>MDSW01176184.1_pt1 | contig 16901 bp, 16 predicted proteins | sample 811171 | NCBI WGS metagenome assembly MDSW01 (sample SAMN05326641, study PRJNA326480) | marine metagenome | isolation source: seawater | place: Atlantic Ocean: North West | collected 2012
ATATAAGCAGCTAACTGGTGGCAAAATGCCAAGTCAAATTGTTTTTTACGACGAAATTAGGCGAGGCAATTCAATTAAAAAAGTAGATATTAATATTAATCCAAAACTTAAACCTGTTGATTGATTATTGTGATCAGATTTTGAATCCGAGTAGGACTAACTTATTTTCTAAACAACGTGGAAATCAAAATTTGGTTGCGGGAGTAGGATTTGATCACCAATTCCAACACCAAAATGAAACTTGCGATTTGCGCTGGTAAATATGCAATAAGGCAAATTATTTAGAGGAAATTCTGTTTTGTTAGTATTTGCGCTGCTAACCCAAGAGATTAATAGGTTTGACATGTTTACATCCTTAATTTTTATCAAGCTGAGCTTCTGGGCTCGCCTGTTGAAAAGCTTCAAGGTCTAAGCAATTTTTTTCAATTTTTAGCAGATGCTCTAGTCCTTTAAGATCAGTGCCCCAACGGTGAGCGTTGTAAAGTTGAGGGACTAAGCAAACGTCAGCCAGGGTAATAGCTGAGCCAAAACAAAAAGGACCATCCTTAGAAACCAATTCGCTAAATGCCTTTAAACCTTGCGACATCCAGTAATTCATCCAAATGTTTACTTCATCTTGAGTATGCCCCATATATTTTAAACGGTTGCCTACTTTTAGATTATTGATTGAGTGAATATCAGAAGCAATGAGCATTGATGCTGCTTCGACTTTTGCCGAAAGCAAAATATCTTTTGGCAACAGAAGTGGGACAGGATGTGTCTTATCTAAGTAATTTAATATTGCCATGGATTGGGTGATGATATTGCCATTTTCAAGCTTTAAACTCGGTACAGCTTGGCTTGGATTTATCTCTGAATAAGTTTCATTTTGATGTTCACCCTTTACTAAGTTTATTGGTTCAATTTTGTAGGGAATTCCCTTTATTTGAAGAGCAATTCGTACTCGATATGACGTAGTCGATCGCCAGTAAGAAAATAGGCGCATCATATCTATTTTATTCCCTCGTATGTTCCATCAAACTTCCTTTTTAGAGAAGTCCAACAATCGATGTAGTCCTCTTGTAGAGAGGCTTCATTAGCGGCAAAGTTTGTTAAATGTTGAGGAAAACGCGTTTCAAACATGAATGCCATGGTCTGGTTAAGTTTGTTTGGACCTAAATTGGCATTAGAGGCTTTTTCAAAAGCCTCCTCATCTGGCCCATGAGGTAACATCATGTATGAAGTGACATCCCTCCTGGCACAAATCCAGTGGGCTTTGCGTCATATTCACCGTATATATTACCCATAAGTTCGGACATGACATTTTTATGATACCATGGTGGACGGAAAGTATTCTCTGCTACCATCCACCTCTCACAGAATAGTACAAAGTCGATATTTGCCGTTCCAACATGCCCGGAAGGGGCAGTAAGCACTGTAAAAATTGATGGATCAGGGTGGTCGAACAAAACTGCACCAACCGGACAGTAGGACTTTAAATCATATTTGTATGGTGCATAATTACCGTGCCAAGCAACAATATCCAACGGTGAGTGATCAATTCTAGTTTTATGAAATTGACCACACCATTTCATGGTTACTGTAGACTCAACTTCTCTATCTGCAGAATAAAAGTACTCATCAACCATACTCTGATTTACTAAATAAACGTGTGCTGCCATCCCATTTTGAGTATTTACGTCACCAGCTGTTGTGATGGTCCGCATTCCGTTTATCCAGTTTAGGGAAATTTCACTGTGCGGTAGTGGATCCCAACGGTATTGTCCAAGTGATACCACATCATCAAGTACATGTGGTGCGGACTTCCAATAAGGGACATCAATCTTCTTAAACCGATGAGTATGCCTTACAGAGGGTTGAATACGATAACACCATGTACGCTCCGGATGGGGTTTAGTAAAAGCCGTACCTGACAATTGTTCTGCGTAAAGTCCATATTTTACACGTTGTGGACTGTTCATGCCTTGCGGAAGTGCACCAGTTAACGCTTCAGTTTCAAAATCATTCCCAAAACCAGGCATATATCCTTTTGATGGTCCATCGGGAGACAAGGCATAAATCAAGCTCAATTTGCGGCAACCTCTTTACTATATTCGCCTTTTGCCAATTCTTCAGCTTCGATGCTTTCAAATAGGGCCTTGAAGTTACCTTCACCAAACCCATCGTCACCCTTACGTTGAATGAATTCAAAGAATATTGGTCCAATTACGGTTTTTGAAAATATTTGGAGTAAGATTTTCGTCTCACCACCATCAAGTACGCCCTCTCCGTCGATTAAAATGCCATGTTTTTTCATTCGATCAATCGGCTCATTGTGTCCTTTAACACGGGCAGCGGACAATTTGTAATAAGTGTCTGGGGGTCCAGGCATAAAGTTTACACCTTTATCGGCAATAGCGTCGACAGATCCATAAATGTTTTGGGCGCCAACCGCGATATGCTGAATGCCCTCACCATTATATTTTTTGAGATAATTTACTATCTGCCCTGATTCTCCACGATCTTCGTTGATTGGGATGCGTATACGGCCACATGGTGAGGTTAGAGCACGACTGTAAAGCCCAGTAAATTTACCCTGAATATCGAAAAACCGAATTTCTTTAAAGTTGAATAAGTCACCGTAGAAATTAAACCACTTATCCATATTACCCTTAAAAACGTTATGGGTCAGGTGATCGAGATAATAGAATCCAACACCTTGCGGGTGTGCGTTAGAGATCCAGTCGAATTCCTCGTTATAAACACTTTGTTCGCAGTACTGATCGAAGAAATAAATGAGCGATCCACCAATCCCGATAATCGCCGGCGCATCCATAACCTTGCCTGTACTGTCATAGGGTGTTGCCCCGTTTTTCACGGCATGATCGAAGGCGTGCTGGGCATCAACGACGCGCCAGCCCATTGAAGACGCACAAGGGCCATGCTCTTGGACGAACTGTGCCGCGTGTGAGTTTGGTTCAGCATTAATGATGTAAGAAATATCACCCTGCTGCCAAAGTTCGACCTTTTTCGTCGTGTGATTGGCGACATGAGCATAGCCCATCTTTGCGAAGCTATCACGCAAGGACTGCGGATCGGGATGTGCGAACTCAACGAACTCAAAACCATCAGTCCCAGCAGGGTTATCAGATGTGATTTTTGCGCGGGGCGCATCATGTGGGAAAGGGCCCATGTTATTCTCCAAAATTTAAACAATTGAAAATATTATACTTGCAAAAACTTGATAAATGTGTGCAATAAATTATTAATTTTATTCAATTATGCAATTTGTGTGCAAAAAATGGAGATAAAATGCGTTTATCAATTGATGGGTATGATCATAAAATACTCAATGCATTGCAACGGAATGGGGCCTTAACTAATGCGGAACTTAGCAATGAAGTAAATTTATCCGCATCGCAGTGTTCACGGCGTCGCTTAAGATTGGAGACGAGGGGTATTATTGCCGGTTATCATGCCAAACTTAATACAGAGGCGCTAGGATTATCTCTACGGGCAATTGTTAGAGTAAACCTTAGATCCCATAGCGAAGAAAATGCTAAGCACTTTGCTAACCTTCTTGAAAGAAAAGAGGAAATTGTAGAGGCCTTTTCTGTCTCGGGAGATGCCGATTACGTTTTAATAGTACAATGTAAAAATTTAAATACTTTTGCAGATTTCATCCATTCTAGCCTACTTCCTCAACAAATTATAAGTCAGGTAAAATCTGAAATTGTTTTGAAAGATATAAAGCAACGTGACCGAAACTAGTAGTAAATAGTGCCAGTGCCATATGATTAGAAGCCTTTAACGTAGTGTTACATCAAGTCCTACTTGAACCCTTAATTTAAATCTAAGATATTTTCATGTTAGATTTATAACAATTTTGCTTCCCAATTATTTGTTTTGTCAAAAATGCAAAGGAAAAAGAGGTGATTTTATGCCAAAGTCGGGCGACAGCACGCAATGGTGTGATGGAGATCGATCTTTAGCTAAATGAGTGAATATTACTAAGTAACACGTCAAGCCACGCAACTGTAACTCAAAGCAACAAGCCTATGCCACCAGTACCTTACGGTTTCATAGCTTACGTCCACGCCTCGTTCATGCAGAAGGTCTTCTACGTTCCTCAATGAGAGTGGAAACCTCACATACAGCATAACGGCAAGTTGGATGATCTCAGGGCTAGTTTTGAAATAGCGGAAGGATAAAGGATTGGGCATAGGTGGGTAGCTAAATGCAGCGTAAATTTTTGGCAAGGCTGTTTATTCTGACAACACCTTCGTCTGTTGTTGAGATCGCAAAGGACGTAAAAAACACTAGTGTACATAATCCGGTTGATGTGCTTTAGTCCGTAGGAAGGGTCCCAACCAAATTCGCGTTTTTCGGGGGAGAAAATGGAAAACACATCCGGCATCTCAAACGTTCTCTACATCATGTGTGATCAGCTCAGGTTCGATTACCTGAGTTGCTATAGCCACGAAGGACTTGAGACACCCAATATTGACGCATTGGCGTCTGAAGGCACGAAGTTCACGCGGGCCTATGTGCAGTCGCCTGTTTGTGGACCCAGCCGGATGAGCTCATATACAGGAAGGTATCCGCTTTCACATGGGTCGCTGCAAAACGGCTATCCGCTAAGGGTTGGCGAAAAAACCCTTGGGGATCACCTGCGACCACTTGGAATTGACCCCGTTTTGGTTGGCAAAACGCATATGCGGGCTGATCTCGAAGGGATGGAAAGACTGGGAATTGCACCGGACTCTATCATTGGCGCACGGATCTCAGAATGCGGATTTGATGTGTTCGAGCGGGATGACGGTTTGCACTATGGTGGGTCTGATCCAGCATATAATGCGTACTTGGCAGGCAAGGGATATGTAGGTGAAAACCTGTGGCATGATGCGGCCAACAGTGTTGAGGGGACAACGTCTGAGGAAACAGGCAGCGGATGGTTTTTAAAGTATTCAAACAGACCAGCGCGGGTGGACGAGGCAGATAGCGAAACACCCTATCTAACACGGCGGTTTTTGGACTTTCTGGATGATCGAGATGGGCGCGATGGGTGGCTTTGTCACCTTTCTTTCATCAAGCCTCATTGGCCTTATATCGTACCCGATCCCTATCACGACATGTATGGCCCAGATAGTTGGAAGCCCCCGGTTCGCAGTCAGGCCGAGCGCGAAAATCCACATCCCGTTTATTCGGCCTATATGAAGCACCGTGTTTCAGAAACATTTAGCAACGACACGGCGCGAGAAACTGTGCTGCCTGCCTATATGGGACTGATTAAACAGATCGATGATCAGATGGGTATTTTGTTTGAGGAGCTTAAATCGCGTGGACTGTGGGACAAAACCTTGATCGTCTTTACGTCAGATCACGGGGATTACTTGGGCGATCACTGGCTTGGTGAAAAAGACTTCTTTCATGAGCCTTCGGTAAAGGTGCCCCTAATCATTCGCGATCCTCGCGCATCGGCCGTGCGGGGGCAATCATGCGATCAACTGGTTGAGGCAATCGATCTGGCACCAACATTCGTTGACGCTTTGGGCGGGACCCCAGCGTATAATTGGTTCGAAGGACAGTCCCTAATGCCGATCTTGGAGGGGGAAACCCCAGATGATTGGCGGCAAGTCACATTCTCTGAGTATGACTATTCCGGCCAACCCGCGCGGGATGAATTGGGGCTGGGGCTGACAAAGTGCAAGATTGTAATGGCCTGCGATCAGCGTTGGAAGTTGCTGTATTTCGAAGGCTTCCGTCCGATGCTTTTTGACCTTGAAGCTGATCCCAACGAGTTGTCGGATCTAGGGGAGGATCCTCGATTTGAGGCCGAGCGCAGCCGACTAACCGAAGCCATTTTCGCTTGGAGTCGTCGCGAACGTCAGCGCGTGACCGTCAGCGACCAAGATGTGCGGGAAATGAATGACGCCGCAAACGTCGATCAAGGGGCGTTGATCGGCTTCTGGGATGAAGACCAGTTAGCGGAGTTCAACGAGCGCCGCTAACTGAATCAGGGTTTCGGTATTGGGTGATTGCCTTAGGCAGAAACTGCGAGTTGCTCGTCTAACCAACCACGCCGGGTTGTCGGCTCGGAAGCAAGAAGACGCTTCGTGTAATCCTGTTTGGGATCGGCAAAAACCTCTTCCGTAGGGCCTTGTTCGACAATTTTTCCATGTTCCATGATCACTACGGAGTGCGCGAAGCGGCGGGTGACACCTAGGTTGTGCGTGATGAAAAGGATGCAGATTTGCCGTTGCTGCTGAAGACGCCAAAGCAGTTTCAGAATGCTGTCTTCGACAAGGGCGTCCAGTGCAGACGTCACCTCGTCACAGATCAAAATCTCTGGTTCTGCGGCAAGGCAGCGGGCAATGCAAACCCTTTGTTTTTGACCGCCGGAAAGTGCGCCGGGGTAGCGGTTCAATAGCTCACGCGGCAGTTCGACTTCGTCCATCAGCTGGTCCAGCCGATCTTGGAGCGCTTTGCCGGACAGCTTTTGAAACTTCTGAAGGGGACGGGCCAGCGCGACACGGATCGTTTGGCGCGGGTTAAGGGCTACATCTGGCAACTGGTGAACGAACTGAATGCGACGGCGGATATCATCGCTACGTCGATCGATATTCCCTTCCAGCGTTTCCCCATCGAGAAGAATTTCCCCAGCCCAAGGGGGCAAAAGACCCGCAATCGAGCGCGCAACCGTTGTTTTGCCGCTTCCGGATTCACCAACTAAGGCAACAATCTCGCCTTGTGAGATCGATAGGTTTACGTCGTTGACGATTTTAACCAATCCATAGCCCAGATCCAGCGCGCGGGCATCGATCACCGATGCTTCGGCAGGGGGCTGTCCAACAAAATCACCGACCTTGCGATGGGCTACCAAGGCTTGCGTATAGTCCTGTTCGGGTTCTTCAATAATAACGCGGGTACTATTTTGTTCGACCATGCGACCATTGCGTAGAACCAGAATTCGATCACTGATCTGAGAGATCACCGCAAGGTCATGGCTAACGTATATAGCTGCGCACCCCTGATCCGCGATGACCTGACGAATGACACGGAGCACCTCCATTTGTGTGGTGACATCCAGTGCCGTTGTCGGTTCGTCAAAAACGATCAATTCGGGGTCATTCAAAAGCGCCATTGCGATCATGGCGCGTTGCAATTGGCCGCCTGACGTCTGATGGGGGTACTTGCTGCAAAAGCTTTCTGGATCAGGAAGCTGAAGACGCTCAAATAATGACCGGGCGATTTCGCGGCGCTCGGACTTGGTCATGTCTTTTTGCAGCGCTCGAAGTTCCGTGACCTGATCCTGAAGGCGATAAAAGGGGTTAAAGGCTGCAGCAGCAGATTGCGCGACATACGCAACTTTTTGTTGACGAAGTTGGCGCAGATCTGGCTGTGACATCGTCACAAGATCTTTGCCCATCAGCTTCACTTCGCCCAAGGAAATGCTGCAGCCGGGGCGCATAAATCCGATTGCTGCAAGACCAAGGGTGGATTTGCCGGCACCGGATTCCCCGATCAGGCCAAGAACTTCGCCCTTCTCCATGGTGAGAGAAATATCCGCCAAAAGGGTCTTTTCTCCGGCAACCAAGTTCATGTTTTTGATTTCGAGAAAACTCATTGCGCCAGCTCTCCGCGGATTGAGTATTTGTGAACGAACCAATCGACGATTCCGTTGGTCGCAATTGCAATTGCCGCTATCACGAAGGCCGGTACCAGAGGGGCGCCGCGACCAATTGAGATCGCAAGGGCGTTTTCACGCACCAGCCCACCTAAGTCGGCCTGTGGGGGCTGGATGCCCACCCCGAGAAAGCTAAGTGCGCTGATGAACAGAGACGCAAATGCGAACCTTAAGCCAAGTTCGGCAATCAAGGTCGGGGCTAGATTTGGAAGAATTTCGCGGAAGATGTACCAGCCCATCTTTTCGCCTCGCAAACGGGCCACTTCGATAAAATCCATTGCGGCAATGTCCCCAGCCGAGGCCCGAAGGATACGGAAGAACAGCGTCGCCTCAAGCACGATCATTGTGCAAACCAGCGTCGTGATCGAAATCCCAGCAACAGCCAGAACGATAAGGGCGAAGATAATCTGTGGGATAGCCATGATCGCGTCCACGCTTCGGCCAATCACGATATCGACCCAGCCTTTGCGCACCGCGGCAGTGATTGCCAGCGTCACGCCAAGAATGCAGGACATGACAGTCACAAAGGACGCGATCCCAAGCGTGTAACGCAAGCCGTAGATCGTGCGGCTTAACAAATCGCGTCCTAGCGCGTCAGCCCCAAGGCGGTGATCTGCCGTTGGCTGAGAAAAGGGTGCTGTCAGAACATCGCTCGGGCTGTAAGGGGCGATAAACGGTGCGAAGATCGCGACAAAAACCAGACCCAATAGGACTGCAGCAGAGAGCAGGAAGGAGAACGGATATTTCTTAGTCATACTTTCGCCTCCCGAAGGCGCGGGTTGACCAGCACGGAGAGAAAGTCCGCCGTGAAGTTAAGGAAAATGAAAACAAACGAGAAGCAAACACCACAGGCTTGCACCAAGGGAAGGTCGCGGTAGGCAACGGCGTCGACCATCAATTTGCCCATGCCAGCATAGCTGAACACGGCTTCGATGACGACGACGCCGACCATCAGGTAAGCAATCGTTAGCATTGAGATAGATAGGATTGGAGACAGGGCGTTGGGCAGCGCATGGCGCACGATGATCCTTCGGGGGGACAATCCTTTGATTTCGGCCATCAGGATATAGTCAGACGCCATAACGCTTAGGATCGCCGTTCTGGTCAGGCGCATCGTGTGGGCAATCGTCACAAAAACCAAAGTCGCCACTGGTAGGGCAAGCGCGTTTACCCAATCCAAAAACGTCGCGCTTCCGCGCACCACGGACAGGCTTGGGAACCATCCTAGGCGGGTGGCGAAAATGTTGATCAGGATATAGCCGGTTAGAAAAGAAGGCACCGAGACAAGCCACATGGACACCAAAGAAATCATGCGGTCCAGAAGACTTTCCCGGTTCAGAGCTGCAATAATGCCAAGGCTTATCGCTAAGGGAAGCGCAATGGCTGCTGCAGAGAGCGCCAATATCATTGAGTTGATCAGCTTAGGGATCAAAAGCTCGACGACGGGGCGATTGCTGGAAAAGGATGTTCCCATTTCACCCTGAAGCGCCCCGATCACCCATTTGACGTACCGCAAGTAAAGCGGGTCGTTTAATCCGAGCTCCTCTCGGAGCTCGGCAAGGGCCTCGGGCGTTGCGCTTTGCCCAAGAATGGCCTGGGCGGCGTCGCCGGGCAGCAAAGCTGTCCCGATGAACACCAAGACGGACACGAGGATAAGCGACAAGAGCCCGCTTCCACCGCGATGAAAAACAAATGACAGAAGCGGATGACTCATTGTTTGCTTATCGCCTCGAGTTTTGTGCTTAGGTGAACCACACGTTCTCGGCTGCACGCAGTGATCCGACAGACAAAGTACCAGCGGTGTAACCGCTCAGATCCGACGAAATACCTTCTGGGGTATTTTCAAAGGCCGGAATAATGGCGCCTCCGCGTTCGTTCAGAATGCTTTGTGCTTTGACGATCGCTTGGGCACGGGCCTCTGGGCTTGACGCGCCACGTGCCATTTGAAGCACTTCGTCAAACTCGGCATCACGGAAACCGGTGTCATTTGCCGGGGATGAGCCAGAGTAAGCCAATGTCATAATCAGATCAACGGTCGGACGTGCACCCCACAGTGTCGCGTGGAACGGCGTTTTCGCCCAGATGTTGCCCCAATAACCGTCAGCTGGCTCGCGGCGGACTTCGATATCGATGCCTGCGTGGGCCGCGTGCTCTTTGAACAGGGTAGCTGCATCGACAGCACTCGCGCCAGTCGCCGAAGAGGTCTGCAGGACAATCGGACCGGAATGGCCGGACTGTGCATAAAGGTCACGGGCACGATCCGGGTCATAGGAAATCTGTGCAACGGATGACGCATATTCCGGTGCGTTTGGTGGTACCGGGGTGTCGTTACCTAGACGTGCATAGCCAGCATAGAGCCGCTGAATAAAGTCCTCACGGTCAATTGCGTACTTCATCGCCTGGCGAAGCTGCAGATTGTCGAACGGAGCGCGGTCGACCATCATGTTGAACCCGGCAAAGCCCATGCCGCTTAGGAATTCAATGTTCACGGTCGGAAGCGCCTGCAGGAGTGGAACAGCGCGTGCGTCCAGGTTGCTGGCGATGTGAACCTGACCGGATTGAATGGCGTTTACCCGTGCGGAAACGTCATTTGCGGCCAAAATGGTCACTGTGCTTACGTGCGCTTTGTCGTCTTTGAAGTAGTCGTCAAAACGTTCTGTTTCCAGAATTTCACCCGGTACGAAGTTAGTGATGCGATAAGGACCAGAACCGATACCATCGTATTCGGTTGTGCCCGCCGGGACGATCGCGAGCGAGTAGTTTGAAAGGCCAGCAGGGAAGAAGAAGTTTGGTGCCTTCAGTGTCACCACAATTCTATGATCGCCTTCGGCTTCAATCTTGTCGACACCGCCGATAATAGCACGAGAGTTAGAGCGGCTGCCTTCCGCTACGTGGCTCATCAAGGAATAGATCACATCCGCGGAGTTGACGTTCTGACCATCGTGGAACTTGGCATTTTGCGCCAGTTCGAATGTCCAGACCAGACCGCCTTGAGATTTCGCCCAGCTTGTTGCGAGGCCGGCTTTCAATTCAGAGTTAGGACCAAAGCTTTCGACCAGTGTGTTAAACACGGTGCCCGAAACAACACCCATGAATGGCGAGTTGAATGTGCGTGGGTCGAGGCTGTTGCCCGTTGATGCGCCATTGATCGCGATGACCAGATCGCCACCGGATTTCGGCGTCTGGGCAAAGCTCATCTGTGGGGCAAGGGTAAGTGCTGCTGCGGCGCCAGCTGTTCCCAGCAGTTTGCGTCGGCTGATGTTCATCGAATGTGTCATAGTTCCTCCAACTGTCTACGATAGTCGATTTTTGGTTCCGTACGGCTGAGCGATCAGCGGACGGCGCGTTTGGCACACAACACTCATCCTAAATGCGGTGTGCCCAGACTATCTGAGCAATATTGTTCATATATGTACATATTTTGATGTTTGGACCAATCTTTGTCAACATAAATAATTAAGGCTCGTGAAAAGAATTTTGTCGATAAAAAGTGGTATATTTTACAGCAGGTTACGAGTGATTGCCGTAGTGTGATCTTCCCCCACCAGTCGATCCATCGCGTATTTTCTGGACCTGTCTATGACAGAATCGCTTATAATTTTGTTCAGAAATGTACTTTTAATAGACACGCGTAGAAATCCTGATTGTGCTATTTGCTGGCGCAGAGGCCGTCTAGCAGGCACGCTTTTGCCCGTTCCTGAACTGCTGGTGACAGGTCTTCCCATTGCAGGTCGTGCACAAATCGATGACTTTGTCGAAGGCATTCATCCGGTATGATCCTTTGTTGCAGCTGCAAGTTCTTGGGCAATGGTCCAAAATGCTTCCTGCATTGGACTTGTCACATGAAGGCGAAAACTATTGTCGGATTGCCAGGCATAGATCATGGCAGACAGGCCATGAAACATTCGGTTTACAGAGGCCGACGGGGCCTTTTTATCCAGCGCCGCACCTCGGCGTAGGAAGGCAAATGCGTCAACGCCTGTGATTTCAAACACAGCATAAGCGCCGGTCATGTCCGAAATGGCGAGGCCACGCGCGGCATCCCAGCCGTCTTCGTGAAAGCCCCCATCTACGATCAATGCCCGATCTCGACGCAGCCTAACGGCATAGCGGCCTTTTTCGGTGGCTGTTGCGATGTCCGGCCAGCCAAAGGCGTGTTCAACTTGGGCTGCATTTAGGACGTCAGAGAAAGCGCCACTGATCAGTGTAAGTCGATGAGGTTGAATTTGACGGATGGTTAATCCGGGAAGTTCAATCACCTTGTCCGCGACAGGGACATTCCAACGATTATTGTCGTTACGCATTCAAACGCTCTCCGTTGGGATCGTAAAAACAGGGGCTGACGACTTTTGCAGGTCGGCTTTTTCCAAGATGCCAGGCCGTCAGGCTTTCACCCATTCGCTCATTCCCGCGTTGCACCAAGGCAAGCGCAATTGGGTGGCCAAGATGGGCGCTGTCATAGCTTGACGTTACAATGCCGATGGAAACGGGTTTGCCGTCTCGGGTGTCGACAATGTGGGCCCCAGTGGGTAGCGCAGCAGCCCCTTCTGGAACAGAAAGGCCGACGAATTGGCGCCGGTCGCTGTCGTTGGCGACTTCGGTATGCAGGCTTCGATCACCCAAAAACTCTGCTGATTTCTTTTTCCGCGGAACACCGAAGCCCAAGTCATGCGGCATGACTTCACCGTCGGTATCCTTGCCAATAATCAGATAGCCTTTTTCGGCGCGCAGAACCGATAGCGCCTCTAGTCCTATGGGGCCTGCGCCAAGTTTTTGGCCCGCTTCCAGTAGTCTGTCCCAAAGCGCTTCGACTTTGCTGACTGGCACTGAGACCTCATAGCCCACGTCGCCGGTAAAACTGACACGGGCAATCCGCGCGGGCGCGTTTTGGAATGTGGTTTCCCGAAACGTCATATGCGGGAATGCATCTGGCGAAAACTCTACGTCGGTGTCCAAAGTAGACACGATATCGCGCGCTTTTGGGCCGGTTACCGTGACCGTTGGCCAATTTGCTGTGGTGTCGTGCACGAAGATACGATCAGGGTCATTGCCATCCTGTCTCCAGGCTTCGAGCAGGCCGTTGACGCCGTCGACGTGGCTGGATGAGCAAGAGATGACGAACCTGTCTTGCCCCAACCGCATGATCACGCCATCATCATAAACCACCCCGCGTTCGGTCAGCATGAACCCATAGCGGATGGCACCGGGTTTCAGCGTCTTGATGGTGTTGTAATAGATGAAGTTGACGAAAGCCTCTGCGTCGGGGCCCATGACCTCGATCTTACCCAGTGGCGAGCCGTCGAAGATACCCGCCGCCTTTCGAGCCATGATGCATTCGTCCCGCAGAGCCTCAGTTGCGGGTTTATCGCCGTACCAACCGGGTCTTAGCCACCCGCCATATTCGCCCATTGCAGCCCCAGCATTTCGATGAGCGCGTTCCAAAGGCAAACGCTTCAAAGGGTTGCGTGCTTGGCTTCGGTTCTGGCCGCGATAAAGTTCAATCGGGACCGGCACGAATGGTGGTCGGAAGGTCGTTGTGCCGGTTTCGGGAATGGATTTACCTTGAATGGCGGCCATTGCCGCAAGGCCCGCCATGTTTGAGGTCTTTCCCTGATCAGAGGCCATGCCCAGCGTTGTATAGCGCTTGAGGTGCTCGACTGAGACAAAGTTTTCTCGGGCCGCTTGTTCGACGTCTTTCAGTGTTACATCGTGCTGAAAGTCGATCCATTGGCGCCCCTTGGCACCCGGCTCAGGCCAGAGAGAGGAGATGGTATAATGGCCTTTGCCGGGCACTTCGGAAGCGCCTTGCGCAACCAAGCGGGCTTCGCTTAGCGCTTGCTCAATGTCGAAAGTTCCATTTGCGCCACCAATGGCGGCCATCGCCTTTGGTGGTGTTCCGGGTACGAAAGCCGAAAGATCTTCACGCCAATTCAGCTTGCCCCCCGCGTGGCGCCACAGATGAACTATCGGGGTCAGTCCCCCCGATGCCAAAAGCGTGTCGCAGTCATGCGTTTTGCCATTTATCGACACACCACGAAGGGTTTTGCCCCCTAACGCACGCGCTGCCCCTAACGAGGCATCGAGCACGGTTACATCCGCGCCTGCGTCACGAAGTTTGCCGGCGGCGGGTTCAGCAAAACTGTTGTTGGACAGCAGTGCAATACGCTGCCCGACGAGCACGTCGTAGCGGCCCAGATACTCTGTCGCCGCCTCCACGGACATTACGCCAGGGCGGTCGTTGTTGGCAAATGTGATCGGTCGATCCAACGCGCCGGTAGCCATTAGAACACGCGCCGCGCGCATGCGGTACAGACGTGGGGCAGACCCAAACCCGCGATCTTCGACCAGCCCAACGAGATTGTGGTCATAAACGCCAAATCCGGTCGTGTTTGTCAGAATGCGCCCGCCAGCCTTGCGGATTGCTGCTTCTTGGGAAGCAACCCAGCTTTGAGGAGTTTCCCCTTCAACTGGAAGGCCGCGCCGATAAAGACCCCCGCCGAGTTGCGGATGATCGTCTATGAGCACAACGTCTTGCCCGGCCTCAGCCGCAACTCTGGCAGCAGCCAATCCAGCGGCGCCGCCACCGACAATCAGAGTGTCACAATGGTCATGGATCTGATCGCTTGCGTAGTTCGAAATCTCTTGCGGATCCAAATGCCCCAAGCCTGCCATTCGCCGGATTGTCGGTTCAAACAGATGCCAGTTGGGCCACATGAAGGTTTTGTAATAAAACCCTGCGCCCAGCCAACGGTGGAGCAGATCCAAACCGCCTTTGAGATCATTCTGTGCGTTGGGCCACGCATTGACCGCACGGGCCTGCATGCCGTTTACAAGCGAGGTGGTTGTTGCCTGGCAGTTGGGAAGCTCATTATCCCCAAGGCGTACATTGAAAATTGCGTTTGGGTCATCGAACCAGCCCCCCCAAACCCCACGAGGGCGGTGGAACTTAAAGCTCCTGCCGACGACGCGGAGCCCGTTGGCCAACAGGGCCGAAGCCAATGTGTCGCCTGCAAATCCAGAATACCTACGCCCGTAAAAGGTAAAGCTTAGCGGCGCAGAGCGATCGATCAGCCCGCCAGAGTCAATCCGCGACCCAGTCATGAAGAGCCCTTTCGTAAGGTCGTTGTCGACAGCACATCCATCGTCACGGTATCGCGCTCCATAATGAAATATTCCTGACAGGGCAGGTGGCACCAAATCTCTCGCGCCCGCCCTTTTTCGTTGCGCTGCGTGTTGAGGTAGCTGTCCCATTCGGCATCGCTAACCTGATCGGATGTGCGGGGGCGCTGCTTTCCAGCCTCGCCAGCAAAATGAAATTCTCGTTCGTCGCGGGGGCCGCAGAACGGGCAGGGGAATAGCTGCATAAATCCCTCCTAATGCGCGATGCCAGAGGCCGCGCCTTCGTCGATCAACCGGCCTGTGCGGAATCGATCGATGTCGAATGGACGGCTGATTTCGTGATGAGTACCAGTTGCAAGAAGATGCGCGAAAAGGGTGCCTCCGGCTGGGATCGCCTTGAAGCCGCCGGTGCCCCAACCACAATTGACGTAAAGCCCCTCAACGCCCGAGGGCCCAATGACCGGAGAGCTATCTGGCGTAACGTCGACTATCCCTGCCCAATGGCGAAGCAATTTGACCTTTGCCAAAGCCGGGGCCATTTCGACCAGCCCGGAAACCACCTGCTCTTGTACCGGCATGTTCCCGCGCTGCCCGTAAGATGGCACGCGATCCAACGCGCCCCCAAAAACCAGCCCGCCCTTGTCAGACTGACTGAAGTAGGTTCCATAGGCAGGTGAAAATGCGACGGTATCCATCACGGGTTTCAAAGGTTCAGAGACAAAAGCCTGAAGTGCGTAAGAATGGATTGGCAGATCAAATCCGGCGATTTTCCCTAGAACCGACGAATGTCCTGCCACTGCGGCACCGATCCGGTCCGCGCGGATTTCACCGAGATTGGTGTTCACCCCAGTCGTGCGCCCACCTTCGATGATGACGTCTGTGACTTCGCAATTTTGAATGATGTCCACGCCAAGCGCGTCAGCGGCACGGGCGTATCCCCAAGCCACCGCGTCATGCCGGCCTGTGCCGCCGCGACCTTGCCAAACGGCTCCGTGAATTGGATAGCGGGCATCATCGTTAAAGTTCAAAAGCGGCGCCCGTTTGCGGACCTCGGCGACATCCAAAAGTTCGGCATCGGTGCCGTTAAGCTGCATCGCATTGACCGTGCGCGCGGTCATTTCCAGCTCGGCTTCGGAGTGCGCAAGAACCATCATGCCGCGCTGAGAAAACATCACGTTGTAATTCAGTTCCTTCGAGAGGCCCTCATACAATCTCACTGATAATTCGTAGAGTGCCGCGCTTTCCTGGTAGTAGTAGTTTGACCGGATCGCCGTGGTATTGCGGCCGGTGTTGCCCCCGCCTAACCATCCCTTTTCAAGGATGGCGATACGCTTCACACCGTGGTTGCGCGCCAGATAGTATGCGGTCGCCAAACCATGTCCGCCGCCACCAATTATTATGACGTCGTAGTTGGATTTCGGCTTGGGGCTTCGCCATGCCGAGCGCCAGCCAGAGTGGCCGCGGAATCCTTCAAGAAGAAGGCGAAATGCAGAATATCTACTGTTCATTTGCATAAAAATGCGCCACTATTAGGAGAGCTCGTAGAGCAACAAAATGAACACTAGTGTACTTATTCTGACAAATCAACGCTAAAAATGAGAGGCCAATGACAGAAGAACTTGAGACGGACAATAAACTAAGAGGCCGTGGCCCGGGGCGAACGACGCGTGAAGACTGGATTCAAATCGCGCTGGATACTCTGATTTCCGAAGGGGTCGACAGTGTGAAGGTTCTGGTGCTCGCGCAGAAGCTTGATTGCGCTAGGTCCAGTTTCTATTGGTATTTTAAAAACCGGACAGATCTTCTCGATAGTTTGTTGGATTACTGGCAAATCACAAACACCCGGGCACTTGTTACCAGTGCAAACAAGGTCACAGATACCGTTAATGAGGCCCTAATAAATGTCTTTGCCTGCTGGATTTCTGGCGGTGAATTCGACACCCGTCTGGATTTCGCGATACGAGATTGGGCAAGAAGATCAGGCACTGTCCGTCGAGCGGTTGATATTTCTGATTCGGCAAGAATCGAGGCGCTGGTGGGTATGTTTCTTCGGTTTGGTTATGCTCAGTCCGAGGCCGAAGTGCGTGCTCGGATCATCTATTTTACGCAGATCGGC
>MDSW01044082.1_pt1 | contig 16900 bp, 9 predicted proteins | sample 811171 | NCBI WGS metagenome assembly MDSW01 (sample SAMN05326641, study PRJNA326480) | marine metagenome | isolation source: seawater | place: Atlantic Ocean: North West | collected 2012
CGCCGCGGACGACGTCAAAGCCGAGAGCCAGGCGGCGCCCGCAGAGGATTACGCCGCCGCGCCCTCCGCCGCCGCGCCCGCGCCCGCCGTCGCCGCCGCGCCCGCGCCCGCCGTCGCCGCCGCGCCCGCGCTCTCCCCCGCGGCGTCGCGGCGCGCGAAGACGATGGGTCACTGCCTCCCGTGCGATCCGTCCGCCCTGGGCGACGACGACGCCCCCCAGGGAGGGACGCCCGCGCCCCCGGGGACGAAGAACGACGTCCACGTGCGTTGGGCGCACGTCGTCTGCGCGCAGTGCGTCCCGGGCGTGGAGATCGCCGCGACGCCCGAGCCCGGGCCCGCGTCCGCGGTCGTCAAAGGCCTGGACCGCGTCCCTCGCGAGTGTTTCGAGGGCGAGTGCGCGGCGTGCCGCCGGAGCGAGGGCGCGGTCGTGTCGTGCGGGTATTACGGCTGCGGCCTGCGGTTCCACGCGTTGTGCGCGCGTCGCAACGGGTGGCTGCTCACGGAGTGCGTCCGGCAAGACGAGCGACGGTTGGCGTACTGCGCGAGGCACTCCGTGTCCGAGCGGCGTCGCATGGACGGCGGGTTCGGCGGCGGGCGCGGTCGCGGTCGCGGGCCCGGTCGCCCGCCGATCCACGGCGGCAGAGGCGGGCGCGGTGGGCGGAGCAAGGCGGCGGGTCTGGCGGCGCGGCGGCGGCCGGCGCCGACGCGCGACGAGATGGAGCTTCTCAAGCGCACGCGGTTCGGCCTCGAGAAGCTTCGCCTGCTGTGCGAGCGCGTGCTTCGCCGGGAGAAGTTCAAGCGCCAGGCGATGGATCTCAACGCGGAGTTGTGGACGATGCAGATGGCCGGGATGGACGACGGGAAGGCGGCGGCGACGTCTCCGCCGCCGTCGCCGAGCCGGCGGACGACGTTGTTGACGCCGACGCTCGCGGCGGCGGCGAACGAGCAGCTCGCTCGCGCGGGGTACGAGTACACCCCGGCGACGTAGGGTCGGGATGGACGCGACGCGCGGAGAGCAGCGCGGAGAGAAGCCACGACGTGGGCGGGCGGCTTTGCGAGACAACAATTCGTAATTCGTCGACCGTAATCGTCGCGCCGTCGTCGCTCGTCCGTCTTCCCCGCGCCCCACGCCCGGCCCGGCGCCCGCCGCGCCGGGGAAAGTGAACGCTCGTCGCCGCCCTCGACGAATCTCCATTTGTTCCGCCGCCGGCCGGCATGGGCGACGGCGACGCGACGACCGCGCCCGACGCCGTCCCCGAGGGCGCGACCCCGTTCCGCGTCCCCGAGGGCGCGACGTCGATCGAGGTCCCGAAAGCGTTCAGCGCGCTGAAGGTGGTCCCGAAAGAGGGAGAGGCGAACGACGCGAACTTTCCTCCGCATCTGCACGCCGCCGTGGAGCTCTTCTGCTTCGCGAAGATGCCGGAGTGCGCGAAGAAACTCGCGACCGCGGTGAACGCGTACTTGGCCATCTTGAGCGCGGGGCCGGACGGGAAAGGGACTAACGGCATGGGCCAAGCCGCGGTGTGCTGGGAGTGCGGACACTGCGGCCTACCGGGGAATCAGGACGAGTGCGGGAAAGGGAAGGACGCGAAGTGCGGGAACTGCGGCTCGAGCGCGCAGACGAACATGGTGAAGGTGACGCAGCCGGACGGGACGGTCGTGCCGTGGATAGAGCCGAAGCAGGCGCCGGCGGGGAAGGCGGAGGAGGCGGCCGCGGCCGCGGACGCGTTGAGTTGACGCCGCCGGGAGCATCGTCGAGAATGATCAAACGGATCAATATTACGAATCAAGAAAAAAGCGACCGCGTCTATTCGCTATCGGAATCGATTTGAGTGTGTGACATCCCGTTCTTCCCCAGGAGCCCGGTCTTGAAGTCCGCGCCGGAAGGCGACATCGACGTCTGCTCCGGCTCCGACGGCTTGGGCGCCATCTTCAACCCTTCCCAGTCCAGCCACGGCCTCGCGTCCTCGTCCTTGCCGTGATCCGCCGCGTCCATGTCGAGCTCATCGCACGTGACTTTGATGTGCCTCAGGTCCGGTTTGATCACCCTGAGCGCGAACAGCAGACGCTCCGGGAGTTCCGACGGGTCGTCGCCCTGAATCGTCCCGCCGACGTCGAGGACGAGCCTAGAGAAGTAATCGCCGCACGTCCGCAGCCCGTTGAGCGCGACTTGACCGAAATTATGCACGTTGATGCCGCACTCGAAAATCCCTTTGCCGTCTCTTCGCGTGAAGTACCCGGTCTTGTTCACCATGAACGGCTTCCCGTTCCCCTGCCCGATCGCGACGCGGACCGCCCACGGCAGCGAGGCGGCGCCGTGCGCGACCATGGCCACCATCTTCGTCTTCGTCCTGACCTCCTCCTTGTGCGGGGGATCGTCCAAGCCGTTCTTGTCGTGCCCCTTCGCGCGAAAGTGTCGAACCATCAACCCCACGGCGGGGTCCATCTTGGACGTGTCGCCATCGTGTTTCTCGATCTCGTCCCGCGTCTCCTCGCTCATGCGACAGAATATCGTGATGTGGTTCGACGGTCCGTCCGGGCCGATTTTCTTATCGTACGACCCGAAGATTGGATTCGGCGGGGGGTAGTCCGGCAGACAAAAGTTCGCGACGTACACGGTCGGGCACCCGTGCACGAGCTCGCCGATCTCGCCGCCGAAGAATAAGTCGCCGAAGTCCAGTCTTTTGCTGTTCGCTTTCGCGACCAGCACCTGCACGACCTCGAACAAGGGCTTCTCGCTGTAGAATTTTTTCCCATCCTTCTTGTAGTTCTTCCCTCGCAGACGAAACCCCATGCCGAGCGGGTTCGCGCTCCACGACAGCGCCCTGCCCGCTTCCGGGGTCTCGAACGGGATGTCGTGCCGCGGGATGACGCATCGCCCGACGCCTTCCTCCGGCGCGGGGCGCGTCTCGAGGACGATCCCTTTCGCTTCGAGGATCGAGTTCGCCGCTTTCCCGCTCTCCGTGCGCTTCCACGACCGCGGGATGTCCACGAGCGTGTCCTCCGCGTCGAAGTACTCGTCGTCGTCGCTGCCGAAGGACAGCGAACGCTCGCGTCCCGGACCGTCCGGGGCGTACGCCCCTCTCCCGTGCTTCCTTCCCTTCTTCCCTCCGTCGCGGTCCGTCCCAGACGACGACGGGCCGCCGTCGCGATCGGCGCCGGACCCGCCTCCGAAGCAACACGGCATTCTTCCCGAGCGCTTCTCTCTCTCCCTCTAAGACGCCGACGCGATCCGCGAACTGGGTCGCGTCGATCGCGCGCGCGTATCCCGCGCGCCACCCTCTGTCCGCAATCAGGCGCGTGACGAGGCGTCCCTTGCGAACTTGTTTACTTCCACGCGTTCCGCGGCAGGAAAAGGAATCGACGCTTTTGAGGGTCTGTGACCCCAGGAAATCGATCGACTCGAGATCCGCGAAGGGCGCGAAAAGGCGCACGAGCCGACGACTGCAGCGGTTGAAAACCGGCGCTTCTGTTCGACAAATAATTTTCCAGAAATTTTCCACAGGCGGGAGAGGGAGGCAGGGCGTCGGAGTGAAGTGATTTTACAGCGCGATCGAGTCAGACTACTGCGCCCCCTCGCCCGCGCACACCGCCGCGGCGTGCGCGATCCCCCTCCGAAGATACTCCACCTTCTCCTCGCTCGTCTCGAGGTACTCCCACTCGGACACGGGCACGGACACCACGGCGAACCCTAAGCTCCGCAGCTGCCGGTGCTTCAGACGCGTCTGCCCGAGCGACGTCGTCGCGTCGTTTCGCGCGAAGTGGCTCGGGCCGTCCACCTCCACGGCGACCCCGGCGCGCGCGGCAGCCTTGTGCGTCGCGTCGTCGATCCCGATCGGTTTCGGGATGTGCAGATCGACCCTGTACCCCGCGCAGACCGCCTCTTCCTCGTGCTTCTCGCCCATGTACGAGAGGATGGACGCGACGTCGCGTTGGTACCAGGACACCACGGGCGGGCGCCTCTGCGCCATCCACGCGTTCGACGCGGCGACGCGCAGCGGTTCCGCGAGCGGCGCTAACCCGAGGGCGTCGCACCCGCCGCACGCGTCCACGGACACGACGCACTGGTTGATCTGGTTCAGATGTTTCCCGCGCCACGGCCCGAAGACGATCTTGTCCCCGCTCTCCGCGAGGAGCGCCTCCTTCGCGACCGCGTCCGCGTCGTTCACCTCGCCGCCGAGGCGTCCGATCTCGCCCCAGAGCGCCTTAAACGCTCTCGATCGCATCGCTTCCGCGCCGATGACGGACAGCGACCACGCGGTCGTGACGAGCGCCTGCGGGGTGAACTTTTTCGCGAGCGCGGAGGCGGCGGCGGCGGCGTCCGCGTCGCTCACCGACTCCGAAGACGCGCCCACGAACCAGTCCTCTAACCCGTCCCTCAGCCCGTCCGAGCCGTGCCCGAGGTGCGCGAACGCCCACACGAGCGTGGAGACGTCGAACACCTTGAACTTCTTCAAACCCTCCGTCGCGAACCGGACGTCCAGACCGTTGAAAAAAGCCGGCGACGCGTGCCGGCACGACGCCAACGCCCACGCGAGGTCCGCGCACGCTCTGGGTTTCATCTCGCTCACGACGAGCGCGGCCCTCTCCGCGAGGACCTCCATCTCCGCGGAGTTCGCGCGCTCGCCCGAGATGATCGCGAGCGACCACGCCGCGGCGGAGAGTTTGTTCGGGGTCAACGCGTCGCTGTTCCGACGCGCGGCGGCGACGCACGTTCCGAGCAGATGCGCGACCCTCGAGTCCCTTCGAAGCCCCGCGAGCTCTTCCCTGTCCGTCCGCGCTTTTTTCGCGACGTCCGCGATCATCTTCAGCATACCCGCGGCGATGTCCGGCGAGACGCGCCGTAAACCCGCCTCCTCGAACGCTTGAAGCGCGGTCTGCGGGTCGTTCGCGTTCGCTTTCACCTCCTTCTCCAGGGCTTTAAACTCCTCCGGGGTCATCGTCCACTGCGTCGCCCAGTCCTCTTCGGACAGCGCGGCCATGTCCACGCGCCACAGGCCGTCGCCCTTCGTCGCGGTCATCTCTTGTTCTTCCTCGTCCTCGTCCTCGCCGCGTTTCGATCGCGGCGGAAGATCGTCGTACCCTCGCGCGGCTTCGAATTGGCCATCCGCGTACGGGTCGTTGGCGTCCGTCTTTCGCTTCCTTCGCCACGTGTTCGGCGCCACGGGGGGTGCGCCGCGCTCGGTTCGGAACTTCGCCGCGCGCTGGTTCGCGAGCTTGCGCGCTTTTTGCATCCATTCCGTGTCGGACAAGCCTTCGGACCCGCCGGATTTGCCTTTCTTCGACGAGCGCTTGTCGCCGTAGGACGTCGCCCTCGCGGCGACGGCGAGTCGCGACGCGGACGCGAGCGTCATGCCGTTCATCGCCTCTTGTTCCCCCCCGGGAGCTCGGCCTCGGAGAGGTAGTCGAACCTACGCTTGAACTTCGCGACTTGACCGGTCGCGGCTTTGACTTCCTTCTTCCCGGTCCAGAGCACGTGCGTGTCTTGATCGGTCTGGCAAAAAAACTTGCCGGCTTTGAACGGAACAGCGGAGAGCCACGGGAAGGTGGCGCCCTTGGTCCCGACGATGCTGATGCGATAAAGGAGAGGATGAATTCCTTTCCTAGGCTGGAATTGGGGGGGACGACGGGAGAGGAGGTCGTCAGCGTCAGGGGGAGTGGGGGAAGCGCACGTCGAGGGGGCGGAATCGGCGGCGATTTGCGGCGGCGGGGCGAATCGTCGTCGCAAAAGGGCGCTTTCAGCGGACGCGTCGGGGCGCGAGGACGAAGCTAGGATCGCGCGGGCACGAGACGCACCATGAATTAGATCGATTCGGTCAACGCGGCGTGTGTACGCTGCGTTTGACTCGTGGCGTGGTGTGGACGTCGCGCGAGTTGGTATGCGCGGCGCGCTGGTCGGGCGACGCGACACTCATCACGAAATGCCTCGTCTCGGACGACGACCCGGGGAAAATTGCTGGTTCACGAAACCCCGACAGCTGAGATTTGGCGCCAGAACGAACGACGCGCCCGCCCTTGGGAGGGATGGCACGGAAGCGCGATTAGAGCGATGGACCGCGGCGCGCGCGCTCGCTTCAGACCCGAGGAAGCGCCCTCCGCGGGGATGAAGCCGAGCGCGCTGAGGCAGCTGTCCCCCGAGCTCCAGTCGAAGCTTCGTTCGTGCACCGTCATTTCGTCCATCGGACAGCTCGTGGAGGAGTGCGTGTGCAACAGCATCGACGCCGGGGCGACGAAGGTGTCCGTCGTCGTCGACACCGGGTCGACGCTCGCCATCACGGTCTCGGACAACGGCCGCGGGATGAGCGTGCGGGACGTCCGCGACGTCGGACGGCGGTACCACACGAGTAAATGCCATGATTTACAAGATCTGAGTGACAACATAAAGACGCTGGGATTCAGAGGCGAAGCTTTAGCGTCCATGTCCGACCTGAGCGTCCTCGAGGTGACTTCGCGAGCCGCGGGGAGCTTCGAGACGTATACGCGGATATCCACGAAGGCGGGCACGGCGACGCTCGCGTGCGGGCCGGCTCGGTATCAACTCCCGAAAGCGGGCACCGTGATCACCGCGCGCGACTTGTTCCACAACCACCCCGTGCGGAGGAACATGATCCGGCGGAACCTCCAGAAGCAGCTCGAGGACGCGCGCGCGAGGGTGTACCGACTCGCGCTCATTCATCCTGCGGTCGGCGTCTCGCTCACGGAGTTCAACGGCAGGAGGAAAGAGCTCATGAGGCTCCCCCCGGGACGGTCGCTCCTGTCGGCGTTGTCCGACGCCTTCGGGAGCGCGCTCGCGTCTTCGCTCGTGCCGGTCGGTTTGACCGTCGGGCCGTTCCGCGCGCGCGGGTACGTCACGCCGAGTAATCGCGCGCTCAACTCCCCGGAGGTACAGTTCTTATACGTCAACCGCCGGTTCGTGAAGAAGACGCCGCTGCACAAGGCGGTGAAGGACGCGTTTAACGCCGCGAGGGATCCGTACGAGTCGCGACGGGGGCCGGTGACCGCGCCGCCGGGGGGTCATCCGGGATACGTCTTGTGCCTCGACTGCTCCCCGAGCGAGTACGACGTGACGTACGACGTGGAGAAGACGCTCATCGAGTTCAGGGACTGGGAAATGCCGCTGCGGGTTCTGAACGAGGCGCTGCGAGAGGCGTGGCCGCCGATAAAGGAGAAGGAGAAGGAACCCGATCCTCTCGAGCCGCCGCCGCAGACGCGCGAGCCGCCGGTCACGCCGCCGCCCGCGGTCGCGGTCGGAGGGACAGAGACTCCGTCGAAGGACGCGAACGGGAATTGCATCTGCTGCCCTCCGCTCGCGCGACGTCGACTCGGGGTTCCGTCGATGGGAACCAACGATGACGACGACGCCTTCATCTGCCAAACGATCGAACCGTTCGAAGATGCGCCGCCGCCGCAGCAGCAGCAGCAGCCGCAGCCTCCAAACGACGTCCGCTCGCTGCTCGCGACGTGGAAGAATCCGGTGCCCGCGGAGATGTACCAGCCCTCGATGCCGTCGTCCGCGGCCAACGCGGTCGTCACGCGCGAGTCGCTCGAAAACGCGACCGTGCTGACGCAGTGGGGGAAGAAGTTCGTACTCATCCGCAGCGCGAGCGGCGATCTCTTCGCGCTCGATCAGCACGCGTCGGACGAGCGCGTGCGTCTGGAGAACCTTCGGAGAGACCTCACGGCGCGCGGTGACGCGGTGACGTCGAAAGTGCTGCCGCACCCGGTGCCGTGCGAGTTAAGCGCGGCCGAGCTCGCGACGTTACGCGCGAACGCGTCGTCGGCGCACCGGTGGGGATGGCGGTGGGAGGACGACGACGCCGGCGGCGGCGGCGTCTCCCTCACGGGCACGCCCGCGATAGAGGGGACGACCCTCGGCGGGGACGCGCTGGGCGAGTACCTCCGAGAGATCGCCGCCGTCGGTTTAACCTCCGCGCCGCCCCCGGCGCTGCATCGGCTGCTCGCGTCGAAGGCGTGCCGCGGCGCGATCATGTTCGGCGACATGTTGAGACGGCGGGAGTGCGTCGCGCTTCTGGAGGAGTTACGGAAGACGCAGCTCCCGTTGCAGTGCGCGCACGGGAGGCCAACCGCGGCGCTTCTCGCGCCCGGCGCCGTCGTCGATGAGGACGCCGCGCTCACGCCGCGGAATCGACGGAAAATGCTCGCCGCCGGGGTCTTGAAGACGTGGCGCGCGAGCCAAGAGAAGAAGAGACACGCGCCTCTGAAGCTTCGCATCGGCGCGAAGAAGGTGGTGCGCGCGTGAACGAATGAACGAACGAACGAACGAACGAACGAACGAACGCTAATACTGTTGTATATCGAATGTACTCTGTACTCTACTCTCCCGCTCACGCCCCCGCGACGTACAGGGACGCGCTGAAGACGATATCCCGCTTGATCGCCGCGGACGCTTGCTCCATTTTCTCGTACAACGCCGAGTCGCCCATTATTCGAGCCGCGTTTCGAACGTCCCTGCACATCTCGTCCAGGCGCACGATCGTTCGTACGATGCTCCCTTCCTGGACGTCCGTGATCGTGCAGATGTCCGAGAACAGCGTTCCTTTCGCCCACTCGTTGACGACCTCGGTGAGTCCGAAACGAAGCGTCGTCGTGACGTATTCATCAGGGGCGATCGCGAGGCCTTTCTTGAGCTGCTCCTCCCCGGCGAGAAACGCGAGCTCCTTCGAGCGCTCGCACGCTTCCAGGAGCGACCCGTGAAGCTCCGGCGCGGACGCGTTCTTCTCCTGGAACACGAGCGCGGCGAGGACGGCGACGGCTTCTTCTGGTGGGAGGTCGCGTAAGACGCCGTCGAAGATGATCTCCGTGCCCACGAGCTCGTCCCCGGTGGCGATCTCGCACGCGACGCGTCCCTTCAGCGTCACCGTGCGATCCTCGTCGAGGTACCCCATGGTTTGTAACACTTGGACCCTGGTCTCGAAGTCCGGCATCTGCTGGAGGTTCGCGTCGCTGAGGTTGTACTCCGCGTCGTCCACGCGTTTCTGCAGCTCGCGCCGCGCGTCGAGAAGCGCGTGCCACGCCCTGAGCCTCGGCGCGACGGACGGCGGCAACGGCGGGAGCCGAGACACGAGGCGCGAGTGCTCGTGGCAAAGCTCCACCGCGGCGACGTCCGCGAGTTTCAGGTCTTTCACCGGGTGAACCGCGCCGGGTGAACCGTTCGATAGCGTCTTCTCGAGCGCGGACAGCGCGCGCGCGGCGGCGGCGGCGGCGGCGGGCGTCGGCGAGGAGCCATCCGTCGGCGCCTCGAGCAACGCGCCTTGTTCCACGGGTATTTTCGCTTCCGTGATGGCGAGGACGGAGTCGAACGGGACCGCGCGGACGAGGTAGTCCATGCCCGCGGACGAGAGCCGCCACGGCAGCGACGGCGGCATCGGGCCTTCTATTCGAGCGTCTTCGCTTCCGCCGCCGCCGCGTTTGCCCCCTTTCTTGCCGTACCCGCCTCCTCCGAACACGTCGTCGTCGTCGTCGTCGTCGTCGCGTTTGCCCTTTCGGATCATCATCATCGGCTCCGACGGCTTCCTTTCTTCCTCTTCCTCCGCCCTCGCCGCCGCCGCCTCCTCCGCTTTTTCCTCGTCCGTGAGCGCCGGGTGTCCTTCCGGACACGGCACTAAAACGACGTACGTTTTCCCCGCGGCTTCCTCCGACGCGACGGCGCCTCGCGCGCCCGCGGTCGACGTGCTCACGATTCGCAACAACGCCCCGTGCTTGTCGATGTCCCCGCCGCCGCCGGCGATCAACAACACCCGCCCCGCGGTCATCGCGGCGATCCCGCCTTTGCTCGTCAGCACCGCTGCTCTAACCTCCGCCGCGGCGTGCCTCACCGCCGCGCTCGCGTGCTCGTGCGCCTCCGCGGCGGCCCATCCGACGATGTCCGACGCTTCTTCCTCCGCGGCGAGGTGGTTCACGCGCTTCAACGCCGCGACGTCGAGGGCCAGACCGGCTCTCTTATCCATCACCCCGCGCTGCGCGTGGAACTCCGCGAACGACCGCGCGAGCATATCCTCCACGCGCAGATCCTCCACGCGCATCAGGTTCAGGATCATCCCGAACGTTAACCGGAACTGCGACTGGAGCTTCGTCGCCTTGCCGGCGAGTAAGTTACGAACTACAGACTCGGTCGGGAAGTTGTCCCACGCCGCGATGATCACGGTCCCGACGGGGTCTAACCCGCGTCGACCCGCTCGGCCGGCCATCTGCGTGTACTCCCCCGGGAGTATCCCTCGGAATTCGCTCCCGTCGTGTTTCCGTAAATCTTGGAAACACACCGACCGCGCCGGGGCGTTCACGCCCATCGCGAACGTCTCCGTGGAGAACAGAACTTTCAAAAGCCCTCGGCAGAATAACATCTCGACGATCTCCTTCACGATCGGCAGAAGGCCGGCGTGGTGCACGCCCAGGCCGCGCCTCAGCAACTCCCGGACGCGAAGCACCTGCGGGAGCTTACGATCCGGCGGCGACAGTCTCGAGAGGCAGCGCTCGCAGAACACGTGAATCTCGTGTTTCTCCGCGCCCCCGGTGAGATCCAACCCCGTGAGCGAGTCGACCATCGTGTCGCACCGCCGCTTACTGAACGCGAAGACGACCATCGGGAGGAGATCGCGTCGTTCCAAGTTCCTGATCAGCTCCGTCCACACGGACTTGTCTCTCCCGCGCGCGCCTTGCGCGCCGCCGAAGACGCTCCCCGTGTTCCCCCCGCGTCCGGGGTGCTTGTTCCCGGCGTTGCCCGCGCCGCGACCGAACCCGCCGCGACCACCGCCTCGACCGGCGGCGGCGACCGCGCCTGGTCCGCCTTGCGGGGCCGCGCCCGCGCCGCCTGGTGGTTTTTTCTTGCTCTTATTCAGCGCGTCCGCGGCTTTTTTGTACCCTGCCGGGAGGAACGCCTCGCGTTCGCCGACCTTGTAGAAATCCTCCTCGGAGTCGCCTCCGAAGTAGAGCATATGCTCCAGCGGCACCGGCCGACGCGTCGTGCCGGTGACGTACACCTTCTTCCGTTTCGTGCGTCCGACCCAGTCCGCGAACTCCCACACGTTCGGCACGGTCGCGGAGAGCAAGACCAAGCCGACGTGCTCGGGGAGCATGATGATGACTTCCTCCCAGACCACGCCTCTTTCAGCGTCGTTCACGTAGTGCACCTCGTCGAAAATGACCCACTCCACATCCCTGATGAGGTCCGCGCCTCGGTACAGCATGCTGCGAAGGATCTCCGTCGTCATGATCAGACACGGCGCTTCCGGTCGGATCGAGACGTCCCCGGTGAGTAAGCCGACGTCGAACCCGTCCTTCGTGAAGTCGCGAAACTTTTGGTTCGAGATCGTCTTAATCGGCGACGTGTAAATCGCCCGCGTGCAGTGCTTCGACGCGAGCGCGAACGCGTACTCCGCGACGACGGTCTTCCCCGCGGACGTGTGCGCGGCGACGAACACGCACTCGTTGCGCTCGAGCCTGTACGCGGCTTCTTTTTGGAACGAATCCAACGCGAACGGGAACGTCCGCGCCGGGTGCGGCACCTCCGCGGCGAACGCGGCGTCGACGTCCGGGAGGCGCGCCATGACCGCCCACTCGTCCTCTCCCGCGCCATTCTCGCCTCGCATCGCCGCGCGCTTCGCCGCGGCGCGCGAGCTCGAGGACGTGGAGAGCGATTTAAGAAGCGCCTCGAGCTCAGCCTCCGGGGACGCGTCGGGTTCGGGCGCGGTCGCCGCCGCCGCCGCCGCCGCGTCGTCGTCGCTCTCGTCGCTCTCGTCGCTCTCGTCGCTCTCGTCGACCACCGCGGTTCGCAGCGCGCCCATGAGAAGGTCGTCGTACGTCATCGGCGCGTCCTCCCTTCCCGATCGCGTCGTCGCGGCGGAGGCGTCGATCGACATCGCGTCCAACGCGTCGCCGAGCGAAGCGGTCGCGTCCGCGTCCGCGTCCGTCGCCGGTAAAACGCTGGCGTCGTCTGTCCACGGCGACGGGTCGAACCCCGGGGGCGTCCCCGCGTAGATCCCGCGCTCGTACTCCTCGAGCCAGCGCTTACTCGCGCGTCTCGCCTCGCGCTCGCGCGCCTCCGCAGCCGCCGCCGCGCGCTCGTTCCACCCCGCGCCTCCCGGGGTGAACGGCGCGTTGGACAGCGACCCGCGCACGAAGTCGCCCGCGTCGCCGGGCGCGCGCGCCATGGACGAGGACGACGCGCTGTCTCCCGCGTGCACGCGCGCCTCTTCCTTCCACCCCACATTCCGCGCCGTCGACCGCGGCGATGACGCGTCGAGAATCGCGGGACCCGAGATGGCGCCGTCGAGCGCGATCTTGGACGGGTCGAGTCTAGGGAGGATCGGCACGACGCGGTGCCGAGGCGCGGACGGGCGATGCGTCTGCGTCGCCCCGCGCGAGCTCGCGCGCAGCAGATCCGTCGAGGACGCGAGCTTCGCCGCCGCCTTGGACGCGAGCGCGGCGAAGTACGCCTCGGATATCGGCCGAGCGTGCGTCGCCTCGATCGTCTCGCGCGTCGGCGGCGGCGACGGCAGCGGCGGGAGCGGGTACGGATGGGCTTTCGCCATCGTCGCCTCCCCCGATCCCCTTTCCCCCGCGTCGACGAACTCGACCTGCGCGACGACGTCCCCGCTCGCGGTCGGAGCGAGGTTGAACTCGAGCGCCTCGATTCCCGGGATGACGAACCCCATCGCGCCGGAAGGGAAGGGATGCGCCCCTCCGGCGGGTGTGACGAGATCGAGGAAGGAGGGCAAGCGTTTTCATCCTTCGGTCGGGTTTTTTTTTTGCGTGTTGAAAGTCTGAAGATGGTTGCAGTGGTTTGCTACGCGCGCGGGCCGCGCGTCGTCTACTTCCTCGGTCGCTTCTTCCCCGCCGTCGCCGTCTTCGTCTTCGCCTTGGCACCCTCGGTGTGATCGAAGGCGAGACCGAGCGCGTCGCCGTTCTCGTCCTCCTCGTCCCCCCACTTCTCCCTCAGACGTTGGAGGTGCTCCCTCATGTCCGCGCGGCTGTCCGGCTCGAGCCGAGCGAACCCGACGTCCTTCTTCCCCGGCTTCTTCGCGTCGTCCGGCGCGGCGGCGAGCACCCTGGCCCACACCGCGCCCAAGCGGCTCAGTAGCTTCTGCGCCTCTCTCTTGTCCGCCGCCCACGTCGCTCGCGCGTCCACCTCCCCCATCGCGACGGTCGCCGCGAAGGCGTCAGCGAACTGCGCGTCGCTCGCCTCGTCGGCGCTCTCCGCGCCGGCGACGAGCTTCTCCGCGATCTTCACGCCGACGCCCGGCACCGCCTCCGCCATCGTCATCGTGAGCTGCGCGGTCTCGAGCGCCTCCGCGGCTGCGGGGGGGACGAACACCTTCAGCGCGTGCGCGAGCTTGCCTTTCAGGCCGAAGTCGTCGACGCGCCACTCCTCGTCGGAGGAATCGTCCTCGTCGTCCGAGCCGTCGTCCTCCGCCGCGTCGAAGTCCGCGTCCTCGTCGTCGTCGAAGTCCTCGTCCTCGTCGAGGTCCGAGTCGGCGTCGGAGTCGGAGTCGGAGTCCTCCTCGACTTGCTCGAGCATCACGCACACGAGTCCGGTCTTGGCCTCTCTCTCCTCGACCATCTTCGCGAACTCGTTCGCCGCCTCCAGATCGTCGGCGGCCTGCATCTCTTTGCCCATCTCTTCGAACCACGCCTTCGTCTGCGCGAGCGCGTCCGCTTCCATGGCCGCGATCTTCTCTTTTTCCGCGGCAGATATCCGCGAGGACTTCCTCGCCGGCTGCGTGCGCGCTTTCGGCGTGGATTTCGCTTTCGGGGTGGACTTGGAGCGCGCCATCTCGCGCGGCTAGATTATGATGGCGGCGGCGGCGATCGAACCGTCGTCAGGTGCAGGTGGAGATCTCGAAGATTTTGCAGTGTTGGCGGCGAGCGCGCGCTCAGACGCGAACGCGCGAGCACGCGTCTCGATGGCGGCAGCGGGAGAAGCGATCGCGGAGGCGATCGCGCGAGGCGACGGCGCCGCGGGAACGACCGAGGACGCGATCAAGGCGGCGATGGAGTGCCCGTGCGTCGCGGACCTGAAGAACAGCGCGTGCGGGGAGGCGTTCGCGGGCGCGCTCGGCTGTTTCATGAGCGCGGACGCGGAGGAAAGGGGGAGCAAGTGCGTGAAGGAGTTCGTCGCCATGCACGCGTGCATGGTAGAGAACTCGAAAGAGTTCGAGGCGTTCACCGCGGAGCTCGTCGAGGCGAAGGAGCGGCGGTGACGCGCGCGACGATCGAGCCGCTTGCTGTTGTAATACCCCACGACTTTAGACCTTCCGATCCGACTACTAGTCAACCCTCTCTCGCCCGCCTCCGCCTCGCCTCTACGCCCCGAGGTTCAGCGCCGCGATCATCTCCGCCGCGGTCTTCCCCTGCTCCGACGTCGCGGTCTCCATCGCGTCGTCCCCGGCCGGGAACAGCGGCGGCGGCGGCGGCGTCACGTCCACGAGCCGTCCCTTCTTGTCCAGCGTCCTGACGAAGGGGACGAACTCCACGCCCATCGTCCACGGCCTCAACGCGGGCGGGACGACGAACCCGGTCGGCGTCTGCCAGTTCTCCAGGATGCAGCACAGCGACCGCTCCGTCGCGGTCAGCGTGCTGTTCAGGAGGTGGACGTACGACTTCTTCTTCTCCGGGCCCTTCTGCGCGGCGCCGCAGCGGACTTCCAGCCGACGCGACTGAAAGTCGAGGCAGTTGGAGCACGACACGAGCTCGCGGAACGTCTTGCTCGAGGGGAACCACGCCTCGAGGTCGTACTTCTTCGCCGCGGCGTCGTTCAACTCCCCGGACACGATGTTCACGACGTTGTACGGGATCCCGAGGGACTGGTAAAACGCCTCGCTGTTCCCGATGAGGCGTTCCATCTCCTTCCAGGACTCGTCCCCGTCGGGGGACACCGCGACGAACTGCTCCACTTTTTCAAACTGGTGCACGCGGAAGATGCCGAGCGTGTCGCGCCCGTGCGAGCCCGCTTCTTTGCGGAAGCACGTGGAGTACCCCGCGAATCGCATCGGGAGCTCCTTGGGTTGGATCCACCGCTTCCTGAGGTACGAGCAGCACGTCTGCTCCGACGTCGCGATGAGGTACTTGTCCTCGCTGTCCTCGCCCGATGAGACTTTGTACAGCTGTTCGTCAAAGTCCGCGAGCTGCGCGCACTCGGCCATGCGATCCTTGCGCATGAAGAACGGCGTCGCGAGCGGGGTGTGCCCCCTTCCGGCTAAGAACGTCAGCGCGTAGTTAATCAGCGCCTGGTTCAGCAACACGCCCGCGCCCTTGAGAAAGTACCCGCGTCCGCCCGCGACGTCCGTCCCGCGTTCGGTGTCCGCGATGTCCAGCATCGCGATCAGGTCCACGTGGTTCGGCAAGTTCTCCTCCGTTCGCTTCGTGTCCAGACCGAACGTGCGGTACACCGCGTTGTTCGCCTCGTCGTCGCTCACGGGCACGGAGTCGTGCACGAGGTTACCGATCTTCACGAGGAGCGCGTTCACCTCCGCCTCGCATCGCTTCTCGTCCTCCTCGAGCGCGGCGCGCTTCTCGATGAGCGTCTTCACGAACGTGATCGCGTCGTCCGCGTCCTCGCCCGCTTTCTTCTTCTTGCTCACCTCCTTGTTCGCCTTGTTGAACTCCTGGTTGATGTTGTCGAGCTCCCACCGCGCGTCCCTCCACTTCGCGTCCAGGGCGATGACATCGTCCACGTCCTCGACGCGCGCGAAGCGTCGTCGCTGGGACTCGCGGACGAGCTCCTGTCGATGTGAGCGAGCGCGGGGAAGGGGCGGGGGGGAGTCAGTGGCGGTTCACGGCGGGAACGCGCGTAGGGGCGCGAAGACGCTGCCCGCGGTCGCGGTCGCGGTCGCGGTCGCGGTCGCGACGCGATCGATCGACGGACGCGTTCCGGAGGAGCCGCCATTTCGGAGGACGAGAGACGCCGCGCGCGCGACGACGCGGATCGCGAGCTCGCGCACCGGGTTGCCGCCCTTGTCCTCTCTGAAGAGGTTGATGTCGAGCATTTCGAGCGGTGTGGCCGCGGCTGTCGCGCCGTCGCCGAGCGTGCGGGTGGATATGACCGCTCGCGCGCGCCGCGGCGAGCGGATACGGCCAAGCCAGCCGGAAGGGCGAAGAGGGAGATCGGCAGGTCGAAAACGCGACTCTTTTTTCCCCTCAGCACGCGCCCTTCGCGCACTTCGGCGACGCGCAGCGCACGTCGTCGTCGACGCGCGACCCGCGACGGACGTCACCGCGCGCGTCGTGGGCGTGATCCGTCGCGGCGTCGAGGCGCGGGGCGAACCCGGCGCGGGGGGCGAACGCGGGCGCGTTCGGAAGGCGGCGTCGTTAATCTGAATCACGCGACTCGACGACCGATCGATCGATCATGTCCAAGAACGTCGCGCTGTCGTACGAGGGCGCGTGCCACCGATGCGGGATGCCCGGGCACATCGCGCGGAACTGCCCGCAGCCGCGGATATGCACCAAGTGCGGCATGGGCGGACACGTCGCGAAGTTCTGCGGGCAGAAACAGTTGACGGCGAAGGACAAGATGCTCGCCAAGTACAGCGAGGTGTGCCACCGGTGCGGGAACAAAGGGCACATGGCGAGGGAGTGCTCGTCGGTCGCGTTCAAGTGCCGGATATGCGGCGAAGATCACCACCAGTCCGAGTGCCCGAAGAACACGGGCACGCTGGAGAACATGATGAAACGGAAGACGTACGAGACGAGCGAGTTCGCGAAGCAAAAGCTCGCCGCGGAGGTCGCGGAGAAGACGCGGCGGTTGGAGAGAGTCATCGCGAGCGGCGGCGCGGGGGGGTCCGGCGGGCCCGGGGTCGGGGGGGCGTCGACTGGGAGGGAGAAAGAGGACGCGGTGCTGTGTAAGCCAGCGGGGATCGTCGTCGTGAAGAAGAAGAAGAAGAAG
>MDSW01094586.1_pt1 | contig 16894 bp, 18 predicted proteins | sample 811171 | NCBI WGS metagenome assembly MDSW01 (sample SAMN05326641, study PRJNA326480) | marine metagenome | isolation source: seawater | place: Atlantic Ocean: North West | collected 2012
AGCTTGCGGGCGTTTAATTGAAATACAGCTAATGCATTGAATTAAACCTGTTTAGCTTAAGCAAACAGGTTTTTTTATGAGTAAAGGTCTAGGAAAAGTAATTAAGCAATCTTTTAAATTGCCAAGTGACCTATTGCTTGAATGTGGAAAAACGCTTAAAAATATTGAACTTACTTATGAAACTTACGGTGAACTGAACGCAGATGCTTCAAACGCCATATTAATATGTCATGCTTTAAGCGGGAATCATCATGCAGCTGGATATTATGAAGATGAGAATGAAAGACCTGGATGGTGGGATGCTTTAATAGGTCCAAACAAAGCTATAGATACCGATAAATTTTTTGTGGTTTGTCCTAATAACATTGGAGGATGTCATGGTTCCACTGGACCCTCCTCTATCAACCCTGAAACCAAAAAATTCTATGGGCCAGACTTTCCAGTTATTACAGTAAAAGATTGGGTTAATAGCCAAGCATTATTAGCAGATCATTTAAATGTAAAATGTTGGCATGCTGCAATTGGGGGAAGTTTAGGAGGTATGCAAGCTCTTGAGTGGTGTCGTTTATTTCCTGACAGAATTTTAAAAGCATCTGTGATTGCTGCAGCACCGAAGTTAAGTGCTCAAAATATAGCTTTTAATGAAGTTGCTAGACAAGCAATTATCACCGATCCAGATTTCCAAGAAGGTCATTATCTAGATACAGAAAAATCTCCAAAAAGAGGTCTTAGACTTGCAAGAATGGTTGGGCATATAACTTACCTATCCGATGAGGCTATGAGAGATAAATTTGGGAGAGAACTAAAAGAAGGAAAGTTAAATTTTGGCTTTGATGTTGAATTTGAGGTTGAAAGTTACCTGAGATATCAAGGTGATGTTTTTTCTGAATCATTTGATGCAAACACCTACCTCTTAATGACGAAACTTTTAGATTACTACGACCCAGCAGAAAAATATCATGGCAACCTGGTTAAAGCATTTGAAACCATAAAGGCCAAGATTATGGTTATTTCCTTTTCAAGTGATTGGAGGTTTTCTCCTGAAAGATCAAAAGAAATAGTAAATGCCTTGTTAGCTGCAGAAAAAGACACTACTTACCTTGAGATTGAATCATCACATGGACATGATTCATTTCTTTTCGCCGAAGATAGATATGTAAATGCATTAAGTGCATTTCTAGAAAATTAGATGAAGACTCTTGAAATAATTAATAATTGGATTGCTAAGGATTCTAAGGTCTTAGATTTAGGCTGTGGAAAAGGTGAAATTTTATTAGATCTAATCGCATCAAAGAATATTAAGGCCGTAGGTGTAGAGATAGATGATTCAAAGATTAATGAATGTATAAGCAATGGGATTAATGTAATAGAACAGAATATTGACGAAGGGCTAGCTAATTTCATAGATAAAAGTTTTGATGTTGTGATTATGAGTCAGACCATACAGGTACTAAGGGATCCAAAAAAAGCTTTAAAAGAGATCACAAGAATAGGTAATGAATGCATAGTCACAATCCCTAACTTTGGTCATTGGCGAGCTAGGCTTATTCTTCTTCTAAAAGGAAAAATGCCTGTTACAGGGCCATTACCGGACAGTTGGTTTAATACTCCGAATATTCATCTCTGCACCTTAGAAGACTTTGAATTACTTTGTTCAGATGTTGCAATTCAAATCACAGAAAAGGTTTCATTTGATTCAAAAGGAAATTCGAATATATTTACCAGAACTTGGCCCAACTTTTTTGGTGCTTCAGCTATATACAAAATCTCAAATTGAAGATTATATTGGCCACACAGAATCAAGGGAAGCTTAGAGAATTCCAGCAATTATCTGCAGGAAAGGATTTTGAATTCATCTCTATTCCTGAAGAATTGAAAGATATGCCCGAAGAAACAGGAAGAACATTCAAAGAAAATGCATTTATCAAAGCAAAATATGTTTCGGAATATTTTCAAATGCCTGCACTTGCAGATGACTCTGGTTTGGAAGTTGATGCTTTGAATGGAGCTCCGGGAATATATTCTGCTAGATATTCATCTGCAGGATCAGATATTGAAAATTGCAAAAAATTATTAAGTAAGATGAAAAATATTGCTCAAAAAGATAGAACTGCAAGATTCAAATGCTGTCTACTAGCATATAGTAAAGGTAAGACGATTTTTGCAGAAGGCTGTCTAGAAGGAGAAATTGCAAAAGGGTTTAAAGGAAAAATGGGTTTTGGCTACGATCCTATATTTCGCGTACCAGGCCATAACCTTCATTTAGCCGAGATACATAAAGACGAAAAGAATAAGATAAGTCATCGTTTTAAAGCATTTACAATCATATCAAGCAGCTTACCTTCTTTAAATTAATTTATTTTCCTAACAATCTTAGTATTTAAAGATCTATTTGCTCGAATAGCTTTATTCTCAAAAGAAGTTGGTGGAATATCACTTAATTCCTCTTCAAGGTCTTGTAATTTTAATTCTTTCCAACTTGGATCTTCATCAAATAAACGACTAACTACATTAAAATAATCTTTCCAATCTGTTTTAAAATAAAAGATCCCACTAGGTTTTAGCTTCATATTGAGCAACGCAATAAACTCTTCTCTGATTAGCCTTCTTTTATGATGCTTTCGTTTGGGCCACGGATCAGGATAAAACATAATGATGGTATCTAAACTTTTATTGGGAATCTTATACTGAAGAAGATCCTCTGCATCTTCATTTACAACTCTTATGTTGTTTAAGTTAAATCTGTCAGCTTTGCTCAAAACACTCCCTATACCAGACAAATAAACCTCCGCCCCAAGCAAACTTATATCTTTGTTTTTCTGAGCAATGCTGATTAATGTTTCTCCAGCACCAAACCCTATATCCAACAAAGAATACCTTCCGTTAAGAAATTCTTGTATATGCGAAACGTCATTAATGATGTATTGATTCCAGAGAGAATCTAGCGCTTTCTTTTGATTGGCAGTTATTCTTCCCCGCCTTTTTACAAAACTTTTGGGCTTGTTGTTAAAACCCACCTAATGACCTGAAGCAATAGATTGCTTAACTTTTTTCATGGCATTTTTTTCTATTTGCCTCACCCTTTCTGCAGAAATTTCATATTTCTCAGCTAGATCATGAAGAGTTAGCTTTTCATCTGCTAGCCATCTATCTTGGAGTATGTCTCTACTTCTATCATCCAATTTATTGATAGCTTCATAAAGTTGTGAAGTACTTTCTTCAGTCAAAGATTGATTTTCAAATATATCTGCAGGGTTTGCTTCTTCATCTTCTAAATATTGAGAAGGGGCATATGAAGCTTCGTCATCATCAGATTCAGATAAAGGATCAAATGACATATCTAATCCGCTAAGTCTTTTTTCCATCTCTCTCACTTCTGAGGGCTTTACTCCCAAGTCTTTAGCTACTTGCTCTATTTCTTCTTCAGTAAACCACTCCAGTCCTTTTTTCTTTCCACGCAGATTAAAAAACAATTTTCTTTGAGCTTTGGTAGTAGCGATCTTTACTATTTTCCAATTCTTTAGAACATATTCATGTATTTCAGCTTTTACCCAGTGAACAGCAAAAGAAACTAGCCTAACTCCCATTTCGGGATTAAATTTTCTAATTGCTTTCATAAGGCCTATATTCCCTTCCTGTATCAAATCTGCTTCGGAAAGACCATATCCTGAATAACTTTTTGCAATATAAATTACGAACCTTAAATGCGCTAAAACTAGCTTCCTTGCTGCGTCTAGATCATTTCTATAGTACAAATCTTCTGCCAACTTCTTTTCTTCTTCAGGAGTTAAAACCCCAATGCTATGCACAGAATTTATATAAGCTTGTAGATCACCTCCAGGTGTCAACGCTTCCATTCCTTGGAGTGCAGTGCCTGGTGTTTTTTCCTTTTTTATTTCCTTTTTGGTCATAATTTAAGTGAATTCTACAGTTTTAGTGAATATTGATGCAAATTTAACCAGTGTTGTAAAAAACTAACAGCTTGTAAATTTAGTAAAAATATTAAAACTTTCCCATTAATATTAGTGAAAAACTATAATACATTAGATGAAATCTATAGACGTTATTGAAGGAGAATTAGCTCTATGCGAAGCAGAAATTCCTTCAGTTGGGCCTAATGATATTCTTATTAAGGTAAAGTCAACTGCCATTAACCGCGCAGATTTAATGCAAAAAAAAGGACTTTATCCTCCCCCTCCAGGAGCTAGCGAAATACTAGGGTTAGAATGCAGCGGGATTGTTGACTTAGTTGGTGAAAAGGTAACATCAAGGAAAGTGGGCGACGAAGTTTGTGCACTTCTTGCAGGAGGAGGATATGCTGAATATGTTGCTTGCCCAGAATTTCAAGCCATACCAAAACCTACGAATCTCAATTGGGAAGAGGCTTCCTCTCTTCCAGAGGTTTATGCAACCTGTTGGTTAAACCTTTTTATGGAAGGGAAATTAAGTAATAACAATAAAGTTTTATTTCATGCTGGAGCAAGCGGAATTGGAACGGCAGGCATTCAGCTTTGCAATGCATTTAAGTGCGAAAGTTTTGTTACTGTAGGTACTAAAGAAAAAATACAATTCTGTAAGAACTTAGGAGCTTCTGAAGGCGCCGTTAGAGGTGAAAAAATGTTCGATGAAGTTAGAGATTGGGTCTCTGATGGATTTGACTTAATATTGGATCCAGTTGGAGCAAATTATTTTGAAGAAAATTTAAAGGTTTTGGGACTTGAAGGTAGACTAATAATTATTGGATTAATGGGGGGGCTGGAATCCAAAATTAACTTAGGTCACCTTATGATGAAAAGACAGAGAATTATAGGATCAACAATTAGGGCTAGAAGTGAAGAGCTTAAAAAAATAGTTATGCGAGACCTTCATGAGAAAGTTTGGCCATTTATTGAATCAAACGAAATACAACCAATAATTTATGAAGTGTTTAGTATGTCCGAAGTAGAAAGAGCCCATCAAGTAATGGAAGATAACGAGAATATTGGAAAAATTGTATTAACTCTAGTTTAATTCTCTAAAGAGCTCTAACCAAGGGAAGTTTTTATCACCAGCGCAGAAGAAGTGAGGATTCTTTATTTTAGAATTAAATTTGTAAGTCAAAGGGTTGCCATGCAAGTCATTAACAATGCCTCCGGCAGCTTCAACTATTGCTTGCCCTGCTGCAATATCCCATTGATAAGTGGGGCCCAGTCTTGAGTATATGTCTGCTTTTCCTTCAGCTACCTTACATAACTTTAAAGAACTACCTGTAGGGAGTTCATGAACAACATTAAATCGCTTTTTGCATTGGTTGATAAACCATTCATCGTCTTTGCTTTTATGACTCTTACTAAGAGCAACACTACATTTATCTTCTACCTGTTTTCTAGGCAAGATCCTTTCTCTTTCTGTTCCGCTTACTTTGAATGCTCCTAAATTAATTGATCCAAAAAAATTCTCATCTACTGCTGGGGAAAATACTATTCCTAAAATAGGAGATCCCATCTCAACTAAAGCTATATTTACAGTAAATTCTCCATTTCTATTGATAAATTCCTTAGTTCCATCTAGTGGATCTATCAGCCAGAATAAATTTTCATCAGGCATAAAATTTACATTACCTTCTTCGGACAAAACCGGTATTTTATTGTCTAACTTGCAAAGGCCCTTATTGAGGATCTGGTGAGAGGCAATATCAGCTTCAGTAACAGGAGAACCGTCTTTCTTGCTTTCAAATTTCAGATCAGCAGAATTATAAATTTCTAAAACTTTCTGAGAAGCTTGGTCGGCTAACTCCAAAGCTCCGTCTATTAATTCAATCAATTGTGATTCTTTCATTTGTCAAAGAAGTCTTTTCTTCTACAATAGCTTACAAATATCTCATATGAAAGATTAATATGGAAAATAACGAAAAATTAAAACAAACTGCCAAGGAACTAAAAAAAGGACTTGAATTATTGAGTAGAAATAGGAAAGTAGTATTGCCTCACAATAAGGCGTTTGATTTAGTGGATGAATTACAAGAAAAAGTAGGCGAGATAATAAACATTGCAGAGTCTACTTAAATAAGGAGTATATTATGGATTACAGTTGTTTTGATGTCGAAATTAAGGATAAGATCGCTCACGTTAAAATGAATAGACCGGACGATTTCAATTCTATGAATAAAGCTTTCTGGTCGGAATTGCCTCACTTAGTAGAAGACCTTTCTGACAATGCTTCTGCTAGAGTTATAGTTCTTTCTGGTGAAGGCAAGCATTTCTGTGCAGGCATGGATTTAGCGAATTTTACTCCCTCTGATTCACCTCCTAACGCACATAACGGCATGAGGAGTGAATCAGCTTATAGAGTAACTTTGGATTTACAACATACTATTACTTGTCTAGAAAAAGCTAGAATGCCTGTTATCTCTGCGATTCAGGGCGCATGTATAGGTGGTGGAGTTGACCTAGCAACTGCAACTGACCTTCGTTATTGCACTAAAGACGCATTCTTTTGTATACAAGAAATAAATATAGGAATGGCAGCGGACGTCGGCACATTACAAAGGATACCAAGACTAGTACCAGAAGGTATAGTCAGAGAATTAGCCTATACAGGAAGAAGGTTTATGCCTGAAGAGGCTCTGAAACATGGTTTGGTAAATAAAGTTTTTGACAATAAAGAAGATATGATGGCAGGAGTAATGGAAGTTGCTAATGAAATTGCTTCGAAGGGACCTCTAGCTATAGCGGGTTCCAAAGAGTCCTTAAATTATGGTAGAGACCACACTGTAGAAGAGTCATTAAATCATATTGCACTATGGAATAATGCTATGGGTATAGGCGACGAGATGTCTGTAGCCTTTAAAGCAAAAGCAGAGAAAAAAGATCCTGAGTTTGAAGACATGCTACCTAGAAGAAAATATCTAGATGGCGAAATACCTTCTTAATTCTTTCTTAAAAAAACAGGTGAATACTCTGAAGAGTCTTTCTTGCTGTAGTTATAACCATCTAAGTTAAATAGTTTTAAATCTTTTGGATTTTTAATCTTATTTTGAATAATAAATCTAGCCATTGTTCCTCGTGCTTTCTTCGCAAAGAAACTAATAATTTTATATTTACCATTTTTATAGTCCTTGAAAATAGGACTATAAACTGGCGTAACCAAATTTTCTGTTTTTACAGAAGAAAAATATTCAACAGAAGCTAAGTTTATAACGCCCTTTGAGCTATTCTCTTTAACAAGGTCATTGATGCTTTCTGTAATTTTATTTCCCCAAAACTCATAAAGATTTTTACCTTTTTCATTCTTCATTTTGGTTCCCATTTCTAGACGGTAGGGATACATGAGATCCAAAGGTTTTAATAAACCATATAGACCTGACAATATTGCTAAATTTCTTTGGGCATATTTTAAATCTGATTTACTGAGTGTTGCTGAATCAAGACCAACATAAACATCACCTTTAAATGCAAATATAGCTTGTCTTACAGAATCAGAGGGCTTGTTTGGTAACTGCCAATTCATGTTTCTTTCAAAATTTAGCATCGAAAGGTTTTCACTAAGGCCCATCAAAGCAGAAAGGTCTTCGGGACTCTTTTTTTGTAACTCTTTTATCAGCTTCTTACTTTCTTTTAAGTGTTCTGCAATAGAGAAGTCCTTCATAGAAAAGTCAGATTCATAATCTAATCTCTTTGCGGGAGCAATAAGTGCAAGCATTTATAATCCTAAAACTAATTTTGCCATTATATTTCTTTGAACCTCGTTTGATCCAGCATAAATACTTGCTTTTCTATAATTGAAATACCTAGGAGCTGCAGTATTTGCAAACCTGCTTCCAATAGGAGGTTCATTAACGCCAATTTCTGGGCCTGGATTATTAAAAGGCAATGCATAATATCCAACAATTTCTATAGCTAGTTCAGTTATTGCCTGACCAATTTCTGTTCCTCTTGTTTTAAGTAAAGAAGATTCAGGTCCTACATTCTGCCCCGCCGTTAAGCTTCCTAAAATTCTTAGTTCTGTAGCTTCCATGGCATTTATTTGAACTTCGATCTTGGCTACTGCCTCTTTAAATTCAGACTCATCTGCCAAAGTATTTCCACTAGCATTCTCCGTCTTAGCCTGCTTAATTATCTTTTGTAATTGAGAATAAAGTTCTGATGAATAACCATTGCCTCTTTCGAACTCAAGCAAATATTTTGCGTAAGTCCACCCCTTACCTTCTTCTCCTATTAGATTTTCTTTTGGTACCTTAACATCTTCAAAAAAAACTGTGTTAACTTCATGGTTTCCAATTGGCGTGTTGTCTAATGTATTGATCGGTTGAACTTCAATACCCTCACTGTGCATATCTATTAGAAGAAAAGAAATGCCCTTTTGACGAATATCTTCATTGCTAGTTCTAACCAGACAAAAGATCATATCTGCATGTTGAGCACAGGTTGTCCAAGTTTTAGCTCCATTGACTAAATAATGGTCTCCTTTGTCTTCAGCCTTTGTCTTTAAAGAGGCTAAGTCAGATCCAGAACCTGGTTCAGAGTAACCCTGACACCACCAAGTTTTTGATGACAAAATATCAGGTAAATATTTTTTCTTTTGTTCATCGGTTCCGAAAGCCATTATCACAGGAGCTACCATCGAAACACCAAAGGCTAAAAAACCAGGTGCGCTAGCAGCAGCCATTTCTTTGCTGTAAATATATTTCTGAGATGCTGAAAAGGCTGCTCCTCCATATTCAGCGGGCCAATTGATTCCGGCCCAGCCTTTGGCATATAAAGATTTTTGCCACTGAACTTGCTCCTCTTTAGTTAGATGTCCATTCGGAGCGCTTGTATACCTCTCGCGCATTTCCTCTGGGTAGTTTTCTTTTATCCAATCTTTAACTTCCTTTTGAAAATCGAGCTCTTCTTGTGTAAATTGTAGATTCATAAATACCTCCCCATAATTATAATTCATATTTTAAATAACTATAAACTATTAACCATTGCATAAAATTAGCGAAAACTTAGATACCTTTTCTGAATTAACAGGAAAGGTATGTTCATGGTTTGTAGCCATTATGGTTTTAGTAACCTGCACTGTGGTAGTTATGAGATATGGTCTAGACATGGGATCAGTATTACTTCAAGACGTAGTTCTTTATCTTCACGGAGGATTGTTTCTTTTAGGATCTGCTTTCGCTTTAAAAAGAGGCGCTCATGTAAGAGTTGATATCTTCTATAGAAGCTCTTCAGATGTAAAAAAAGCATGGGTTGATTTCCTAGGAAATGTCATCTTTTTGCAACCTGTGTGCTGGATGATCTTCTTTTATTCTTGGGGGTATGTCGAATTTTCTTGGAGAATATTAGAAGTTTCCCCCGAACCAGATGGTCTACCATTTGTTTACATACAAAAATCTTTACTAATTGCTCTAGCAATTTTGTTGGGCTTGCAAAGCTTATCTGAAATTTTTAAATCACTAATAACAATAAGAAATGGTTGAATTCATACCCCTGCTAATGTTTGGCGTTATATGCATAGTTTTACTTGCAGGCTTTCCAGTTGCGTTCTCTTTGGCTGGTACAGCTCTAATATTTGCAGCTATTGGTATAGCAACCAATACATTTGAAAGTGCTTTTCTGGGAGCAATACCAAATAGGCTATATGGTGATATGACTAACATGACATTAGTTGCAGTGCCTTTATTTGTATTTATGGGAGTATTACTTGAAAAGTCTAACCTTGCACAAGACCTTCTTAGCAACATGGCAGAAATAATTGGTGGATTCAGAGGTAGCTTAGCTATTTCTGTGATATTTGTGGGGGCGCTAATTGCTGCCAGCACAGGGATAGTAGGAGCTACTGTTATAGCAATGGGCTTAATTTCACTTCCAATTATGTTGTCTAGAAAATATGACCAAAGCCTAGCTGCAGGAACAATCTGTGCTACTGGTACATTGGGTCAGATAATACCGCCTTCAATTGCTTTGGTTATCCTAGGCGATGTCTTATCTGCTTCATATCAGCAGTCTCAATTAAGTATAGGAAATTTTTCTGCTAGAACCGTTTCTGTAGGAGATCTTTTTATGGGGGCTATAGTTCCGGGCTTTATTCTTGTTCTTTGTTATGCAGCATACGTTGGCATAAGGGCTTACATTTCTCCAGAAATGGCTCCCGCTCAAGATGTAAAAATCATAAAAAACAGATGGAAAATACTTATAACAACTTTACTTCCACCTTTTGTTTTAATTACTTCTGTTTTAGGGTCAATACTTTTAGGCATAGCTACTCCTACAGAAGCTGCAGGTGTAGGCGCTTTTGGAGGGCTCCTTTTGGCTTTAAGTAAAAGTAGCCTTACCTGGAATAATTTAAAGGAAGCAGTAGAAACTACTACTGAGATTACGGCTATGGTGTTTATGATACTTCTAGGGTCTTCAATTTTTTCACTAGTATTCAGAGGTTTTGGTGGTGATGATTTAATCACAAGTATATTTACTCAACTACCAGGAGGTGCTTTGGGAGCAGTATTAGTGGTAATGATTATTATCTTCCTATTAGGCTTTATATTAGATTTTATTCAAATTACTCTTGTGGTTGTACCGATAGTTGGGCCAGCATTATTAATGTTGGGTATAGATCCTATCTGGTTAGGAATTATGATTGCTATTAATCTTCAAACTTCTTTCCTAACGCCGCCGTTTGGATTCGCACTATTTTATCTGAGAGGTGTAGCACCAGATAACCTGTCCACCCAAGCAATTTATAGGGGTGTTATACCTTTTATAATAATACAAATTGCTTTACTTGTTATGTTATCTATTTTTCCTGAATTAGTTACTGCACTCCCAAACGCAGTCTACGGATAGTTATTTGATCAAATTTGCTATTCTGTCAGCTCGATAGGAAGATCTAACCATCGGACCAGAAGCAACTTCTAGGAAACCTAAGCTAATAGCTTTTTCTTTTAGAAAAGAAAACTCTTCAGGAGAATACCATTTCGCAACTGGCAAGTGATTAATTGTGGGTCTTAGATATTGGCCTAATGTAAGGATATCTACACCCTGATCTCTTATATCTTGCATAGCTCTGTAGATTTCATCATAAGTCTCTCCCAAACCTAATATTAAACTGGTCTTAGTAAGAATCGATGGTTTGTATTTTTTTGAATAACTTAAAACTCCTAAAGTTTGTAGATAGCTGGCCCTTGGATCTCTAACCTCTTTAGTCAATCTATCAACCGTTTCAACATTTTGAGCAAAAACTTCTAACCCAGAATCAAGCAGGATCTCAATGGATTGTTTTTGTCCTAAAAAGTCTGGCACTAGAGCTTCTACAGTAACTTCTGGTGTCTTTTTTTTTATAGCTCTTACTGTTTTGGCGTAATGGAAAGCCCCACCATCAGCTAAATCATCTCGATTCACTGAAGTTAAAACTGCGTATTTAATACCCATTAAACTAATTGAATTAGCAACTTTTTTCGGTTCTGTTTTATCTAATCTGCCATTGGGATTCCCAGTGTCAACAGCACAAAATTTACATGCTCTTGTGCATACAGAGCCCAGCAACATAAAAGTGGCAGTTCCATGATTCCAGCATTCATGTATATTTGGACACATTGCCTCCTCGCATACAGTTTTAAGATTTCTTTGATGGACAATCTTCTTTAATTCTTTGTACTTAAATGAGATTTTGGGATTAACTCTAAGCCATGTAGGTTTTCTTTCTACAGGTACTAAATTATTCTTATTTGATTTAATGCCGTTTTTTATAGTTACTATGCCATCATCATTAATTATTTTTGTAGGGATTAAATTATTCATCAAGCTACTTTAAAATTCCTTTCTTTTATAAGCTCTTCTAAATCTTGTTTAACTTGTTGTACTGACACTGCGGTTAAGTCATTAATTTGAGTTACCTCTAAGGACTCAACTCCACAAGTATTTATATAGTTGAACGGGGTTAAATTCATATCAATATTTAGACTAACACCATGGTATGAAAAGCCTCGTTTTATCCTTAATCCGATTGAAGCAATTTTTTTTGGTCCCACATAGATTCCTGGTGCCCCTTCTTTGTTTTGTGCATCAATACCGTACTGACCCAGCAAGCTCAGAAAAATTTCTTCTAAATAAAATATGAGTTTTTTAGGACCCCAACCTAACCTTTTAATATTGATTAGAAAATAAACTACCAGTTGTCCTGGACCATGATATGTTGCTTCGCCACCTCTATCAGATCTAACCAGCGGTATATTGTTCTGCTCAAGTATGTTTAGATCAGATCCTGCGTAACCCAGTGTATAAACTGCTGGATGTTGAACGAACCATACTTCATCAGGTGCATTTTGTTCTCTACTTCTAACTGAAGAAACCATAGACTGCCAAACCTCTTCATAATCTAAAAAACCTAAATCTTTTATTCTAAGATCTGTCAATCCAGCTCCCTTGTATCTATATAAGCCTTCTCTGATATGCGGTGATAATTAATAACTTGGTCCTTAAACTCTTTATAGGATTTATATACTCTACGGGCCATCTCATCATCAGCTATAAAATCCTCCATTACCTCATCAGTAATTCTTCTAAGCTCAACAAGGACATTATCGGGTAACTTCTTTAACTCTATATCATGCTTCTCAATTAATTCATTAAGCGCTTTATTATTTCGAGCGGTATATTCATCCAACATTTCTTGGTTGGCCGCTCTAGCAGCATATTTAATAACTGCTTTTAAATCTTCAGGTAAAGAATTATAAGCATCTTTATTGATGATTATTTCCAGTGTTGAGCCTGGTTCATGCCATCCCGGATAATAATAGTAATCAGCTACTTGATGGAAACCAAATGTAAGATCATTATATGGCCCTACCCATTCTGCTGCATCAACAACTCCTTGTTGCAAAGATAAAAAGATTTCGTTTCCAGGCAAGGTAACTGTTTCTGCACCAGCACGTGTAAATACCTCTCCCGCAAGTCCAGGTATTCTCATTTTTAATCCCTTTAAGTCATCTAAAGAGTTAATCTCTTTTTTAAACCAACCTGCCATTTGTACTCCTGAATTTCCACCTGCTAGTGGAATCAAATTGAATGGTTCATAGGCCTCCTGCCAGAGCTCTAGCCCTCCTCCATAATGTAGCCATCCATTCATTTCTTGTGCTGTTAATCCAAAAGGTACAGCTGTAAAAAATTGAGAAGATTTAACTTTGCCAGTCCAATAATAAGATGCCCCATGTCCCAATTGTACATTTCCTTGAGAGACGGCATCAAAAACTCCCATAGCAGGAACAAATTCTCCAGCACCATATACCTTGATCTTCATTCGTCCACACGTCATCTCATTAACATATTTTGCAAAGTTCTCAGGGCCCATTCCTAAACCAGGAAAGTTTTTAGGCCAAGTTGTAACCATGGTCCATTGATAGTTTGTGTTGCCATTGGAAAAACATGTACCTTTTTCTATGGATACCTGATCACTTGAGCAAGATGCTAAGATCAAGAAAAGAAACGTAGTTACAAATAATTTTTTCATAATTTTCCTTATTATATATTCTGCAGTTTAGCGTATGAAACCATCAACCATTTAGTTTTACTTGAATCGAAGTTTACTTCTACCCTGGCATTAGATCCTTGTCCTTCATAGTTTAAGATAACACCTTCCCCAAATACTTCATGAAAAACTCTTTGACCTAGTTTAAAGTCCGTTTCAGGCACATCTCCTTTAACTACGCTCCCAGTTGAAGCATTTCTTCGCGGAATACTTCCACCCGACCTAACTTCCATTGTAAGTTCTGATGGAATTTCTCTAAGGAATCTAGAAGGGGGGTTAAAATTCTCTGTCCCATGTAGATTGCGCATTTCTGCATGGACTATAAAAAGTCTTTCCATAGATCTAGTCATACCAACATAACAAAGTCTTCTCTCTTCTTGCAGTTGATCAGGTTCCTCTACGGAAAGTTTATGTGGGAAAAGACCTTCTTCAAAGCCTGTTATGAACACAAGCGGGAACTCTAAACCTTTAGCAGAATGTAATGTCATTAGCTGAATAGCAGATTCATATTCAGATGCTTGCGTCTCTCCGGCATCCAAAGCAGCGTGATCTATAAATAATTTTAATGGTACTGCCTCAGTCTCATCTAAAGGCTCAGGTTCAAAATCGGAAGCTGCAGTTACTAGCTCAGCCAAGTTTTCTACCCTGGTTCTTCCTTTTTCACCTGCTTCTTTTTTATGATATTCAACTAAGCCACTTCTTTGAATAACATGATCAACAAGATCCTTCAAAGGAAGCTCGTTAGTTTCAACTTCTAAGCTTTCAAAGTCTGACATAAATCCTTTTACTGACTGACTTGCTCGAGGGGTAAGGCCATCTGTTTCTATTAAATCTTCGCAAGCCTTCCATAGCGAGGACTCTATCTTCTGAGCTCTTGATCTAATAATGTCTAAAGTTTTAGCTCCTATTCCTCTCGGAGGTATGTTTATTACTCTTTCAAAGGCAGCATCATCCTCTCTTCCAAAGACAAGCCTAAGATAACTCATGGCATTTTTAATTTCTGCACGTTCGTAAAACCTTAAGCCGCCATATATTCTATACGCCAACCCCTCTCTTAAAATTGCTTCCTCTAAAGCACGTGATTGAGCATTTGAACGATATAGAATGGCAACCTCACTCAAATCTCTTCCTTGCTCTATCCAATTCTGAATGCTCCCCACAACGTATCTTGCTTCATCATCTTCGTTGTAAGCTGAATATATAGATATAGGTTCTCCTTCTTTTTGATCTGTCCATAGTTCCTTACCCATCCTTCCTTGATTGTTCTTAATAACAGAGTTTGCGGCTCCTAAAATAACTGAGGTCGACCGGTAGTTCTGTTCTAATCTAATTATTTCTGTGCCTTTATAATCTTTAGTAAAACGGTTTATATTTTCGCTCTTAGCTCCTCTCCAACCATAAATTGATTGATCATCATCCCCAACAGACATGATATGGCTACCGCCTTCGCATAATAATTTTAAGAATTGATATTGAACTTCGTTTGTGTCCTGAAACTCATCTACAAGAATATGCCTAAATCTTTGTTTGTAGTGATCTAAAACTCTTTTATTACCTTTTAAGAGAAGGTATGTTCTTAAAAGTAACTCCCCGAAGTCTACAAGGCTCTCTCTTTCACAAAGTTCTTCGTAAGCCCTGTAAACTTCATTCATTTTTTCTGCAAAATAATCATCTGAAGTTTCAACATCTTTGGATCTCCTGCATTCATCTTTTTGCTTATTGATAAACCATTGAATTTGTCTTGAAGGCCATTTGGTATCATCCAAGCCAATAGACTTACTTACTCTTTTTATTACCCTGAACTGATCTTCAGAATCTAAAATAGCGAATTCTCTTCTAAGGCCAGCTTCCTCCCAGTGCGTCCTTAGAAGTCTATGGGAGATTCCATGAAAAGTCCCACACCAAAAGTTGCCCATCTCTTGCTCCACAATTCCTTCAATGCGGCCTCGCATTTCACGTGCAGCTTTATTAGTAAAGGTAACTGTTAAAATGGAATTTGGATTTATACCACTTGCTTTAATGAGCCAGGCAACTCTATGAGCGATTACTCTTGTTTTGCCTGAACCAGCTCCTGCTAAGACTAATAAATTTTTAGAATCTGAAGTTACAGCTTGTCTTTGAGGCTCGTTTAAAGATTCAAATATTTCAGATACATCCACCCTACTATTTTAACTAAGAATGGAAGGTAAATCCTTTTTCATTTTTTAATTGTTTAGGTATGATGAAAGGATGAAAGAAGCAGAAGAATTTTTTAATGTTTACTGTGATTTTGTAACTAAAGTTACTAGTGATCCAAGCCTAAAAATAGATAAACTTAAAGAGTCATTGGATAATATTCAAGATAACTCTGAGATAGATGTACCCAGACTTCTAACTGGAGCACTAGGTCTGGGAAGTGAAGCTGGAGAATTTGTAGAAATTGTTAAAAAGATGATCCTTCAAGGCAAACCTGCAGACGAAGATAATATCTTTCATATGAAAAGAGAGCTTGGAGATATTATGTGGTATTGGGTTACTGCGTGTATGTCTCTAGGGCTTGATCCTGTCGAGGTCATAACAGAAAATCAAAAGAAACTAGAAGCTCGTTACGGAGAAAACTTTACAGTTGATCAAAGCGAAGTAAGGGCAAAAGGAGATCTCTAATTAATATATTCTAGAAACAGCTGATTTTTCCTCAATATCCTTTTCTGCTCTTCTTAAATCCATTTCTTTCCATACATCCTCTAAAGCATTCAAGAAATTATGAATATCTTTGGCTTCGTGTCTTGGAGTTATAGTTACTCTAAATCTTTCATCTCCTTTTGGTACTGTTGGATAAAAGACTGGCTGTATGTAGATGCCATGTTTTTCAATCAAAAGATTAGCAGCTTTCTTACATAGAACGGGGTCATATAGGTGTATTGGTATTATATGACTATCGTTTTCTAGGAATGGTATCTGTAGATCAGATAAGCCTTTTCTAATTAAATCTGAGTTATTTCTAATGTTCTCTCTTAAGTCTTCTGAAGATTTTGCGATATTTATACTTGTTATTGATGCAGCAGCTATAGATGGGTTCATTGAAGAGGTAAATATAAAACCAGGAGCAAAACTTCTTATATAGTCAATAATGTCAGAATTAGCAGCAACGTATCCACCCATCTGTCCAAAAGATTTAGATAGAGTTCCATTGATTATATCTATTTCGCCCTCAAGTCCTTTTTCCGCAGTTATTCCTCTGCCTTCAGGACCATAAAGACCAACAGAATGAACTTCATCAAGATACGTCAAAGCATTGTATTCTTTTGCTAACTCAACTATTTTCTGTAAAGGTGATCTTAAGCCTTCCATAGAATACAAAGATTCAAAAACAATCAGTTTGGGGGTGTTCGCATTTGCCGTATTAAGAAGTTCTTCAAGATGTTCA
>MDSW01060102.1_pt1 | contig 16893 bp, 15 predicted proteins | sample 811171 | NCBI WGS metagenome assembly MDSW01 (sample SAMN05326641, study PRJNA326480) | marine metagenome | isolation source: seawater | place: Atlantic Ocean: North West | collected 2012
AATTGTAACAAGGCTATACATTTTTTATTATTATTAACGGCCGACGCTTTTTTATCAGAAAACCAGCATAATGTGAAATTGAGGTTTTTGTGAGTTCTGATCAGATTGATTATTTGAATTTATTACTAGATTTTGGTGTCGATGAGGCAGTGCGCGAGGAGCCTAGGAATTGGACTTTAAAAATGACGGATGAAGCTTTCAATGTCAGTCAGGTATCGCAGAATCATGCCTCGTTTTCAAAGTCGCTTAAAAATGCTCAAACTGACTCAAACCTTGAGAACATTAGTTCTCAATCATCAGGTGCGCTTGAAATGACCAAAAGGGTGGTAAAAAAATGTGATAGTGTTGCCGAAGTTTCAGACGAATTTGTGACCTTCTCAAAACTTTTTAACAAAGGCGACCCAATGAGTTTTAATTTATATGAAGGGTCGTCTAATGCAAAAATAATTGTTCTTAAAGCGGTAGGCCCACCAAATCGTATTAAGCATTCAGTAATTAATGAAAACGCCAAAAATAAATTGATGCTAAGTATTTTCGATAGCATAAATTTGGCAGTTGACGATACAAAAAGTAGATCAACTGCTATTATTAGTTTTTATCAGCCATCCTTAGGGACAATAAAGTCTGAAGAAGAAAAGTTGTCGCCGGTGTTAAAGCTGTTCGCAATTAGGTGTTTGCAATTAGTTAAGCCTCTAATTATAATTACGTTTGGTGTGCAGAATAAAAATATTTTGATAGAAAGTGACGAAAAGATTCTACAAAGCAGAGATATGCCAGTTCGAATAATCGAACTCCCATCATTAGAGGTCTTATTGAGGGCTCCCGATCGAAAACGGACAGTTTGGCAAGACCTGCTCTCTGTGCAACGAGAGATGGATGATTGGTGATAGAGATAATATGAGCAGCCGAGAATTTATCCCGGTTCATATAGCCGTACTAACAGTTTCAGACACGCGGACCTTAAGCGATGACAAGTCGGGAGACTTGTTGGTTGAGCGTATCAACAAGGCGGGACACATTTTGGTGGACAGAAAAATTACCAAGGATAACAAAGATGGAATAGTAAGTATTTTGAATAAGTGGTTAGAACTTGGGTCAACTGATGTAATTCTGACAACTGGGGGTACTGGACTAACTGGGAGAGACGTTACGGTTGAAGCGCACAGAGCAGTTTATGAGAAGGAAATTGATGCTTTTGGTACACTTTTCACAAATATATCCGTGTCAAAAATTGGAACTTCAGCAGTGCAATCTAGAGCTTGCGCTGGTGTGGCGGGCGGGAAGTTTTTGTTCGCTTTGCCGGGTTCCCCGTCAGCCTGTAAAGATGCATGGGATGAAATTCTTATTTTTCAGCTGGATTACCGTAACAAACCATGTAATTTTGTAGAAATACTGCCTAGATTGTCTGAACGATAGGATTGAAAAGAGATGCTTGTGTTTGACCATTTATATCTATAAGAGCTGACTGGTTACCCCTTTTTGTTTAAAAAAAAAGAAAGATCGGAAACATTTCATGCGATTTTTAACACGTGCATTTGTGGGTCTTTTGCTTTTGATATCCGTGGTTTTCTTACTTGGGATTTCGGGAAATATTTTAAAGACTGCGCTTAACAAGAAAACAGACCGTTCAGTGAAGAGTAGATACTCCAGCGAAAGAGTATATTCTGCTAACGTTGCTAAATTAAAATCAGTGTCAATAATACCAAAAATTATCGCTTATGGAGAAGCGAGAAGCTGGCGCTCACTAGAGTTGAGATCACCTAATAGTGGTCGGTTAACTTTTTTGTCTGATAGCTTTCGTGAAGGCGGTTTGGTTCGTTCTGGGGAGGTACTTTATAAAATTGATCCAAGCGAGTCGATGGATGCGTATGCAATAGCTGGGGTTAATTTAAAAGAGACAAAAGCAGAATTAAATGAGGCAAAAAATGCCTTAATGCTCGCGGAGGACGATTTGTTTGTGGCCGAGGAACAAGTTAAATTACGTGTTGCATCTTTGGAACGCCAAAAGAGTTTGAATGATAGCGGTGTTGTGACGCAATCTGCTGTGGAAAACGCAATGATAGCTCTGTCGAATGCCAGACAGACAGTTATGAGCCGGAAAAGTGTACTAGTGAAGGCATACTCCAGAATCGATAAGGCTAAAGTTGGCGTGACTAAGAGTGAAATAGCTCTAGATCAAGCAAAGAGGAGGATGGACGAAAATTCTTACAGTTCTCCCTTTGACGGAGTTATCTCAACAGTATCTGCTGTACAAGGCCGTTTGCTGAACAAAAATGAGCAGCTGGCTGTATTAATAGATCCGAAAGCAATAGAAGCTGGTTTCCAAGTCTCGAACTTTGAGTTCTCACGCCTCCTAGACTCGACTGGGGAATTAAAACCATTAAAAATAAATATTCGTTTAGAAAAAAACGATAGAGAAGTTTCCGTAAGTGGAGTATTACAACGCGCTGGCGCTGAAGTTGAGCCTGGCACCACTGGAAGACAAATTTTTGCTAGTTTAATGGATATAAAAGCTAGCATACTGAGGGCTGGTGATTTTTTGATTGTCGAAATTGAAGAGGAAGAATTACACAATGTTGCCGTTGTGCCCACCACGTCTTTAGACTCAAAAGGGAGTTTATTATTACTGTCTGATGATAATAGGTTAGAAGAGTTTTATCCTGAAATTATTAGGCAACAGGAAGACTCTTTTATTCTACGAGAAGTCCCTTTTGGACGGGAGTTTGTTTTAGATCGGCCACCACAGCTGGACGCTGGATTAAAAGTTGTGCCGATTCGAGCAGCTGATGAACAAGTCGTTTTTCCTAAAAAAAAGGAGAATAATTCTATAGAAGAGTTAATTACCCTGACTCCACAAGATCGACAAAAGTTTATTGGGATGGTTAAAAAAAATGAGCGTATTCCTGAAAAAGTTAGGAAAAGGATGATAGCCCAGCTTCAAAAGGAAAAGGTGCCATCAAAATTGGTCAGTCGTATAAAAAATGGAATTAAAGAGAACTAAATTGGATTTATCCACAGATACATTATTTGGCCGCTCAGTGAGATATTTTACGAGACACGGTACGCTTGCCAATCTTGTTCTGGCTCTAATGTTATGTCTTGGTCTAGTCTCAATAACGAAGATCAGAGCGCAATTCTTTCCAGATGTAGTGCTTGAAAGTGTGATCGTTGAGGCGAGGTGGAAAGGAGCTGGTCCTACCGACATCGATGAAAGTATTGTTTCAGCTTTAGAACCAGGGTTAATTGCATTAGACGCCGTAGAGAGCATTGATTCCGTTTCTCGTGAAGGAATCGCCCGAATTTCGATCAGCTTTGAGCCCGGCACAGATATGATTAAGGCTACTGAAGATGTAAAAAATGCAGTTAATGAAAGTCAAAATTTACCTGAGTCAATTGAAGAAATTAAGGTCAAAAAAAGGAATTGGCGAGACAGAGTAACAAACGTTATTATCTCAGGTCCTGTGCCTTTATCACAGTTAAGTAGATTTGCAGATGAATTTGTTCAAGAACTTTACCGGCAAGGCGTTGCAAAAACCTCGATTAGTGGCATTAGCCCAAAAATATTGAGGGTCCAAGTGCCTGAAGAGAAATTAGTCAAGTATGATTTGTCATTACGCTCTATCGCTGAAGCAATTAGAGCTGAGTCAGAGTCAAGTCCGGCTGGTGAAGTCTCTGGAAATTCAACTAGGGTTCGCGCTGGTAGTTCTAAACGTAGCAAGGAAGAGATTGAATCAATTGTAGTTCGGTCTTCGAATGACGGATCAAAAATTCGTGTTATCGATATTGGAGACGTCAAGATGGAAGGTTTGGCCAGGGACGTGGCCTATTTTAAAGGAGAAAATCCGGCAGTTTTTATTAGGGTTGATCGTGGTGAAAGCGGAGATGCTATTGATTTGCAAGAAATTGTGGAAGCTACTGCTGAGAAAATTGAACCTTCTTTCCCAGTTGGTGTGACTATAGAACTGTCTGGTGCAAGAGCAGAGGCAATAAAGAACCGCTTAAATATTTTGCTTAAAAATGGGTTGCAAGGATTTGCTCTTGTCCTAATACTACTTTTCCTTTTTCTTAGCGCACGAACTGCGTTTTGGGTGGCATTAGGGATTCCTGCGGCAATGCTCTTTGCGATAGCTATGATGTATGCTGTTGGCTTGACGTTGAATATGATTTCGCTTTTTGCTCTCATTTTATGTCTGGGAATAGTCGTTGATGATGCAATAGTGGTCGGTGAGCATGCAGATTTTAGAGCTCGCCGGTTAGGTGAAGGTCCAGCTGAAGCCGCTGAGAGAAGCGCTATTAGAATGGGACTGCCAGTTTTTACGGCGACTATTACCACGGTGTTGGCATTTGCTGGATTGGTTGCTGTAGGTGGTAGGTTTGGTCGCATAATCGCTGATATTCCCTTTACGGTGATAGTCGTACTTTTGGCATCACTGTTAGAGTGTTTCTTCATTTTGCCAAATCACATGAGGCACGCACTAACGGCAAAATTGAACAAAAAAAGTTTTTATGATTGGCCTTCGAATAGATTTAATGATGGATTCCGATATTTTAGGGAGAAGTTGTTCAGACCTATAATCAGGGTTTCCATTTACCTCCGCTATCAAGTTGTTGCAGCAGCTGTTGCACTTTTGGCTTTTTCAAGCGTGCTACTCATTTCGGGAGAGGTCAAATGGAGATTCTTCAATGCTCCGGAGAGAGGAGGGTTGACGGGCAATATTGCGATGTTACCGGGTGCAAAAAGGCAGGATACCCTAAAAATGTTGGACGAACTTGAAAGGGCTACTTATTCTGTTGCAAGGAAATTTAAAAATGAGCATGGTCACGAGCCGCTTACCTTTGTTTTAAAAAAAATCGGAGGTAATTCTGGTAGGGCTATTTCTGGCTCAGAGGATAAAGATAGAGATTTGCTAGGTTCTATCTCAGTTGAATTAATTGATGCTGACCTCAGAAATTATTCGTCTTTTGCATTTGTAGGGGCTTTGCAGGAAGAAGTCAGACGACATCCTTTACTGGAAACATTAAGTTTTCGAGGGTGGCGAGCGGGTCCTGGTGATGACGGATTGGCCGTCGATATCTTGGGATCTGATGCAAAAACTTTAAAAGAAGCTGCAGAATATTTAATAACCCGTCTTTCCGGCTTTCCAGAAATTTCAGGGCTTGAAGACAACCAGCCATATGACAAGAATGAACTGATTATTGATCTTACTCCACGGGGAAAGGCACTGGGTTTCTCGATTGAGGCCGTTGGCGCTGAGCTCTATCAGCGTTTAAATGGGATTGAGGCAGCAAGTTATTTGGATGGCAAGAGAACCTCAAAAATTATAGTAAGCTTAAATCAGGATGATTTGAACTCTGATTTCATTGAAAAGACGCATTTAAGAGGACCTGAAGGGAAATTTGTTAAGCTGTCAGACATAGTCGCTGTCAAATCCACGGATGGCTTCTCTACAATTAGAAGAGAAAATGGGCAAAGAAAAATTATAGTTTCGGGAGATATTGCTGAAGATGACCCTAGCAAGGCTACGGTTATTTCTAATGAAATAGAAAATATAATTCTTCCAGAACTTGAACGAAGCTTCGGAGTGACTACCCAACTTTCGGGATTGGCCAAGCAAGAAAAAGAGTTTTTGAACGACGCGTTAATAGGCTTTTCACTATGCTTTCTGGGAATTTACTTAGCGCTTTCATGGGTTTTTGAAAGCTGGACCCGTCCGATAGCTATTTTAATAATAATTCCATTTGGTCTGATTGGAACACTTTGGGGTCACTACTGGTGGGATGTCCCGCTTTCGATGTTCAGCATAATAGGCTTAATCGGTATGACGGGTATTATTATAAATGATGCTATTGTACTAATCTCGACAATAGATGAATATTCTTCGTCTGGGTCTGTAAATAAGTCTATTATTGGCGGTACTATAGACCGACTTAGAGCAGTGCTGCTAACTACCCTGACCACCGTTCTAGGTCTCCTTCCCTTGCTGTTTGAAACTTCAAAAGATGCGCAGTTCCTTAAACCTACTATAATAACTCTGGTTTATGGATTAGGTTTTGGAATGTTCATAGTACTTTTATTAGTGCCTGCCGTTCTTGCCATTCAATCGGATTTGAGCAAATTCTTTAGATCGCTACGGAGATTAGTTTTTTTAAAAAGGTCTACGATTGTAGGACGATTATATATATGGACGGGGTTATTCACCATATTTTGTACCTGCGCGGTCGGAATTTGGGGCCATATTTTTCTGGACGAGGTAGATAAAGCCAAATGGCTTATATCGGCCAATATCTCATTTTTAAGTCAATTTGCCATAATTTTATTATTTGTTTTTCTATTATTTTTGATTTTTGCTTACGTTTTGCTAGGCAGAGTTTTTTTCGCTTATAAAAAGAATACTGCTTACTCACAGCCGTTGAATTCGAGTCCTTTGCCCTCAAAAAATAAAGTAGCTTTAAATAAATTCCTTTGAATCAATCCTTCGTTTTTTATCAATTTAGTTAAAGGAACACTTGTGGAAATTTCGTTAGTTATACCAGTAGTATTTTCGTAACTGAAGGTCAGCAGATTTGATGAGTATTCCAAAATTTTTAAGGCTGAAATCGGAGAGGATACTGGTAAAAATACCTTGTGACTAAGCCATAGATCCCCATCTGAAACTATAAAATCGCATTTAACTCCTATAAAGCTTTCATTTGTCTGCTCCCTTGGTGATGTTTTAAGGGCGTCTTCAATTAAGTATCGGGTACTCGATTTAGAGGCTATGCTTAAATCTCTTACAATTTCCAGCTGCTTTAATATGCAGATGTTAGAGCAGATGCCAAACGAAATATTCAATCTTAAATAAGTTTTCTGCAAAGGGTCTATTTTAACAATTTTTAGAGGTAATATTAGAGTGTTATCGTAGCCGAGGACTTTTATTTCAGATTGATTGATAATTTTTGGCTCTGGCCATGACCATTCTATTCTCTCAACATTTTCTGAGTCTTCCCAAGTAAATCGAGGCTGAACACCATATGGGCCAGGGTTTCTCCAATAGGTTTTCCAACTTGGGTCTAATTTAAAGGCTAATCCCCCTTGGATTATTTGGTCAGTCTCTTCCCAACCTGGTAAATATTCTACGCTCACGTAGCTTTTTTTATTATCTGCAAAAGAAAAATTAATATTAAGAACAAAAAATGTCACTAAAATATAAAAAAGTTTTGTTTGATTGAAGAGATTTATCTTATTTGACTTTGTTAGCCTGGTCAGTTTCATTTTATCCTTGTAGCAATTTGAAAAAGGTTATGACAATATAGCAAAAAGCAGCTAGAATTTTTACATGGATACAGTAGGACAAAGCGACATGTTTTATCAAGGCAAACTATTGCTCGCCACTCCCGGCATGAAAGACTTCAGGTTTGAAAAAGCTGTCATCTTGGTCTGTTCGCACAATTCTGAAGGTGCAATGGGAATAATAGTAAACAAATTAACAAAAGACTTAAATTTTAATGATATTTTAAAACAACTAAAAATTGACAGCAAACCATCGATAAAACCGCACGAAATTTTCTTTGGTGGACCGGTAGAATATGGAAGGGGCTTTGTCGTTCATTCATCTGACTATAGTTTGCCAGAGTCTAGTATCCAAGTTGAAACTTCTTATAATTTGACGGCGAATATTGAAATCATAAAAGATATAGCGGAAGGTAATGGTCCAAATAACAGCTTGCTGGCATTAGGGTATGCAGGGTGGGGGCCCGGTCAGCTAGAAAAAGAATTGCTGCTTGATAGTTGGTTAATTTGTGATGCCGATAATGATTTGATCTTTTCATCTGATATTGAAAAAAAATGGGACTCTGCGATGCAGAAAATTGGTGTTACACCCTCCTATTTAGTTACATTAGGTGGATCTGCGTGAGCTCTAGGTGCCGCGGCTCTTTTTAAACGATCATTAATGGCGAGCCCGAGACCCGAGTTTGGTATCGAGGCTACGGCAATTTTGTTAGAGCCGATATTATAAGCCATATTGTCTAAATCATTCAGTGTGGAAAAAAAATTTGCTGATGCCTCCTCCAAACTTTTATCTGCTGAGAGGCAGAGACCTCTACAGCCGGGTGGCATATCTCCAAAGCCTAAGTATAACTCATCTTTATTCGGATATGAAGCATTTAGTCGAAGTGTGGAATTTGGCGCATAATGTGATGTCATCAAGCCGGGAGATGGCAAAGATTTTTCATTTATCGTTATATCATGGTTAGATTTGATTGATTCTCCAAGCGCAAACTCTAAAGTCTCTACAGGAATTCCACCTGGTCGTAATAGAGTTGGTATTTCGCAAAAGAAACTTACTATGGTACTTTCCATCCCGATAGAGCATTGAGGAGCATCTATAATCGAAGCTATTCTGCCATTCATCTGCTTATGAACGTCGGTACTTCTAGTTGAGCTTAGCTTTCCAGAAATATTGGCAGAGGGAGCCGCTACTGGTGACCCGAGTTCTTGTATTAGTGCTCTGGCTACGGGGTGTGCGGGCACCCGAACCGCTACGGAGTCTGAATTACAATTTGCAATATGGGACAGTCGCGTATTTTTCTTCTTTTTGGGCAAAACTAGCGTCAGAGGGCCTGGCCAACAAACTTTGATTAAATTCATCGCTTTAGGTGGTATTTCCACAAAATTCTCCGCTTCTGTCATGCTCGTCACATGAATGATTAAGGGATTAATTTCAGGTCGATTTTTTGCGGCGAAAATTCTGGCAACCGCATCATCGGAACAAGCGTTGCCACCCAATCCGAAAACTGTTTCTGTAGGGAAAGCAACCAACATGTCATTTCTTAAATGCTCTACAGCTCGCTTGATCCCATAACTATCAGGCGATAGCATCTCTGTGGTAAAATTTTCTGACAATGACACTTGCGCGGTCTCCTCTAACGGCCTATTTCCTTTTTTAGTCAAGCGATATAAGAATATAAAGTATTATAAGATTGTTTTTTGCGAAGGTAAGTATAATGAGTTACAAAGCACCTGTCGATGATATGCTATTTTTATTAGAGCGCGTGTTTGATGTGAGTCGGATCAAAGCAGAGGAAACATATTCTCACCTGGACTCAAATACGATAAGCTCCATACTTTTCGAAGCTGCAAAACTGAGTGAAAAGGTATTGAGCCCACTTAATGCTCTGAGTGATAAACAACCGCCTAAATTAGTAGACGGCCAAGTTATATGTACGCCTGGATTTAAAGAGGGTTACGAAGCCATTGCAAATGGTGGTTGGGTAGGGATGTCTGGTAAAACAGAGTATGGTGGGATGGAGTTACCGAACGTAATAAGAAGTTGTATCAATGAAATTCTTGGTAGCGGGTGCCTTTCACTTTCTTTGAATCCTTTGATGACTCAAGGGCAGATAGAAGCTTTGGAAAATCACGCAAGCAAAGAACTAAAAAATTTATACCTACCCAATTTAATAAGTGGAAAATGGTCTGGAACTATGAATTTGACTGAAGAGCACGCTGGTTCCGATGTAGGAGCTCTGAAAACAAGTGCAATCGCAGAAAATGATGGTACTTATTCGATTACTGGCAGAAAAATTTTTATTAGCTGGGGGGATCACGATCTGACGGAAAATATCTGTCATTTAGTGCTGGCCAGATTGCCCGACTCATTGCCTGGTACCAAGGGAATATCGTTATTCTTGGTGCCTAAGTATCTCCTCGATAAAAAAGGGCGGCCTGAAAAAAAGAATAACATGCAAATAATTTCTATTGAACAGAAAATGGGTCTTCATGGCTCTCCAACGGCTGTAATTGATTATGAAGCTGCCAAAGGGTGGATGGTCGGAGAGCCAAATAAAGGAATGTCTGCGATGTTTACGATGATGAACAATGCCAGGTTGGGAGTAGCTCTTGAAGGCGTCTCGCAGGCCGAACTATCTCTTCAGTTAGCTTTGAATTATGCAAGAAATCGTAGGCAGGGTAATACTTTGATTAAAGAAGGCAACGGTAATATAATTGACCACGCAGATGTTAGACGAAATCTAATTGTTATGAAATCTTTGACTTTCGTTGCTCGTGCAATTTGCTTAGATACTGCTATTTCTGCTGACCTTTCAAAAAATTTTGGTCTAAAAGAACTGGGGGCGAGGGCCGCTTTTTTAACGCCTATAGCGAAAGCATTTTGTACAAATATTGGCTGTAGAGTATCTGACCTTGGAATTCAGATACATGGTGGGTTGGGTTACATAGAAGCTTCTGGCGCAGCTCAATTGTATCGTGATGTACGAATTACGGCGATATATGAAGGAACAAACGGTATACAGGCAATTGACCTAGTCAATAGAAAACTATCAGATGACGGTAAAGCAGCAATTGCGCTCATAAGGGATTTAGAAGTCTCAGAGCAAAAAATTGAACAGAAATCTTTGTTAGACGCAGAAAGGATTAAATATATCAGAGCAGCGAGGAGAAACTTAATTGATGCGCTGAACTGGATGATCGCCAATCAGAATATTAATGATCGATATGCGGGAGCCTCACAATTCTTAATGGCGTTTGGCTTTCTTTTAGGCTGTAATTATTATCTTAAGTCTCTTATAGCAGATCCTTCGAGCGAGAGAACAGAAATGACTATATTTTATTTAGATAATATTCTTCCTGAAATGTTCTCTGCAACAAGGTCAGCTTGTTGTGGTGCTAGTACATTGTATTCAGTGCGTTTATAAAAGCACTTACAATGAAAAGAAAGAAAGACAATATAAAATTTCCCTTTCCAAAACCTCCTGCTCCCGGTGAGATTATTGAAATTGAAACGGGTATTTTTTGGGCTAGAATGCCGTTACCCATGTTAATAGATCACGTAAACGTTTATATATTAGAGGGTGTAGATTCTTTGACTATTATAGACACGGGATTAAATGTTGGGTTGTGCAGGAGATCCTGGATGAATATTTTGAAGTCCTTCTTTAAGGGAAAGACTGTTAAGAAAGTTTTAATTACACATCATCACCCGGATCACATTGGCTTATTAGGCTGGTTCATGGAAAATTATTCTTTAAAAGTTTTGTGTTCACGAACCAGTTGGTTGTTAGCTCGCATGTTATATTTTGATAAACAGGATAAACCAACAGCCCAGGCCGTAGAATTTTGGCGCAAAGCTGGTATGGATAAGGAAACTCTTGAACTAAAGCTTTCAGAAAAACCTTTTAACTTTTCGGATGGCGTGGCTTATTTTCCGTTGGGCTTCGAAGCTCTTTCCAATGGACAGACAATTAACTTAGGGGGTAAAGAATGGAAAGTCCAATTTGGACAAGGGCATGCACCTGACCACATAACTTTATGGGGTCTAGACAGAAAAATAGTTTTTTCTGGAGATCAAATAATTCCAGGTATCTCCTCTAATTTGGGGGTCTATCCAACCGAACCTTTTCTTGATACCGTGGGTGCTTGGATGGAGACGTGTGCCCGATTCAAGGAAATGGCATCAAGTGACCATCTTGTTTTGCCTGGACACAAATTGCCGTTTACTGGACTTAAAGAAAGACTGTCACAACTAATAGAAAATCATTCTCAAGTTTTGGGTAGAATAGAGAAATTTCTATCGAATAATCCTAGCACTGCAGTAGAATTGTTTGAGCCAATTTTTAGGCGGAGCATAAAAACGAGTGAGTATGGACTTGCATTGGCTGAGGCAGTGGGCCATATTAACTACTTTAGAGTTAGAAACAGACTTTTGTGGAGGACACGAAGTGATGGAGCGGTGTTATATTCTTTGCGGTAAAAAAAATCGGTCTGATTATATTTAAGAGGCAGCTCATTCAAACAAAATAATGGAGATCAATATTGGCTAATCATAAACATGGAGAGATGGACATTAGTGAACAAAAGAGAGTATATGGCGGATTTATAAAACTCTGCATATACGTTATCTTATTTTCAATCTTTGTTCTCGTTTTTTTGGCATTGTTCAACTCCTAGTCAAGAATACTCTTTACCGAGGAGTTTTTTTTCATACTCCAGTATCCCGTTGAACTTTCTTCCGGGCAAGTTTTCGGGCTCTTCGTACGGCTTCTGCTTTCTCTCTAGCGCGTTTGACGGATGGCTTCTCAAAATGTTGCTTGAGTTTCATCTCTCTAAAAACACCTTCGCGCTGTAGTTTCTTTTTAAGAACCCGTAACGCTTGATCAACATTGTTATCCCTAACTTGTACTTGCACAGATTGCGAGCTCCTATAAATTTATTATATAATTACGTAAAGCGATGGTATAACAAGCAAATACTATTATGTCTATACATATAAAAATTAAATTTTTTACGACCTAATTGGAAATGACTAATGAATGATTTTTTTGATGACTCGGACTCTGATATTCTGAAAGACAAAATTATTACAACGGCTATTAAACACGTCGTCTTTGATGGATGGTCGGAAGTTACAATATCAAAGGTTTGCAATGAGCTGTCTCTCTCTAGGGTAATGTTTGACTATGTGTTTCCTCGAGGCGGAGTTGATTTAGCGTTAGCCTTCCACAAATCTGGTGATATTGAGTTCAAAAAAACTTTCATCAATTCAAATTGCACCTCCAATACTTTACGATTAACTGAACGAATAGAATCTGCAATTTACAATAGATTAGAGATTGGTTTTGAAAAACCGGAAGTGCTGAGACGAAGTTTGGCACTTTTCTCGAACCCATTGTATATTTTTGATAGTGCCCGTTCAATCTGGTCCACAGCAGATATTATATGGAACTCTGTTGGTGATGAAAGTGATGACTTAAATTGGTACTCAAAAAGGGCCATATTGTCGTCAGTCTACTCTGCTTCACTTCTGTATGGTTTAGATGATGAAAGCTCGGCTAGAGGCGAGACACGCGAATTTATTAAGAGATCATTAAATAACGTGATGGCTATCCAAAGCATTAAAAATCAGGTTAATGCCTTTCCATTCCTGAACAAATTTGTTGATAAATTTGAGAAGTCAAAGTACAGCCGTTCAAGCTTTAAAAAACAATTCCCTGGGTACAAATTTAACGATTAAATCTTTAGGTTTTTAGAAATTGGCAAAAAATGTGCTCTTTTAACCCAAAGATATGGTAGTTGAACTTGCTGAATAGAATCAGGAACTTTTGCAGGTTTAATTTTCCTAAATAAAAATCTATAAAGCTTTTTTTAGAGACTACAAAAATTTGTTCTGTTATTGTTGAGACGACACTTTTGAAATAATAGAAAATTACACTGGAATGGAGAAACGATATGGCGCTTCCTTTGATGCAAAAAGCAACAGCGGTCTGGCTTGTAGACAACACAAAATTAACATTCTCGCAGATTGCGAAATTTTGTGGATTGCATGAGCTGGAAATCAATGGAATAGCTGATGGCGAGGTGGCGTCAGGTATAAGAGGAATGGATCCTGTTTCGAACAATCAACTGAGTGCTGAGGAAATAAAACGTTGCGAGAACGACCCATCAGCGGAGTTGATTCTATCGCATAACCCTGCCGCAGTTGGCGAGGGTAAAAGGAGGGGACCGCGTTACACTCCACTATCAAAACGCCAAGACCGACCTGCTGCGATCGCTTGGCTTGTTAAATTTCATCCTGAATTGTCTGATGCACAAATATCGAAATTGATTGGTACTACCAAACCCACAATTCAGTCGATTCGAGCACGAACCCATTGGAACATTGCAAACTTTCAACCTGTTGATCCGGTTGCCTTGGGATTGTGTAAACAAATTGAACTTGATACAATCGTTTCGAAGTTAGGAAAAAGAGAAAATAGCAGCGAAATCAACAAAATTGACGATGGAAGCAACACCATTGTCTCGACAGAAAAATCTTTATCAACTCATGACGAAAATGTTTCGCAGAATAGGTTTGAGACCGAAAGAAATCAACCAAACCAGGAAAAAGAAATAAGTGACATAGACCCAGATGCCTTTTTTTCCCTTCCCAATGATGGAAAAGGTTAAGAAGAAGTACTCACCTTACTATTATTAATTTCAAGGTTAATAAGCCGAATGAGGCATTCTGTCTAAAAGTGAACGACCTCCATCAATAGTCAAAACATGACCCGTTATAAAATTTGCTAGATCGGATGCCAAAAATAAGGCTGCTTGAGCAGCTTCCTTAGCTTCACCTATCCTACCCAGTGGCGTCGACTCTATAACCAAATCATGAATATCAAGATCTTCTCGCATTAGGTTTCTCAAACTTTCGCTCATAACGCTTCCTATCGATATGGCATTTACCCGTATGCCCTCGGAGGCGAGAGCGACTGCCATGGAACGCGTCATTTGATCAACAGCTGCAGAACTTACGGAGTATGACAAGATATTTGGCTGTGTCCTGTTTGAAGCTATAGAAGTCAAAAAGACAATGTTTCCTATTATCTCGCCGGGAACTCTATCTTGGTTATTAGCTATCATTCTTTTTGCTACGGCTTGACTTAAACGAAGCCCAACATTTACATTTTGATCCATCAGTTGGCCAAATGTATCATCTTCCGGTTTGAGCGCATTGGAGGTTAAAACCTGGCGGCTGGCATTGATTAATATGTCTACAGTTTTGAAATTATCTATCGCGGATGCCAATAGATTATTTATTGTTAACTTCTCTCGTAAATCACCGCAAAAGGCTAGCGCTTTGCCTCCATTAGTCTGCAAAGATTCCGTTTCTAAATTTAGATTTTCTTCGTCCATGTCTGACAAGACCACATTCGCCCCTGCTTGAACAAATGTTCTAGCTATTGCCAGACCGACTCCATTTGCAGCGCCAGTAACAATCGCACATTTGCCTTCTATCGAAATTCCCATAATATCACCGTAGATTTAAGATCTGGATTAAAAGAAACATGTCTCATCGAGTTAGTTTATCAAATTTTGGATTTTTTGCTAAAATAATTTTAAAGGCCCCATCGTCGTTCAAAATCTTAATATCGAAAAAACACTTCTTAATATAAAACTCATAAGGGAGTTGTATGTTTGCTACTAACCACAGCACACCGTTTCTTTTTAGTAACCTGGAGGCCATTCTGACAAAAGAAAAAGAAAGTTCAAAATCAAGTTTGCTCCCATTGTGAAAAGGTGGGTTGCAAATAGCAACATCAAAGTTTTTCCAAATTTGTGTTCCCAAAACTAGGTCAGACCACAAAAATCTTGTCTTTAGGCCCTTCACGTTTAATTTTGCCATGTCCAAAGCTATTTTATTATTCTCAATTAGAGTAATTGATTTAATTGCCGAATTTGTTTCTAACGCATATTTGCTAAGGACCCCCCAGCCAGCTCCTAAATCTACAACGTCACCAGATAGTTTGTTTTTAAAATTATTAGCTAAAAAAAGAGACCCTCTATCAACTTTTTTGTGAGAAAACAGCCCAGGAACGGTAAAGAATTTATTCGCATTTATCTTGGGTTTTTTTAACTCAAACCAATCGTCAAAAATTCGTTTTTGTTTCAACTCCACTCTAAAAAGTCCAAATTTTCCATGTGAAGCGCTTTCTATACTTGAAATAGGAATTTTTTTATTTGTTATTTTCAGTGTTCCGTCAATGCCATCTTTCTTTTCTCCCTCAATAATTAATAAGCCTGGGGGTTTAACTTTGGAGAAACCAGTTGAAATTAATATTTTTGACTCCTCACGACTTTTTGAAACTGTCACCACCACGCAATCAAATAACTTAATCTCTGACTCATCGAGCGCGACATTAAACTCTAAAGCTAAATCTATGCGATTTTTAAAGTTACTAGTATAAGTTATTGATGAACCGGTAATTTCTTCAAGATACTGAGGTTTTGGGTGTTCAATAAACAGTATTCTACTATTAGGATTTTTGCTTTTGGTATTTTCTTTGGCAATGATATCTTTTATTAGTGATAGCCTTTTGAGCGTACCCATCAGCTTATTTCTTTTATTCTTTTTCCATCGTACACTGCAGAGGATGTTGATTCTTTCTAGAATAATCCATAACTTGACTCACTTTTGTTTCTGCGACCTCATTTGAATAGACCCCGACGACAGCCAACCCCTTTTGATGCACGTCTAGCATAATTGAAATAGCTTTTTCACGACCTATCTTGAAAAATCTTTCTAGAACATGAACCACGAACTCCATGGGAGTAAAATCATCATTTAAAAGTAGAACTTTGTACATCGGGGGTTTTTTCGTTTTAGGTTCGGGTTTTTCTATCACCAAACCCTCTGAATCTTTTTCTGTATCTCTGTCGTTGCTCATCGCGTCACTTTTCTGAAATAATAATCCTTCCCATTAAAACGATTATACCGAAAATTTGTTTAATTGAAAAGAGCTTGCGTAAAGGAAAACCATTTTTATTCATTTTACATTCCACATTTTGGATTAAGAGCCAACAGATCTATTACTTCAAAGCCGTACTGAGATTTTGACCCAATATTGAGCTATCATAATGTGTTACCCTTTAACTAAAGACTCTTAAGATACCGTCAAATAAACTTTTCGGCTTTTAAGACAAAACATCTTTATGATATGTTCCAGTAAGTAAATAATTTCGAAAATATTATGGGTTTTGCAATTATGAGAAGTATTTTTTTGAATAACGCGGTCTTCTCAGTACCTTTACTTGTTATATATTTTGCATTGTCTAATAATGTATTTGGATATCCATTTGCGACTTTTGTAATGGATGCTAAATCTGGGGAAACACTTCATAGTCAAAACGGATTGCAAAAACTACATCCTGCATCACTGACAAAAATGATGACCTTATATTTAGTTTTTCATGAGGTAGAAAGTAAAAGGCTTAAGCTTGATCAAACGACCGTTATTAGTAAGAATGCAGCAAGAGAGCCTCCATCAAAGTTTGGATACAGAGTTGGACAAAGGGTATCGATTAGGCACTTAATTCGAGCTGCGGCTATCAGGTCCGCAAATGACGCTGCAACAGCT
>MDSW01118896.1_pt1 | contig 16888 bp, 17 predicted proteins | sample 811171 | NCBI WGS metagenome assembly MDSW01 (sample SAMN05326641, study PRJNA326480) | marine metagenome | isolation source: seawater | place: Atlantic Ocean: North West | collected 2012
ATGCAATTCTTTCTCACCATACAATTCTAAACAACAAGAAATATAAACGATACAAAGGTGATAGTTATTATGCGGAACCAGTTGTAGACTGGAACGTAACACAAGTTGATGAACAGAACTATGTTTGTCAAAAAATCATCCACTAAATAATTTTGTAGTCCGAGATTTATCATGCCCACATATCCTGTAAAGAACTTGAAAACTGGTGAAGAACAAGAATTGAACATGTCCATCGCGGACTACGATCAATGGAGAAAAGACAACCCCGACTGGGATAAAGACTGGTCGAAAGGTTGTGCTGCCGCCCAAGAAGTTGGGGACTGGCAGAATAAACTGATCTCCAGAAACCCAGGGTGGAACGATGTCTTGAAAAAGGCAGGGAAAGCCCCTGGATCTCGTGTAAAACCCTTCTAACCAACAACGTATGCCCAGATCAAAGAAGTCCAACGGCGGAAACATTGGTGTTGGCATGAGTGCCAAACAAATGAGACGTAAGAAACCCATCAATACCGATTTGATGGTTGATATTAATCCTCTAACAGACAATCAGAAAAAATTCTTTGATGAGTATAAGAGTGGTAAGAACATGTTCGCTTACGGTGCCGCAGGTACTGGTAAGACTTTTATTGCCCTGTATCACGCACTAAGAGATGTTCTTGATTCTGAGACTCCATATGACAAAGTTTACATTGTAAGATCTCTGGTATCCACGCGAGAGATTGGTTTCCTTCCTGGAGACCACGAAGACAAAGCCGCACTTTACCAGATTCCATATAAGAACATGGTGAAGTATATGTTTGAACTTGCTTCAGACTCAGACTTTGAGATGCTCTATGGTAACCTCAAAGCACAAGAAACTATTTCATTCTGGTCCACAAGTTTCATCCGTGGTACTACTCTAGACAGAGCAGTAGTTGTTGTTGATGAAATGCAAAACTTGAACTTCCATGAATTAGATAGTATAATTACAAGGATTGGTGAAGATAGTAAGATTGTATTCTGTGGTGATGCTACCCAGACCGACCTTACTCGATCCAATGAAAAAAATGGTATCCTTGATTTCATGAAAATTATTCGTGCAATGGAATACGATTTTTCAACTGTAGAATTCGGAACCGAGGACATTGTACGTTCTGGTCTTGTTAAAAACTACATTGTCACTAAACTAGCAATGGGTATGTAATGTTTGAACATCTTGATTATTTGAAAGATGAAGTTGATTTAGAAGCACAGAATATCGAAGGGACTCGTTTTTATCGGGTCCCTTCTGGTAAGTTGTATCCTTCAATCACCTCTATTACCAGTTTCTATGGACGCCAGAAGTTTATCGACTGGCGTAAGAAAGTTGGTAATGAAGAGGCAGACAGAATTACTCGGATTGCTACTGCTCGTGGAACTAAGTTTCATGATCTGGTAGAACAGTATATGTTGAACAATAATGTAGACGATTTCAAACCTCTACCAACTACAAAGTTTCTTTTTCTCAAAGCCAAACCTTTTCTAGACCGTATAAATAATATACACGCTTTAGAAAAATCACTTTATAGTGATTACCTTGGACTTGCGGGTCGCGTTGATTGCATCGCGGAGTACGAAGGAGAACTCGCAGTCATTGACTTTAAGACATCTAAGAAGATCAAACCCGAAGAGTGGATTGAGAACTACTTTGTTCAAGAAGTAGCCTACGCTTGCATGTATTATGAAATGACTGGAATTGCAGTTGAAAAATTGATTACCATTATGGTAGCTGATAATGGAGAATGTCACGTCTATGAAAAACGCAACAAAAGTCACTATATTAAACTTCTTACCAAGTACATCAGAGAGTTCGTCGAACACCACACCGAATCTTATGCCAAACACTGAAAAGGTAGACTCACTAATAAAAGAAAAGTTTCTTTGTCAGTCAAAGTTTGCACAAGACATCGAGTATCTCGTCGCGACCTCTAAGATTAACTATATCGAAGCAATCGTAACTTATTGCGAAGAGAACGGTATTGAATTTGAATCTGTGTCTAAATTAATTTCTAAACCCCTAAAGGAAAAACTTAAGTGTGAAGCGACTCAACTTAATTTCCTCAAAAAAACCAGTCGTGCTAAATTGATGTTTTAATGATGACACCGCTAGATGTTTACAAGACATACCTAGCATTCAAGAATCATTTCACCAAGGAAAACTACGACTACTTTCAATATTGTGGGAAGTCTCGCGCATCGAAGGAGGCTTTCCACAAGAGAAAGGATCGGTATTTCTTTGAACGTATGTCACGAAAGAAGAGTGACGACGAAATCAAACAGTATTTTCTCGCCAACTTTGTTGAATGTAGTGATCCCAGTAAACTGTGGATCGGTGAAATTATTGAATCGGGTGAGTCCAATTACCAGAATTGGTTAAAGAGATCTCAGAGTCTCACATATCTGTTTAAGACTGAAGTAGAAGTCTTTATCAACAAAAAGAATTTTGAACAATTATTCAAAGTAGAAGGAACAAAACATCCAGACATTCTAAAGAAGCATTTGCAAGGTGCAATCTCTATAGAGACAATGGTAATCCTTAATTTGATACTAGGATTTGTACCCAACTTTGACAAAAAACTAATCGATCCTGTTTGGGAAACTACCAGTCTACGACTCAAAAAATATCAGGCTTTCCTAAATAATGATAGCAGCAAATACAAGAAAATCTTAAAAGAAATAGTATTATGAGTGGATTCTTCGATTCAGAAATCGTAAAAGAACAAATCAAAGAAATGGAAGATCTTCAACAGGAGATCATCGAAAGAACAATGTCTGCTCCATTTATGGGTGGACCTGAAAAGAAGGAACATGTTGACCTGATGAGACAGTTCCTTGATAAACAAAAGAACCTGTGTTTCAGAATTCAACTCTCTCAAGATCCACAAGCATTGGAAATGAAAGAAAGGATCAAAGAAGCTGCTATCATGTTGGGAATGGATCCCGAAAGTGGTATCAATGAATTCTTTGAGAAAATGGACGAGACACTAGATTACCTAGAAGAAATTGCAGACGAGTAAAATGAGTTACCAATACACAATCACATCCAGATACTGTTATCACAACGGTGAGATTGTGGATATGTTTTTCATAAACGGTATACCATTTACATTCGACGATCTTCCTACAATCATGCAGGATGATCCATACATTCAAATAGAAGCAAAGGACCACCAAACATATACAATAGAAGATATGTATCGGTGGTCTTCCTACCTGATCATGGAGGAGTGCCATCCCCTCCTGTTTGAGGTAGACTTGAAGAATCCTGAGGAACTCCCAAAGGATTGAAAACCAGGGCTTGACATCCCTTCTTACGACCTGTAAGATAAAGTCGTCCCAAAAGCCAAATACACACAATACGGAGCTACAACATGTCTTTTGCTGATCTCAAGAAACAGTCCCGCGCTGGTTCGCTGACTGACAAACTGATCAAGAAAGTCGAAAAACTTAATAGTGGAGAGTCCAACGGTGACGACCGTCTCTGGAAACCTGAAGTCGATAAGGCAGGTAACGGTTATGCCGTGATCCGATTCCTTCCCGCACCTGAAGGGTGCGAACTTCCCTGGGCCCAAGTTTGGAGTCATGCCTTCCAAGGTCCTGGTGGTTGGTACATCGAGAACTCTCTGACTACCCTGGGACAGAAAGACCCTGTGTCTGAACACAATCGTACCCTGTGGAACAGTGGTCGCGACTCTGATAAAGAGATTGCACGTAAACAGAAACGTAAACTGTCTCACTACGCAAACATCTATGTGGTGAAGGATCCCACCAACCCTCACAACGAAGGTAAGGTGTTCCTCTACAAGTTCGGTAAGAAGATCTTTGACAAGATCACCGAAGCAATGCAACCTCAGTTTGCTGATGAGGAAGCAATCAATCCCTTTGACTTCTGGAGTGGTGCAAACTTCAAACTGAAGATCCGCAAGGTCGAAGGTTACTGGAATTATGATAAGTCTGAGTTTGATAGTCCTAGTGTTCTTCTGGATGATGATGACAAACTGGAGTCCATCTATAAGAACCTGAACGATCTGAATGAGTTCACTGATCTCAAGAACTTCAAGTCTTATGAAGATCTGAAGAAGCGTCTTGACTATGTTCTGGGTAACCGTGGAGTTCCCAAGATGCAAGATCAAGAGACTGTTGAAGAAGAACAACAGTGGGAACGTGAACGTCGTGGTGACTTCTCTGAGTCCAAGTCCTACAATGCACCTGCTGCAAGTGGTGGTTTCAATGACTCGGATATCACTCCACAAGCGTCTACAGAGACAACTGAAGAAGAAGACGATGCACTGAGTTACTTCCAGAAACTCGCAGAGTCCTGATACTAGAAAGGAGGGTTAAACACCCTCCTTTTTTTATATTCCAGATAGTTTAGGATTATATGCCTGAGTAAGATTAGAATTAACTGAAGTTTTTAAAATAGTATCATACTTCATTGATCTTCTTAGATCATCTTCAATCAAAGGAATATACTCTGGTTTTGGTAATCTAATAATTCTTTTCTCTTCATTACGAGCAACTTCATATTCATAATTAGTAACTGGTTTTGCAATCTTATTGCCTTTCAGTTCTTGGATAACTCCCTGACTATCAAGATATTCAAATGCCTTAGTCAATTGAAGTTCCCACTGTGTTCCACTCCATCTATACACTTTATTGTTTGAAGCGTAGATATCACCAACATCAGTCACAACTGTTTCTTGTGGTTCAATATCAAACGAAACTTGAGGAGGATCGTAGTAATTTGCGCCAGCATCAGTGATTGTTACTGATATTAACTCACCATTTACAGTTGAAGTAATACCAGTTGCAGTTCTGAATATTGGTGGTAATCCGATTGTTACCTGAGGAGCAACAGTATATCCAAATCCTGCCTGAACAATATCAAAAGAAGTTACATGGAATCCATTATCACCTTGTGTAAGTAACGCAGTAACTGCTGCACCAACTGCAGTGAAAGGTGCTCCAATACTTACTGCAGGTGTTTCAGTATAACCAAATCCAGTTTGAGTAACACTGAATGCATTGACTCTACCTAAAGAATCTACACTGCAAGTTGCTTTTGCCTTTGATCTATTATCGAATTGAGCAACTTTATTATCAGATTCACCAACAACCCACAGAGTTTCTTTGGTGTCTTCTCTCACAAATGCATCACTAGGTTCACCTGCTCTGTTAGCAACGAAGAAGGTTTCGGAGTTTGTAATGTTAGTTAGATCATATGCAACATCCAAATCAAATCCATGAATAGATCCAGAGTCTTGACCTACAACATAGAGTTTTTTACCATCGTCACCGAAAGTAAATCCAACTAGATCAAAGTCTTGTACAAGGTTACCTATATTTTTAGTAGAACCTAGTGTTGGACTGGAGAGATTATATGCAGCAGTTAGATTAAATGTTTTGATACTGTCTGGATTGTTGCCATCCAGAATAAACATCTTCAATCCATCTCCACTGAATCTAACACCACCAGGAGCATCTAATGTGAATGAGGTTGAATAGATTGCAGTTGATAGATCCCAGGGAATGACTAACTGATAGTATGCAACCTTTTGAACTCCACTTTTACCACCAGTTACAAACAGAGCAGATCCATTATTTGTAACATCAACACCAGTACAGTAAGAGAACTGACTACTAGCGTCTAAGGTTGGTCCTGCTGCAACAGTATCAATATCCCAAGGAGTAGAAAGATAAAACTCTTTAATTTGGTCTGAACCAGTCATACTGGCCGTGTAAATCTTGTAACCATCGGGTTTGATTGCCATACCCTCAACATCATTTCCAAGAGCGATTGGAGATTTCTTTCTATATCTTGCACCAACAACATAGTTTGGTGGTAAACTAACTGTAACCGCAGGTGCAGTTAAACCATATCCAATACCTGGATCATTTACTGAAATAGAATCTAGTCTACCTGTAGCATTTAGAGTTGCGATTCCAGTTGCATTTCTAGATGGATATGGTTGAGTGATTGCTACGACGGGAGGAACTCTATATCCTGCACCAGTATTAAATCCAACTGTTGTACTAAAACCACTAACATGGAAGTTTTCTATTTCTGCGTTTGCAGTTGCTGCGACAGTTGATGGTGGTGGTGCAAAACCGATCTTAGGATTTCTAGGATAACCTCTACCTCCACTGGAGATTGATGCAGCATTTACGACAAAGTTATCGACAGATGTCAGGATAGTTGCACCTATACCAGGTAGAGTAATTAGTGGAAAAGTTACTCCTGGTGGATTTGTAGTGATTCCTTCGTATTGAGGTGCATCATAGTACGACTTATCTACTTCCAAACCACCAGGAATTAATAATCTACCAAAAGAGTCCGTGGTCTGTATAGTTTCGTAGTGGTGAATTTCTAAAAGTTTATCCTCATCACCATATTTTTCTATCATATAATTGTGAAGTTCTGAATTATTCAGAGGCCAATCACTGTAATAATCTTGAATATTGTTTACGAGTTTTACAACCCAATCCAGTCCAGAATCATTATATACTGCCTTAGCAATTTGTTCTGGTCTTTCATTTTCTTCTACTTTGTAGAAATCAAATGTGGTGAAGACTGATTCTAGATCTTCTCTGAGTTTACTTCTTCTGAATAGGTTTTTCGCTACAGTAACTTCATCATTGGACTTCGATCCCTTGAATCTGTTAACATACTCTATATTTGGTAGATTTTTGAAATATGCCATGAGTTTTTAGTAACCGATGTCGTCTGTTGGTAAATTCTCAAAGTCTCCACTATATATCGGAGTCAGTTCACCAAACTCCAAGACAATTGTCACAGAAACTGGTTGACCATCATCATATGCAGCCCACATTTTATCTGGAGAGTAGTCTGTACTAAATCCTCGTAAGGCACAGACTTTAAATTTGGGTAATGATATATTTCTCTTTTCTCCTGTTGTTTTAAATTCTACTCCAAAAACATTTGGTGTTTTAATAAAGAAATTATTACCTGTACTTGAATTTCTAGGAGACATTCCTTGTTTAAAGAATCTAATAATTTCTCTAATTTCTCTAGCCTCGCTTTTACTCCTTGCAGTTAGTCTATATGCAAGTCCAAAGTTTCTAAGGAGTGGTGATCTAAACAACAACTCCATGTTAGGGTTTGGAACAATACCAGCACCTCTTGCTAGAATTGTTTCTGCGGAAACATTTATCCCCGCCGCTTGTAATATATTACTGGACATTACTGAATTCAAAAGTGCTTGACCAGATTGATTTCCATTTGCAGTTAGACCTTGAATACCAGTAGCCAAAGCTTTTCCTGCAATAGCTGTTCTTGCCGCTCCACCTATTCCACCAATTCCAATACTACTGTTACCTCCTTTATTACCCAGGAACGATAAGACTGCACCTATAGTAGCACCAAATCCCCCAGCCGCTAAATATTGACCTTGATTTTGAAGAACATCCTGAGTTACTCCAGCAGCAAGAGTGTTCATGGTATCTTCACCATATTGAACTTCTCTTTTTTCTTCAAAACTTTGTGGCATCGGTAATATCACTTTACCCAGACCTTCTTTTAATCTTCCTTTTGAATCATTATATAAGTTTGATGAGTCAGTAAGTCCTTTTTCAAAAATTTTGCTGGCACTGGTAAAAAATTCGTCTTGATTTGGAGCAACATAGTTAAACATTGATATTATACAAGTGTCTCTATGCGTTTCTATTGAACTCCCTTTCAACGCAAGAGGATATACTAAAAGTTTACTTCCAGAAAATCCTTTTTTATATTTGTCATTTGTTCCAATTGATTTAATATTATTTGGATCTAAGGCTCCTGCTAAATTTGCTACTGTAGTAGCTAAGTTAGTTTGAGTACCTCCACCAGTTAGTGCCGAATCTAATAATTGTTGTGCAAGATTTGAATCGGGTTGATTCGTTTGATTTGCATTTGCAGGAGAATTAGTAAATGGATTAGGTGCTCCTGGTTTTGCCCATGCGGGTGGTGGAAAATTATAAAGGGCACTTGCTTTTGTAGCAGCAGAATTCAATTCAGCTTGAAGTTTCTCTTGACCTTTATCATTTATATTATAATTATTAAATGTTTGTTGCCATACGTCATCTACAAAAACTGGAGCATTAGAAAATACAACACTTTGACCAGTTGAAGTTACATGTCCTGTAGGCACTACTCTATAATTATTATTATCGGTGTCTACCTCAATTTTAAAGGTCAATACATTACCATTAGTTGCTGTTATTTCAATTCCTTCTTTTAAAGTTTCTACTGCCACTTATAGTAAGTAATGAAGTTCTTGCTTATTATTTAGACTACTTTGGAGAACGTATGTATTTTGCATAAGATATAGAAGTCAATACAGGCAACTCTGTTGCGGTAACCTCATATAACATACTTTGCATTTCTTCCCAGGTGTAATTTCTAGGATCTTTGAAGTGTATATTATATCCTCTGAATCCCCATCGAAATACTTCTAGACATTCGATGAGTGGATGTTGATCATACTTGAGATCTCTCGTTTTTGCCTTATATAAAAACGTATAATATTTTCCCTGATCAGGTACAGGTGTCACGGTATATTGCAATGCATCCATTATCAATAACATACGATCTTCTACGTCTTGTTCTGCATTGATTTTATCTTTAATCGGACTAATCCTATCATTACTCAGAATAGGATCATCACCTTTTCCAATTAGATCTGCAAGGTCTTGTTCTGCTTTTCTTTGTTTTAGAGTCTTTCTTGGCATTACTTGATACCTAGATCTTTTTCTGTCATGATCTTGAATTCATAGTTTCTATCATCACAGAACTCCTGTGCCGCTTTCCACTTTGCTTGATTAACTGCCCAGGTCTTGACTTTGTATGCCCACTGTTTCGTCCTTCTTTTAGGATTCTGTTCAGGCATTTCCACTTCTCTTTGTGGTTTGACTTCAATTACCATCGATCTTTTTTTACCAAACTTATCGGTATATCGAACAAAGAAGTCTGGATAGTATCTGTGAACTTTATTATCAATAGGAGAGACATATGGAATACAGAATTCCTCAGACTGCCACTGGTTTACATTTTCATTGAGATCACAGTATCTCATGAACTTTCGTTCCCAGAGTGAACGATAAACGATATTTGCGGGGTCACCTTTATACTTTCGGGGATTCTCTGGTCGATATTTTCCCTTATAACTCATATACATAGTATAGATCCTCAAAAAATATTTATAGTGGCGGAAAATATCAACAGATATAGAGTTGATCCTCTTCACATTAGGATGACGGAGGGTAAGTCGCATCCAACTCAAGGTAACATCGGCGGTGTTATGAGTTATCTGGGCGACATTGCCATGTCCAGTCAGTTCAAACTAAATTTATTTTTAAGTGGCAATGGAACTGGATCTGCTGATGATGATTTAAATTCTTGGTTAAGAAGTTGTGGAATATTTGGAGATAATGCTAACGATCAACAATTGAAGTATGATTTGTTATGTCATCAAGCTCAGTTACCAGGAACTCAGTTTGATCTATCAACAGAAAAAGGTGGATTTCAAGGAGTTACTGAGACGTTCGCAAGAGCTAGACAGTTCACTCAATTTGCAGTTTCATTCTATGTTGATAGTGAGTATAATGTTATTAGACTCTTTGAAGAGTGGATGAATTTTATCAATCCACTTCATACAACTGCAGGAAAAACTACTAACGGTAGTCCTGCTGGAAGTTTATTCAGACAAGAGGCTCAAAGCGGTCAAGCCTATTTGAGAATGAGATATCCAGAAACTTATAAGAAAAATATCACCATTACTAAATTTGAGAGGAATGCTGGATTTCACTTAGGTAAGAATAGTATATACCCATATGAACAACAAAGCAGACAGTTGACTTATCAATTTGTTAATGCATTTCCCATTCAAATTGCTGCAGTTAATTTGAACTATGGTGGAAGTGAAATTGCAAAAGTAGATATTGTCTTTAATTATGATAGATATACTACTATGAAACATGATCCTGGTGAACAGGTTGCACTACCACAGAACTTGACTCAACAAAGTATCGATCAACTTGCTGAATTAACTCAGAAACAATTTGACGCATCCTTCTTTACAGCTCCTACACCTGGAGTTGGTTCACCTGACCTCTCTGGATCACTATCTGGTTTTAGCTAATAAATAAAATTACTGAGTTGAAATTCTATGCCATTACCTAAGATTGCTGCGCCAACCTACGAGTTGACACTACCCTCTACAGGAAAAAAAGTTAAGTATAGACCTTTTCTGGTCAAAGAAGAAAAGATCTTGATTCTCGCTCTCGAAAGTCAAGACGTGAAACAAATTACCATGGCAATCAAACAAGTATTGTCTGAGTGTATTCAAACTAGAGGTATAAAAGTCGAAGAACTTCCTTCATTTGATATTGAATATCTCTTCTTGAATGTTCGTGGTAAATCGGTTGGAGAAGCGATTGAATTGATTGTTACTTGTCAAGATGATGGTGAGACAGAAGTACCTGTCAAAATTTATGTTGACCAAGTAGATGTTCAGTTTGAGGAAGAACATTCCCCAGAGATCAAGTTGGATGATTCCGTTGTATTGAAAATGAAGTATCCATCACTGGATCAATTCATTAAAAACAATTTTGATTTTAATGAACAGGAATCAATCAGTACTATTGAAAGATCATTTGAAATTATTGCGGAGTGCATCGATACTATCTTTACTGAAGAAGATGCCTGGTCTGCTAAAGATTGTACCAAGAAAGAACTGTTAGAGTTTATCGAAGGGATGAATTCTTCACAGTTCAAGATGGTTGAAAAGTTCTTTGAAACCATGCCAAAACTGAGTCATACATTTACAGTCAAAAATCCTAAGACCAAGAAAGAAAATACTGTAACGCTGGAGGGGTTAACGAGTTTTTTCGGTTGATAATGTCTCATGTTAATCTTGAGGCATATTATAGAATTAACTTCGCTTTGATGCAGTTCCATAAATATAGCTTGACTGAGATCGAAAACATGATGCCTTGGGAAAGAGACATTTATCTTGCCCTATTGAGAGCTCACATTGAAGAAGAAAACCTAAAGGCACAACAAGCTAATGGCGGTTAGTAACTTACCAAATCTAAGTGTAGCAGCTCCCAGATCTGCTGGAAAAATATCTCCACAGAGTATGTCTGGAGGTCAGACCTTAGGTTCTGGTGTAGTTGAAAGTGCCGCTAATAATATTGCAGGATTTAAGAGAGCAGGAACATCTACTGTAGCGCCAAGAGTTCCAAACATTGCAGCTCTTCTTCAAAGTATTTCTTCTAATATTATCAGTAATGTAGAAAATATAACTGGTGGTGTTAAGAATGTAATTCAAGGTGGAATTACTAATGTAACAAACGTATTTGGCAGAAAAGAGGCTGAGGAAGATCCAAATAAAATAATGTCGGAGTTCTTAGGACTCTATCAAAAGGCATTAGATTATATCAAATTCTTTGCAGATCCTAAACAAATTCAAGGATTTGATAAAGCGATTGAATTATATCAAGATAGTTTAAAATCTACAGGAGATACTGTAGTTACTATCAGGAAGTTCGTCAAAAAGATGATCAAAGACTTCCTGAAGTTAAAGAATGAACTTGCCAACATGGGAGGTGGTGGTTTTCAATTACCACGATTACCTTTACCAGGAAGAGGACAACAACGTCAACCTAGAAGACCTAGACCTAGAACTAGGATGCCTAGGGGTAGACGTGGTAAGTTAGGTCTAGGATTATTGGGTCTAGGTTTACTTGGTGGTGGATTAGCCGCTGGTAGTAGATTTATCGGCGGAAACGAGGAAAAACAACAAAGTGCGGATGGAATAAGTAAAGAACTTATTACAAAATTTGATGGTGTTTTAGATAAATTTGACGAAGCTATTTCGACTTTAGAATCATTGGCTTCTTCTGCTGCTAGTGGTGAGGGTGATCCTAAAAAAGTCAAACCTGGAGACGGTAAAGACGGAGAAGATGAGGGGCGTGCGGGTAGTTATGAGATCGATCCATCAAGATTTGGAGATGGTGTATATGGTACAGGATTAGTCACAGGTCCTGAAGGTATGATTGGTGCGGGCACTGAATATCATCTTGACACTAAATTTTCAAAGGATACATCATTAGAAGATCGTATTAAACTATTGGATCAACTTGCTAAGGGATATGCTGCTAGAGGAAGAGAAATAGAATTTTCCAATGATGCAGTCGCTGGCACTGTATATGATCCTAATGCTTCTCTTGAGGAAAAAACTGCATTACTCAAAAAAGTACATGCTGCTCATAGTCATTCCTCACATGCAGATTATGATAGTATTGATTACTATATTCCTGAAATTTCTGATGAAAAAGGTAGACGTGGAAAGAGTGCAGAAGGTGCTGAAATCTTAATGCCAACTATGCAAGACGCTCAACTCAGATATGGTCAAAGTAGGGGTTATGGTGCATTTGTTGATATGGTTGATAAAGATGGGAAAATTATTATGACTACTGGACATGGTGATGTCCGAGGTGCTAGAACAGGAACCGTTGATCTTAGTCCATCTAGACCAGCACAACCAACAGTTGAACCAGTTCAAGAAGTAAAACCAGATCCTAAAGCACAAGAAGTAAGTCTTTCTAATCCTGCAGCAACAAATTTCATTCAACAACAACCTGGATCAAATAACATTGCAATGATTCCACTTCCTAGTGAATCTAAACCACCACAAAGATCTTCATCGCCACCACCAGCAACAACACCATCAACAGTTCAAAATATTGATTTTAACTTATCTGTACATAATCCTGATAATGCATCAGTGATTTTAACTCATCAAATGCTTAACGTTGCGGTAGGATAATGTCAGTAAATAATCTAACTCCAAAAGTAAGAAGTAAGGCTAAAAAGGTATTGAATCTCGCGGTCAGATCTAAGAGATCGATGAAACTCAATGAGTTGAACTTTGTTCGCACTTCAACGTTCATTGGAAAAGAAGCTAAGAGAATAAGTAAACCTGAAATTGATAAAAGAAAATTAAAGAAACTCATAAAAACTGACTTTTATGGGATTGCAAGTCAAAATCTAGGTGGTGGAGGAGGTGGAGGTCTTTTAGGATTACTCGGTGATCTTCTAGGTTTTGGAGGAGGTGGTGGTCGTGGACGTGGTGGAAGAGGTGGCCGTCGTGGTGGACCACCATCCAGAAGAGCACAACAAAGATATAGAAGAAGATTTGGAAATAGAGCTGGAAATAGAAGATTTGGTAGAATGCCTCAATTTGGTAGAGGTGGAGGGGTACGTATTCCTAGAGCAGGTGGAGTACTTGGTGTTGCAATGGCAGGACTTGAGTATGGGGGAAGAGTATCTGAAGGACAAACACAGACACAGGCAATAACAGGAACTGCTGCATCCACTGCGGGTGGTATCGCTGGTGCATATGCAGGCGCAAAAGGTGGTGCTCTATTAGGTGCTGGAATTGGTGCCTTATTTGGTGGTGTGGGTGCTGTCCCTGGTGCTGCTATCGGTGGATTTCTCGGTGGAATTGCTGGTGGATTCGGTGGTTCCATGTTGGCTGGTGATGCAGCAGATAGACTTACTGGTGTTGTTGGTAAAGATAAAGCCAGTGAAGAAGCTGATAAAGAATTAACAGAAGAAACTAAAGTCAATCCACTTGGATTAACGTTAGATAAATTTGATCAGGTAGTTGATAGATTTTCCGAATTACTACCGAAACTTAATTTTGCAAAAGCTTCAAAAGAAGATTTTGAGGTTCCATTTCTTGCAGAAAGATTAACAAGTTTTACTGGTAGGGAAATACCAGATTCAGTGCAACCTCAGGCCCAAGAGGCTCTAAGAAAGTATGAAGAAACTGGAGAAAAACAAGTTGTACAAACAGAACAAGGACTCATACAAGTTGGTCCAACTGCAGGAAATCGTCTTGGTATTTTAGGTGGTCCAGACTTAACACCAAAAATATCATTTAATCCAGCCTTAACACCAGACTCATATGAAAAAACTGCACAACAATTAGCAGCTGCTCAACTCTTTTTTAATGCACCAGCAACTCTTTCTCCACTTGCTGCTAAAGGAAGATCAGTCCAACCTAGAGTTGTAACCCCAGTTACAAGAAATCCCGTAACAAGACCAGGAGTACCACAAGGTCCAGCAGTACCACCAACAACATCAAGACCTGCAACTACAACTCCTCCTGTTGTAAGAACTCCCAGGGTAATTAGAAAGAAAATGACACCCGAAGAAATGCCTGTTGCAGGGCCCGCTGAAAATATATTCCAAAGTCAAACACCTCGTCAAGTAAGACAACCTGAGTTACGACGTGAACAAGTAAAATCTGGATCAACACCGAGTGCAGTTCGTGCTCAACGTGACGCAGAGAGTGCAATGCGAGGTGGCGAAGCAGAATCTACAGCATTAAGTCAGGTGAGACAAAGATCTCAAGTACAATCTTCACAAGATAAAAAAAATCTTGATTTTGCTAAAGATCTTATGGGTAGATCGCCTAAGGAAAGACCAATGGGTAGAACTGTTGTTCAATATGATGATGGTCCTGTAGAATTTAACATGCCTAAAGGTGCAATGCCAAGAATAACACCCGAAGAATATATCTTTAAGAGACTTCAGAAAGAATATCCTGGACTAGATCCAAACAAACTAATAGAAGGTAAAGTTGATTTTGGTGGAGGACTGTCCGATGCTTCTGGTATAAATTACTATACAAGTTATAATGCACCGAACAATACGACTATTATTATGCAACAGGGTGGAGATCAGATGCCTCCTCAGAGTTCACCACCGCAGATGGTGGCATCTGCTCCGCCCCCAATGATCTCAGCAGGACCATCATCTTATGACGTTGCATTAAAAATGCATGGAATATTTCAACTAAACAACTTACAAACTACTTAAGATGTCAGTAGCACTATCAGGATTACAAGTAATAGGTGCAGAAATAATTTCTGCAAATGGAAATCGTGTGGATTTTTCTAGTGGTATCAGGGATATTAATTACTTTGAAGACATCTTATCCCCATGTTGCACAATGTCCATCACTGTGGATCTTGGAAGTAGAATAGTTAATTCTTTACCAATCCGTGGTGGAGAAAAAGTAGTTATAAAATTAAGAACTGCTAGTGGTGATTTTGATAGAGATGGAGATAAAGCCTTTTATGTCAAGAAGATAGAAAATTATGCTGCTGATGGAATGAAAGAGACCTTCACTATGCAACTTATAAGTAGGGAAGGTCTTACCAATGAAACAACTAGATGCGAAACAAAATATCAAAAACTTACTATAGATCAACATGTAAAATCTATCTTAGATAATGTTCTTAAGACAAATAATTACGAATCTAAGAATATAGAGAAGACATCAAATACTTATAGTTTTATTGGGAATCAGAAGAAACCTTTTTACATTTTAACTTGGTTATTACCTAAAGGTATTCCTGTCGCTGGAAAATCTGGTGCAAGTGGAACACAAGCTACAGGTGTTGCTGGATATTTCTTTTATGAAAATTCTGAGGGTTTCAACTATAAGAGTGTTGAAAAACTTGTTGGAGGTATAGACAAAACAAATCAACCAGTTGCAGAATATACATATTCCAACTCTATAGAACACAATACACTTGCAGTAGAATATAAAATTTTAGACTATAAATTAGCAAAAAACATTGATCTTATAAGTTCATTGAGAACGGGAATGTTTTCAAATGTAACATTTTTCTTCGATCTTTATGAAAACCGAACAGATTACTATCAATATAACCTAAAAGACGAAATCCTTGATAAACTAGGGGAGCAGGATGACATAGATGTCCCTGGTGGATTCGAGGAGGCTCCATCAAGAATTCTAGTCAGAACAGCAGACAGAGGTATCCTAGATCCCAATGATATTGCTGCCGACTCTGGTAGAGATGTTGCTGATATGGCAAAATCTTTTGCTAGATATAACTTGCTCTTCACTCAGTCGCTAAATATGGTAGTACCATGTAACATAGGATTGAAGGTAGGTGATGTAATTGCCGCAACGTTTCCAAAAGTTAGTATTTCCGATAAAGCGGAGAAGGACTCACAGCAGAGTGGCAAATACCTAATAAAAGGTCTAAGACATCACTTTGAAGCAAACGCGAACGTAACTTACTTAAGTTTAATTCGTGACTCATACGGTCTCACAGATAACTAACAAAAAAAAACCATGGAAAACATCGAAGCGCATATCGCGAAGGATAAGCAAATCCTTCAAGATCCAACAACCTCGCCTCAACAACGTCGCCACATCGAAGGTGAACTTCACGAACTAGAAGTTTACGCAGAAAACCACAAAGAAGAAATTGCTGCTGGTGATCACCACGATCCATCTCCACTAGAACTATTCTGCGAAATGGAACCAGGTGCGCCAGAGTGTAAAACCCACGACAATTAATTAAATGATTGACGAGTCCATACTAAAATCTAATTTTATAGGCAAAGACGGATTCATTTGGTGGATCGGTCAAGTTGCTCCTGCAGAAGTATGGAGAACTGAAAAGTCCAGAGTCGATACTGAAGTCGGCGAAGGTTGGGCTTACAGATGTAAAGTTAGAATCATTGGGTATCATAGTTTTGACGATGAAAAATTACCCAATGAAGACTTACCTTGGGCACACATCCTAACCAGTGCTGATTCAGGTGCTCCTGGCCAGGGTGGTTTTGGTAAGACTCATGGACTCGTCGGTGGAGAATCTGTTTTAGGATTCTTCCTGGATGGAGAAGAGGGTCAACAACCAGTTGTTGTCTCTTGTTTCTATAGAACAAAAGCAGTACAAAACTTTAGAGAAAAATCACCCTTCAAACCTTTTACAGGTATGGAGGGTACTCTTTCACAAACTTCTACAAGAAAGAAACGTCCTA
>MDSW01135195.1_pt1 | contig 16887 bp, 23 predicted proteins | sample 811171 | NCBI WGS metagenome assembly MDSW01 (sample SAMN05326641, study PRJNA326480) | marine metagenome | isolation source: seawater | place: Atlantic Ocean: North West | collected 2012
ACTCATAATTCCTTTAAGAGCGAAATGACCTCCCCATTTAGAACAAAGATTTTCAGCATCTTTCCAATTCATAGATTGATCTAGCATAGTAGAAAAATAACTTCCAATCGAAGAGTTAGTACTTGTGCCTTCTTTCACAAAGTCTTGAAGATGAGGTAATTCAAATTTACCTTTTGTCAGATAGTTTATTCCCCACATAGGTTTAGTAGCAAAACTAAACAAGCTAGATAAAGTTAATTTTGGTGGAGATGTAAAACCAGTTCTCAAATCTCTCTCTCGGTTTCCACCAGTTATAGTATCTACTGTTAAAGCCATTACATCAAATTTTGCTGCTTTAGCCCTCTCTAAACAAGAGTCGTTTAAGCCTCTGTCTTTATGGAAATAAAATTGAAACATCTTAGGAGTATCAATCATAGATGAAATTTCTTCTACACTAACAGTGGCTAAAGCTGAAACACCAAACATTGTATTAAATTTTTTAGCTGCCTTTCCTACTGCTCTTTCTCCATCATAATGAAAAAGTCTTTGAAGCGCTGTTGGAGCAAGATAGAATGGCAAATCTAATTTTTTACCAAATATTGTAGTCGATAAATCAACATTCTCTACACCTCTTAAAACATTAGGAACCAAATCAACATCATCAAATGCACTAGTATTTCTCTCATAAGTAATTTCGTCATCTGCTGCGCCATCAATGTAATGAAATATTGGCGATGGCAATTTTTTTTTTGCTAATTTTCTAAAATCTTTAAAATTATGACAATCACTCAGTTTCATAATTTATATTAAAATTGTCTTATAAAATTAAACATATAACTATTTGCACCAGGATTTTTATCACCTAAGCTAGCATTAGAAATATGATTGTAAGAAAATCCCAACTCACTATTAGAGGATAAATCCATAGATAGCTGAACTTCACTTTTGAATTCTAGTATATGTCCTAAATCTTTTCCATCACCCTCTCCATAAAGACCTGGCGCAAAGCTTGGAACTATATTTAATTTACCCATTTTATATTGTGCTTGTATACCAGTATATGCATAAGCCGCATTATTCTCCGTAAGCATGAAACCAGTAACTGGTGATATTGTTCCTAAAAAACTCTCTCTAGTTAAAGTTTCATTCTGATGTTCTAAACCAAATAAGGCTGCTCTTTGACCATCATCACTAAAGTCAAACATGCCAGAATAAAAGCTAAATTCGTGATCATTAAAATCTTTCTTTTTTTCCTCAGAAAAAGAATTAGAGTTTAATATTATAGCCAGTATTAAACCAACAGAAAATATAATTTTTTTCATTTAATCTACTTTTTAATAATTTTTAATGTTTTTGTAAAAATAATAATACCCCCAATAATAAATAAAATCAAAGGAAATGCCCACAATAAGATATTTTTTTTATCTAACTCTGGTTCATATACAATCCATTCTCCATATTGTTTTTTTAAATATTCATAAATTTCATCTTCAGAAAGATTTTCAGACAATTTTCTTTTTATTACTAATTTCATACTTAAAGCAAAATCAGATTGGGAGTCATAAACTGATTGTCCTTGACATATTAAGCAACGGAGATTTTTACTAATTTTATTTAATAAAATAGAATTTTCATTAGTATATGAAATACTTTGTGAAAAAAATATCAAATAAGTTAATAATAAAATAATTTTTAAAGTACGCATTAATTAATTATTTTTTCTATTTCTGAAACTTGTTTTAAAGTCAATTGACCAATATATTTTTTGATAATTTTTGAATCCTTATTAACTAAAAAACTCTCTGGAATACCATATGCTCCTAATCCGATGGATATTGTTCCATCTGGATCCGTTAATATTTCATTAAATGGGTTTCCTAAATCTTGAATGAATTTTTTAGCATTTTGTGGCTTATCTTTATAATTTAAACCTACAACTGTAAGATTTTTAAATTTAGCCAATCTCATAAGATTTACATGTTCTGATTTACATGGTGTACACCAAGAAGCCCAAATATTTATTAATGTATAATTTTTTTTTGATATTAGATCTTTAATATTTATTTTATTTTCAAAAAATAATTTTTTACTAGAAAATTCTATAAGTTTATTATTTGTAATTTTTGTAGGTTTGTAGTTACTTGATTTATAAATTCCTATATAAAATATAACAAAAATAAAGATAAATAAGGAAGATAAAATTATATATAAAAAATTTTTTTTCATTTAAGTTTTCTAGCAAAGCTTAATGATCCACCAAATATTAGTATTAATATAGATATCCATATCCAAATCATAAAAGGTTTTTCTTGATATCTTACATTAAAATATTCCTCCCCTTTAATTAAATTCATAACAATAAATTTGTCTGAAAAAATTGAGGTTTTAATATCTGCTTCACTGGTTAATATATTTGGTTGGTTATAGATTCTTATTTCTGGATAAAGTAAAACTTTATCTTTTTGATTTTTAATTATCTCAAAATTTGCAATTATTGATTTATAGTTTTTATCATTAAATGTACTAACATTATTTAAACTCATTACAATATTATCTATTTTTATTTTTTCTCCAATTTTCATATTAGCTGAGTATTCATTTGAAAATAGACTATTAAAAATTATACTTATTATAAATAAGCTAAAACCAAAATGTGAAATTTTCTGTGAAAAATTATATTTTTTTAAAATAAAATCTCTTAGTGTATTTAACACTAGATATAAAGCTCCAATAACTAATATAGATAAAAATAAATTTTGCATAGATGATTTTGAGGCTATGAGGTATGTAATTAATAATGAAATTAGCAAAAAGATAAATTGTGTGATTTTTATTTTTTTTACATTGTGTTTTACCCAATTTAAATTAGGTCCTATAGCCATAAAAACTAAAAATGGAATTAAAAAAGGGATAATTAATTTGTTATAAAATGGTGGTCCTACTGAAATTTTATCATTTGTTATAACCTCTAGAATAATTGGGTAGGTTGTCCCAATTAATACAACTGATAAAAAATACATCATAAACCAATTGTTAACTAATATGGCCATTTCTTTACTTATTAGATAAATATTTTTATTTGGATTAATCTCTTTAATTTGAAATTTAAAAAAAATTATCAAAGATAAAAAAATAAGAATAAACAAAAAAACTAAAATAAATACTCCTCTTTCAGGATCATTTGCAAAAGTATGAACGGAATTTAAAATACCAGACCTAACTAAAAAAGTTCCACTCATACTTAATGAAAAGGTTGAAATAGCTAAAATTAATGTCCAAGATTTTAATAATAATTTTTTTTCCAAAATTACAATAGTATGTAGTAGAGCAGTTAAACAGAACCACGGCATTAAGGATACATTTTCAACAGGGTCCCAAAACCAGAAACCACCCCATCCTAACTCATAATAAGCCCAAATAGATCCAAGCAAGATTCCTGCTGTCAAAAAAATCCAAGTAATCATAATCCATTTTTTTATATGATTTGCCCATTCTTTATTAATATTATTTTGAATAAGCGCTGATAAAGATGCAGAAAAAATAATCGAAGATCCAACATAACCTAAATATAAAATTGGTGGGTGAATAGCTAATGCAGGATCCTGTAAAATAGGGTTCAAACCTAAGCCCTCACTGGGAATTGGAAATAAAAATGTAAATGGATTTGAAGTAAGTAACAAAAATAAAAAAAAACCTGATATTATTATTTGTTGAAAAAATATTGTTAGTAGAATGTATTTAATTGGCTGCCTCTTTGAATACAAAGTGAATAAAAAAATGAATATTGTTAATACTAATAACCATAATAACAGGCTTCCTTCGTGATTGCCCCAGGTTCCAGATATTTTATAAAAAATAGGTTTCGTTGAGTGGGAATTATTATAAACAGTCTCATTACTAAAATCCGAAATTATAAACGAACAAACTAGACACAAAAAACTTAAAATAACTGAAAAAAGCTGAACAGAAGTTAAAGAAAAAATTTTCTGATTAATATATTTTATATTACTTCTTAGTAAAAAAGCAGAATAAAATAATAGAATTATGGAAAGAAGAAATCCTAGTATCAAAGAGTAATGTCCTAATTGACTATAAATCATTCAGTCTTCTCCAAAGCTTTTTTAACTTCTGGAGGCATATAATTTTCATCATGCTTTGCTAAAATCTTATCGGCATTTAAAAAATTTCGATCTTGAAGAAAACCTTCTGCTACAACTCCCTTTCCCTCTGAAAATAGATTAGGTATTGCACCTAAATAACTAACATTTATTTCATTTTTATAATCTGTAATTATAAATGTTATTTTATTTTGTGTCATTTGAACCGAATTATTTTTAACCATTCCACCTACTCTAATTTTTTCACTTCTATTTATTTCTGATAATATTTTTATTTCACTTGGAGAAATAAAATAGACTACATTCTCTTCTAAAGATTTAAGAATAAGGAATATTGATAACGATATAATAATAAAAATTAATGATAAATATATAATCCTTAATTTAACTTTTTTACCATACATTTGTACTAAAAGTTAAATTTTGTAGTTAGAAGTATTTGATAACAATTCTCTATAGGTTTCTTGTATCTTAGCAGTTTGTTTTTTTTCATGGCTTAATGTTGTGAATTTAGTCTCAAACTTTGCTATTTCTTTTAGAAGTTGAATTTTTATAATCACATATAAAAATGCAAAACTACATAATGTAAATAAAAAAGCTGACCAAACATATATGCCGTAGCTATTCATTGAAATAATTTCATTAATCATAATCTATCAAGTCCTTTATTTTTAATTTTTATCAGTTCTGTATTATATTTCATCAAAAAAATTAAAATAGAAAAAAGAGCAAATGCCGCAGTCATTATAATAAGCGGCACTAACATTGATGAATGAATTGAAGATTTTGACATTAAGTTTATAGAAGCTGGCTGATGTAAAGTAGACCACCAATCCACTGAAAATTTTATTATAGGTATATTAATAATTCCAATGATTGCTATTAAAGATGTAATTTTTTGAACATAGTTTTTATCTTCATAAATTCTCCAGGCTAAAAGATATATTATATAAAAGAGCAATAATATTGTCATTGATGTTATTCTTGCATCCCAAGCCCACCACGTGCCCCATGTTGGTTTTCCCCACAATGATCCAGTCACTATTGCTATCAAATTAAAAACTAAACCTGATGGTGCTAAACTTTTGGCTATCAATGGAAAAGTTTTATTTTTAAAAAAATAAATTCCAAATGATAAAATTGAAATCGTAGAAAAAATTCCAAGAGATATCCATGCAGATGGCACATGTACATACATAATTCTAACACTATCACTTTGGATATAATCTTCAGGAGAAATTATTAAAGCCTCAATTAAACCAATAGTTATTACTACGATAAATAATACGAATATATACTTTGGAGCTTTTGAAGTTATTAGAAAAATTTTATTTGGCTGAAATTTATTTAACATCTGGTGAATATATATATTAAAATTGTTTTATTAAATTTATTTTTTAAGAATTTAGTCAAGAGTGCTTAAGAGGGAGATAAAAAGGGATTATAGAAAGCACTCTTGATCTACCCTTTAATATAAACTTTAGTTATGACTAAGTTTTGAAACAAATGTGTTGAAATAGTGTCTTAAAAACTAATTTGACTGTTTAAAATATGTTGATCCCTTTTTACCTGAAAAAATTTCATTTATAAGAGGATGTTTTATTGGTTCATCTGAGTTATCAACTAAAAGATTTTGCTCAGATACATAAGCTTCATAAGTAACATCATCATTTTCAGCTAATAAATGATAGAAAGGTTGATCTTTTTTTGGTCTAACATTTTTTGGAATTGATTGGTACCACTCCTCTGAATTATTAAACTCAAAGTCCACATCATAAATGACTCCTCTAAAATCAAAATGTCTATGTTTTACAACATCTCCGATTGAAAATTTAGCTTTTACAATACTCACAGTAGCAATATGAATATTTACAAAAAAAAATCAATAAAAAAAATATGAATGTTTTATTATTCTGTTAATATATTTTGTGTGAATAAGTCATTGCTCAAATTTGTCACAGATTTTGGACCACTATTAATTTTTTTCACTTTTTATTACACTAGTGATAAAAATTTAAAAGTTGCAATTCCTCCATTCATAGTTGCAACATTGGTAGCTCTTATAATTGTGTGGATTATAGAAAAAAAAAATTCCCATGGTTCCTTTGCTTGGTGGAATTTTTATTACTTTATTTGGAGGATTAACAATCTATTTTGATAATCCTATATTTATTTATATTAAACCTACAATAATAAATATTATTTTTGCTTTAGCATTAATTTTTGGAAAATTTTTTTCAAAGGAGAGTCTTTTGAAAAAAATGCTTGGAAATTCAATTAAACTTAATGATGATGGTTGGAAAATATTGAATAATAGATGGGTATATTTTTTTTTAGGTCTTGCATTATTAAATGAATTAATATGGAGAACACAATCCGAAGAATTTTGGGTAAATTTTAAAGTTTGGGGAATATTGCCAATAACTTTAATATTTACCGCTTTTCAAGTACCAATAATGAATAAATATAAAATGGATGAATAAGAATCTAAAATTAGTAGTAAATAACTCAATTTCAGAAAAAAAATATAAATATTTTTTTGAAAAATATGAGCTTAAAATTATTTTAGATTTATATGCAAAAATGGTATCGGAAGGTTCATGGAAAGATTATGGATTAAATATTTCTAGTAAGCAGGTGGGATTTAGTGTTTTTAAAAATTCCACAGAAAATGCAAATTATAAAATTTGTAAAAATTTTAAACCTACAAATAAGAACCTGAAGTATATGATCACAGATCAAAAAGGAAGAGTTTTAAAAAATTCTGATGATCTTGAAAGATTGTTAAAGTATACTAACTGGAAAAAATTATAAATTACCTTCTTTGACCAAATATTCTTAAGAGCATAATAAATAAATTAATAAAGTCTAAATATAAAGTTAAAGCTCCCATAACAGCTTTCTTTCCAATTATTTCTCCTGAGTCAGTTGATGCATACATGTTTTTTATCTTTTGAGTGTCATAAGCTGTTAAACCTATAAATATTAAAACTCCTAAATATGATATTATCCAATACATTGCTGCAGATTTCAAAAACATGTTAACTACTGATGCAATTATAATACCTATTAATCCCATAAAAAGAAAAGATCCAAGCTTAGTTAAATCCCTTTTTGTGGTATAACCATAAATACTCATAGCTCCAAAAGTTGCTGATGTGATAAAGAATACTCTAGTCACACTTAAACCTGTATAAACTAATAAGATTGAAGATAATGATAGACCCATTAAAGCAGCAAATATCCAAAATGTAGTTTGTGCTTTAGCTGCACTCATCTTCCTGATACCAAAACTCATGTAAAAAACTACGCCTAAAGGAGCTAACATTACTATCCATTTCAGTCCTGATAAATAAAGTGCATTTCCAAAATCAGTTAAAGATACTATGGAACCGTTAGCATCTGTTATTACTGACATTTTAAAAGATAACAGAGCTATTATACCGGTTAATAAAACTCCAGTAGCCATGTAATTATAAACTTTTAACATGTAAGCTCTAAGGCCTTCATCCATAACAACAGTTTTCTTGGCTGTTGTTGATTTATTTAAAATATTATCTCTGTTGAATTCCATAATTTATATATAGTAATATTTTGATATATTTTCAAGAACTCAAAATATATATATCAAATACTTAAATTATATGAATTATAAGAAATTAGGAAATACTAACATTGATGTAAGTACAATTTGTCTCGGTACAATGACATGGGGAGAACAAAATACTCAAATAGAAGGTTTTGAGCAAATGTATTACGCTTTAGAAAAAGGTGTAAACTTTTGGGATACTGCTGAATTATATGCAATACCTCCTAAAAAAAATACATATGGAAAAACAGAAGAAGTTATTGGGAATTGGTTCGAAAAATCTAAGAAAAGAAGTGAGGTAATTTTAGCAACTAAGGTTGCAGGTCCTGGCCTAAGTTGGATTAGGGGAGGTGGAAATCAATATGATGAAAAAAATTTAAACGAAGCCGTTAATGAAAGTCTTAAAAGATTAAAAACAGATTATATTGATCTATATCAATTACATTGGCCAGAAAGAAAAAGTAATTTTTTTGGTAGACTTGGTTATCAACACAAAGATGAAAATGATTGGAATAAATTTGAAGATATTCTCAATTCATTAGATAAAATAGTTCAAAGCGGAAAAGTAAGATATGTTGGCCTATCAAACGAAACTGCTTGGGGTCTGTCAAAATTTTTAGAAATTTCAAAATTAAAGAAACTTCCAAGAATGATGTCAGTTCAAAATCCATACAGTCTTTTAAATAGAACTTACGAAGTCGGGCTTGCTGAAGTTTCTGTTAGAGAAGAGAGTGGTTTATTAGCTTATTCACCTTTGGCATTCGGATATTTAACCGGCAAATATAGAAATGGAGAATTGCCAAAAAACTCAAGAATGAAATTATTTGGTGATCAATTCCATAGATACAAAACTCAAAATGGCCAATTAGCAATTGAAGAATATTACAAAATAGCAAATAAATATGATTTAGATTTTGCCCAGATGTCCATAAAATTTCTTGAAATACAGCCTTTTGTTACAAGTGTAATTATAGGTGCTACTACAATGGAGCAGTTGAAAATCAATATAGAAAGTGTAAATGTAAATTTGAGCGATGATGTTATTAAAGAAATTAATGAAATTCAAAAAATTTATCCTAATCCATGTCCATAATTAAAAAAATAATTTTATTTAGTATAAGTATTTTTATTACATTAATAAGCTTGGCATCGGCAGAAGAACTAAAGAAAGTTGGAAAATTCAAAGATTGGGAAACTTTAGTTTTAAATCAAGATAATATACTAGTTTGTTTTGCACAAACAAAACCAATTTTGCAATCACCCAAATCAAATACAAGAGATGCAAGACTTTTTGTAACTTTCAGACCTGATGAGAAGATTGCTGACGAAATAAGCACCACATCTGGATATGAATTTAATAATCAAAATTCAATTTTGGCAAGATCTGGAAAAACAAAATATAAATTTGATATTACTCAAGACAATTTTGCCTGGATTGCAAACAATAAAATTGAAAAAAGAATGATTAAAACAATGAAGAAAGGTTCGAGAATAATGGTGACTGGTTATAATAAATCTGGTTCACAAACTATAGATCATTATTCATTATTAGGCTTTACAAAAGCCTACAATGCTGCAAAAAAAAGCTGTACCTAAATTAAAATGAAAGAAAGTAAAAGAATTGTACTTGCCTATTCAGGCGGTCTGGATACATCAATTATTTTAAAGTGGCTTCAAGAAAACTATAAAGCCGAAATTATTGCATACACAGCTGATATCGGACAAGAAATGGATAGAAAAAAAATAACAAAAAATGCAAAAAAACTTGGAGTTAAAAAAATAATTATAAATGATTTAAAAAATATATTTGTAAAAGACTATATTTATCCGATGATAAGAGGTCATGCTCTTTATGAAGGTATTTATTTATTAGGAACTTCAATTGCAAGACCTCTGATTGCAAAAGATCAAATAAGAATAGCAAAAAAATTTAAAGCGTATGCAGTTTCACATGGATCAACAGGTAAAGGAAATGATCAAGTAAGATTTGAACTTGGTTATCATTATTTTGGACCAAAAATAAAAGTAATTGCTCCATGGAGAATATGGAAACTTAACTCTAGATCAGATTTAATTAAATATGCAAAAAAATATAGAATACCTGTTCCAAAAGATAAAAAAGGGGCAGCACCTTTTTCGGTTGATGATAATTTATTCCATACCTCTACAGAAGGAAAATTATTAGAGAATCCAAAAAATTCACCGCCAGAATTTATATTTCAGAGAACTACTTCTCCCGAAAAAGCACCTAATAAAGGTTCATATGTAACTATAGGATTTAAGAATAGTGATCCAATCTCAATTAATGGGAAAAAATTATCTCCATCAAAACTTTTAGGAAAATTAAATATTTTAGCTGGAAAAAATGGAGTAGGAAGAGTTGATTTAGTTGAAAATAGATTCATAGGAATAAAATCTAGAGGTGTATATGAAACACCAGGTGGCACATTATTGATGACAGCTCACAGAGCAATAGAGTCTGTTACGCTAGATAAAGAGACAATGCATAAAAAAGATGAAATTGTATCTAAATATGCTGAACTAATTTACAATGGTTATTGGTATTCTAAGGAGAGATTTAAACTTCAAAAGATTGTAGATCTGAAAAAAAATAAAGTAAATGGGTCAGTTAAGCTTAAATTATATAAGGGTAATATAATTATAATTTCAAGACAAACAAAAAGTAATGCTTATTCAATGAAAAAAGTTTCTTTTGAAGAAAATAAAACATTTAAAAAATTGAATGTAGAGAGATTTATTAACTTTCACAAAAAAAAACTAAAATAAATTTATAGTTGAGTTTTATATATAATGCTTATAATACTTTAAATATATTAATGCAGAAACTAACAAAAAATTTACAATTCGTTTTATTAACCATAATTCTAATTAGCACAATAATTGCTGTTGGTATTGAAATAAGAACAATGTTTACAAATCAATCGGTTACTTTGGCTGACCTATTATTAATGTTTCTGTATTTAGAAGTATTAGCAATGGTTAGAGTATTTTGGGATCAACAATCAATTAGCATTACATTGCCATTATTAATTGCCATCACAGCATTATCTCGGTTTATTATTCTTCAAGGAAAAGAAATGGATCCCTCAGGTCTAGTTTACGAAGCTGTTGCAATAGTTCTTATAGCTGCTGCAATCGTAATTTTAAGATTAAGACATAGCGATAAGCTAGGCTTAAGTGGTAAAAAGAAAAAAAAAATAAAGATTAGATAACCTTTCTTGAACATTTTTTTGAACAATACTTAACTCTATACCAATTTAAACGCCATTTCTTTCTCCAAAGAAAATATTTTTTGCAAACCGGACAAATTTTGGAAGGTAGATTTTTCTTTTTCATTTAAGTTGACTCTTATTTTTTAAAAATAAAAAATAAGCAACAATCTCGTAAGTATAGTGAAAAATAAAAAATAAGGGCTTTATTCTAAATATTCTATAAAGAAATTTATATTTAGGAATCTTTGACCAAATAATTAAAAAAGCCTTTGCACCTCCAATGACCTCTCCATTATCTATCACATGAAGTCTTCTTAGAAGTTCTGCTTGAGATTTTGATGTGTTAAGTAAAGCTTCTTCATTATTTGTAATATCTATCCATTCTAAAGAACTATCAGAAACTTTTTTATAATGATTAATTTCAAATCTACAAATACTACAAGAATTATTAAAAAAAACTTTAATACTCATAAGTATTCATTTTTATAAATTTTTCTGCTTCAGAAAGAATTAGTTTTTTTCTATCATTTTTCATTTTATCAAAAATTCTAACCATCATTGATAGTCTTGGATTTTTTAAAAAGAATTTTCTGTTCTTGTTGATAAATCTCCAATACAATCCATCCATAATATTACACCATTCTCCTTTTTTAAAATCCATCATCTTCATAAAATAACCAGAACCACAGATATATGGTTTTGTCGCAAAAATTCCTCCATCGCTAAATAAACCCATTCCATAAACATTTGGTACCATTACCCAGTCGGAAGAGTCCACGAACATTTCCATAAACCATTTATAAACAATTTTTGGTTTAATTTCGCAAAGATTCATAATATTTGATAAAATCATTAATCTCTCAATATGGTGGGACCATCCATAATTTTTTGCATTTTGAATTGCGTAATCTAAAGGTGGTAAACCTGTTGTTCCGTCGTACCAAGATTTTTTCATCTTTTTGTTTTGTTTAAAAAAATTTTTTGTTTCCATTTCAACTGAGTAACTTTGATATATTCCACGCATAAATTCTCTCCATCCAATTATCTGTCGAATATATCCCTCTAATGAATTGATTCGAATTTTATTTTTTTTATGAAAGTCTAAAACTTTTCCAATAATAAATTCAGGAGTTATTAATCCCAAATTAATGTAAGGACTTAAAGCACTATGAAATAAAATATTGTCTTTTTGATTAACAGCATCTTCATAATCACCAAAAAAATTTGATTTTTCTTTTAGAAAAAAATTTAAAAGTTTAACTACATCGTTATATTCTGTAGCAAACCAAAAATTATCAGTACTACCCGGATGGTCTTTAAATATTTTTTCAATAATAGGTTTTAATTTTTTAGTATGATTAGTTTCATTTATTTTTGGAAATTTTGGTATAGAAATACCTTTTGGCAGTTTATTTCTATTATCTTCATCAAAGCTCCATTTTCCTCCAAATGGGTTTCCATCTATACCCATTAGTATTCCCGATTTTTTACGTACTTCTTTATAAAAAGTTGCCATAAATGGTTTTTTAGATTTTTTTAAATAATTTTTAAATTCATTTCTTGAATTTAAAAACATTGGTGTCTGAATTATATTCCATTTTATTTTTAGTTTTTTAAATAAAAGTTTAAATTTTTCTTCAAAATATTTATCTTCGATTTCAAAACTTGATATTTCCTTAATATTCTCTGTTAAGATTAATTTTTTTAATTTTATTGTATAGCTTGTTGTAAAATCTTTACTATCGATTTTAGAGTAATTTACTTTAAATTTCTCTTTTTTAAGGCGATCAGCATAAGATCTCATTGATGAGAGAAATAGCAGAATTTTTAGTTTGTGATGTCTTTCATAAGTACATAATTCTTGGTCTTCAGCCATATAAATGAGGTGGTCATTTTTGTAGCGGTCTATGTATTTTGGTGGAAATAATTGATTTCCAAGTATAATAAAAAGTTTCATAAATTTATGTCTGATAAATATTTAATTTTTGGAGCGACAGGTTCAATAGGGTCAAATCTCGCACTTAGGTTACATGAAAGTGGGAAAGATGCTATTCTTATTGGTAGAAACGAGGAAGAGCTTAAAAGTATTGCATCAAAAACTAAGTATGAATATGAAAATATAGATGTTCTGTCAGATGATATCTCTACAATAGTAAAAGACAAATTTGCAAACAAGGATATATCAGGATTAGCTTATTGTGTGGGTTCTATAGATTTAAAACCTCTTAGAGCAACTAAGAAAGAGGATTTTGAGAAATGTATGAAATTAAACTTTTATCCGATTGTTGATGTAATTAAATCTTTACAAGAAACCCTTAAAAAAAATAATGGTTCTATAGTTTTATTTTCAACTGTTGCAGTTCAAAGAGGCTTTACCAACCATAGCATTATTGCATCTATTAAAGGAGCAGTAGAAGGTTTGACAGTTTCTTTAGCAGCAGAATTTGCGCCAAATATTCGAGTAAATTGTATTGCACCAAGTTTAACTAATTCAAAAATTTCAAATTCAATATTAAAAAATAAATTAATTGCAGACGGAATTGCAAAAGCTCATCCTATGAAAAGAATAGGTGAAGGAAAGGATGCGGCTGCGATGGCAAAATTTTTATTAACAGAAGAAAGTTCTTGGATAACTGGACAAATATTTGGTGTAGATGGTGGTAGAGGAAAACTTTCTTAGATAGGCCTCTAAGTAGTTTTTAATTTTTTGCTAATTTAAAATAGCTTCTAACGCTATCCTTAAATAATAAATATATACAAGATATTTGTAAAAAAGTATTTAAAATCAAAATAGACCTCACGCCTAAATTTGTTAGACCTATTTCTGGTATTGGCCCATAAGGTACTGATATACTAGTTATTATAGCCCCAAATAGATCAATAGCGCCTAAAATATTCCAAGTAAGCAATAATCTAAATATTAAAGAAGAGGGTTTTTTTAATATTGCATAAATCAAAAACAATGCTGATGTACCAATTATAAAATCTCCAATTAATGCCAAAACCCATTCCGAAGGTGCTCCTCTTTCATTTCCAGTTAAGTACCAAAATAAAAACAAACTAGAACCGATTGCTCTAAATGTCATCCATCCAGTAACAAATATAATCCACCTTATTGAATTTGACATATTAATTTTTTTGAGATCTTTTAAAACATTCAATAGTATTTTTTAAAAGACAGGCAATGGTCATCGGACCTACTCCTCCGGGTACTGGTGTTAAAGCTTTTGCAACTTTAGAAACTTCATCAAATGCAACATCGCCAATTATTCCTTTTTCAGTTTTATTTATTCCAACATCAATAACTATTGCATCTTTTTTAATCCAATCGCCTTTAACGAGTTCTGGAATCCCAACAGCAGCAACTATTATATCTGCTTCTAAACACTCTGTTTGTAAATTTTTTGTTTTTGAATGAGTTATTGTTACTGTACAGTCTTCTTTTAATAAAAGCTGAGCCATAGCTTTGCCATTTAAGTTTGATCTTCCAATCATTACTGCTTTTTTTCCAGTTAAATTTGACTCTATTTTTTTAATTAATAAATAACATCCAAGTGGCGTACAAGGAATTGAACCTTTATAACCTGAGGATAGACTTCCAACATTCATTGGATGAAGTCCATCAACATCTTTACTTGGTGAAATAGTTTCAATAATTTTTTGTTTATTGATATGTTTTGGCAATGGTAATTGAACTAAAATTCCAGATACTGAGTCATCTTTATTTAGTTCTATAATTTTTTCTAAAACTATTTTTTCTTCTACTGAATCTGGATATTTAATTACCTCTGATTTTAAACCTACTTCTTTTGCAGATTTTTCTTTATTACGAACATAGATTTGGCTAGGTGCCATATCGCCAATTAATATAACAGTAAGTCCTGGCACTTTGTTAAATTTACCTTTTAAACCTAAAACTTCTTGTTTTAGATCGTCTCTTAGTTTTGCAGCTTCTTTTTTACCATCAATCAAAATCATAATGAATTCTTAAAAAATTTTTGGTGCGATGTATTGGTTCATACACATTTCTATGAACCAGATCAACAGAAGAAGTATAATTGGCGAAATATCAAAAGCTCCAAGATTAGGTAAAAATCTTCTAATTCGGTTTAAAATTGGATCTGTTAAACGATATGTAAATTCTAATATTGAATAAACAAATCTATTAGATGTATTAATTACATTAAAAGCAACTAACCAACTAATAACTACATTTGCTATTACCACATATGAATAAAGTTTTAAAATTTGAAGTGTTAAAAAATAAATTGGAATCATTTTTTTTCAACATAAATTGATTGACTTGGAAATGCAAAAGATGCTTTATTATTTTCTACAATTTGCTTAATTTGAATTGCGAGCCTTTCTTTTACAGCTAGCCATTCATCCCATTCATCTGTTTTTGTAAAACATCTAATATACATATCAATTGAACTATCCGCAAATTTATCAACTCTTACAGCATATCCAAGCTCAGGTTTGTAATCTTCATTCTTTTTTATATAATCTTCGATTTGATCTCTTATAGTTTTAAGTTGATGAACAGTTGTATCATACTGAAGATTGATGACCCAGCTTATTATCCAGTTTGTAGTCTGACTGATATTAATTACAGCGTTTTCTGCAAATTGAAAATTTGGAATTATGGCAATTGATTTATCAAATTTTCTAATTACAGTAGATCTAAATCCAATTTTTTCTACAATACCTTCAATAATACCTTCAACTAGTATCCAATCACCAATTTTAAATCTTTTTTCAACAAGAACCAATATTCCTGAAATTAAATTTTTAAATAAATCTTGAGCACCTAATGCAACTGCAACACCAAATAAACCTAATCCAGCTATTATTGGTCCTATTTTAATTCCCCAAAGTTCTAGGACTGCTGCAAAACCTAAAATAAAAATTAAAATTTTTAACGATTTGATTATCCAACCAATTAACTCTCTAGTTAAAATTTTATTTAATCCACTGAGAATGTATGAAATTGGTTCAATAATTTGATGCATAACCCAAAAGATGAAGATGGTAATTAAAGTTCTATTTATTGTGTCGATGATCTCTCTACTCTCTTCTGAAAAAGACATATAATAACTTGCAATAAAAAAACCTATAACTACCGGCAAAAATCTTGCTGGTCCTTCCATTGCAAATACAAAAGAGTCATCAAGTTTATTTGAAGTTTTTTTAGCTAAAACTTCTAACCTTTTAATAATTAATTTACTAATTATTCCTCTAAATATTAAGAATACTAAAAATATTGCTAAACCTATTAATATCTCAAATATATCTACACCAAGTATTCCTTTTTCCCACACAGATAAAAATAGAGATTTAAAATTATTAAATAATTCCATAATTAAATTTTATATAGCAAAAATTCTTCTTCGCCAGGACTAAAAATAAAAATCTTTTTCCACTTAATTTTATTTAATACTGATGAGGATTTTTCACTAATACACATCAAATTAGTATTCATCCAAAAGTCATTTAATCTATAATTATTTATTAATTTTAAGAAGCTTAAAGCGCTGTTTTGAGAATAAACATAAACTATATCAGGCATATTTGATCTTAATTTTTCAATAAATGTTTCATCTAATTGGTGATTAGGTTTTGAAGTATAGTTAATTACTCTTTTTATATTATATCCCATCGATATTAAATTTTTATCAAGGTCATTTGATATAATTTCTCCACTGATATAAAGCATTTTTCCATCAGAAGAATTAAAATTTTGTAATATTAGTTCTTTTAAAGTTCTTACATTTCCTTCAGCTGTTATAATATTTTGGAATCCAAGACTAAGTGCTTTTTTTTCTGTTGAACTTCCAACACAAAAACAAATAATTTTTTTATCAATAAGCTTTGTATCTAAAAATTTTAATGCATTAGCACTTGTAAAAATTATTGCTTTGTAATCTAAAAAATTTATTTTTTCATATTCAACTTTTTCAATTTGAAT
>MDSW01172911.1_pt1 | contig 16884 bp, 1 predicted proteins | sample 811171 | NCBI WGS metagenome assembly MDSW01 (sample SAMN05326641, study PRJNA326480) | marine metagenome | isolation source: seawater | place: Atlantic Ocean: North West | collected 2012
CAAGGCGCGGCGCGCGCGCCTGGTGGGCCGCGCGCTCGGCATGTCTCCGGACGTCGACGTGATTGCGCTGGCCGAGGCCGTCTCCACCACCGCACCGGGCCGCGCCGTCGCCCTGCTCGAGGCCGCGTCCGGCCACCCGCACCCCGCCGGCCACTACGACGCGGCGCTCGAGAAGTTCCGCAACCTGGACACCCAGAAGAAGCGCATCGACGCGATCCTTCGGGCGCCTGACGACCTCTACGCGGCACTGGAGCTGCGCCGCGATAGCTCGCCGACGCCGGCCGACGCCAAGCGGGCCTTCCGTGGTTTGCTCCTGGCGGTGCACCCCGACAAGGTGCCGTTCGAGGACGCGACCAAGGCGTTCCAAGTCGTCTCGCACGCGCACGACGTGCTCTCCGATCCCAGTCAGAAGGCGGCGTACGACGCCAAGTGGGCGCGCCGCCAGAACGGGGACGCGCAGAGGCGCGAGCGCGAGCGGCGCGAAGCGGATCAGCGCGAGCGCCAGCGTCGCGAGGAGGAGCGCAGGAAGCACGACCAAGAGCGCAAGGAGCGCGAGAGCAAGGAGCGCGAGCGCAAGGAGCGCGAGAGCAAGCCGACGGGTTCCGCTTCTGGCAAGCGCCCCCGCCCACCGCCGGGCACCTTTAACGGCTGGGTCGAGGACGAGGACTCGGACGTGTCGGACGACGAACAGCCGCACTTCAAGAAGTCCTGCCGCCGCGAGCACCCGGCGTGGTACGTGGCCGGCGTGCGCGTGATCGTCCACGATGTAGGCGATAAGCTGCACGGCACCGTGGCCGAGCCGCCGGGCACGCACACCGCGCAAAGCAACTTCTGCTTTGTGCGCCTGGATGCTGACGGCTACGTGCACGGGTACCCATTTGACGACGTGGAGCCGGCGTCGGCGTCGGCGTCGGCGTCGGCGTCGGCCTCGGCCTCGGCCTCGGCGTCGGCGTCGGCCTCGGCCTCGGCCTCGGCCTCGGCGCCCAACCCGGCGCCCGCGCCCAAGCCCGCGCCCAAGCCCGCGCCCAAGCCCGCGCCCAAGCCCGCGCCCGATTACGAGTCGGACGACCCCGCCGAGTCGTTTTTTTCTTCGTCGGATGCGCTTCGGGAGCAGCTCGTTCGCCACTGCCTCAACCACCACACGGTGGCGACGCTGCGGCGCGTGGCGGCGCGCATGCCTGCGCCAGCGGTGGCCAAGCGCAGCCATTCGCAGATCATCCGTGACATCGTCGATCACCCCATGATGAAGGTCGGCGTGCTCAAGACGGACCTCACAGTCCTGCGGTTCTTCCAAGAGATGATTAACGATATCACGGTGGAGACGGCTGCGCAGGCGCACTACGACCGCACCCAGAAGAAGCCGATCTGGGACGACCTCGATGCGCTGCGCCGTGCCGCCGTGCAGCCGGTGGCGATGGCGGCCATGCCCTTTGTGTGCCCGGCCTTCACGACTCGCATATGGACGCTGCGCTTCGAGCGCATCATGACAATGGACGAGCAGCAGCAGATCAACGCCCTCGACGACCTCTTTGCGCCGGTGACGGCATGAACCGCCCACCATCCCCCCCCCAAAAAAAAAAGAGAGAGAGAGGGAGAGACAGAGAGAGAGAGAGAGAGTGACAGAGTGAGTATGACTCAGGGCGGGTGGGACAGAGTGTTTTGTTGCTTGGTGGCTGTGCGTGGTTCGACCGGTTGCTAGCGCCGAGCTTTCAAGTTTTTTTTTTTGTTGTTTGTTTGCCTTCTTCTACCTCCGGGTGTCATCAGGCATGCTCGGCCGCGGCGAGCGCCACGGCGCGGGCGACCTCCACCGCGTCCGTCGCCGCGTCGGCCTCCAGCAGATCCGAAGAGCCGGCGACGCCGTCGTGGCTCGCCTCGAAGCGCGTGAGCTTCGAGACGTCGCGCGCGCTGCACGTTGACGACGCGCTCCGCTCGAAGCGGGAGTAGCGGAAGGCGGTCGTGTAGGCGTCCGCGACGCGGTAGTCGCTCGCCGAACCTTCGATGGCACCTTCGGCCATGGCGCGGGTCGTGAGCTCGCCGTGTCCGCTGTAGTCGTCGCGCTGGCCGTCCACCGCCAGCCCGTCGCCGTCGAAGCTCTGGCCGATGATGCCGTGCGAGAAGCACGTCGGGCTGCTGCGTCCGAACGCCGCCGGATCGCGCCGGTCGAGGGGGCGAATGGCGATGTCGTAGCGCCAGCCGGAGGGACCCTCCACCTTGCGGTAGACGGGGTGGTGCGAGACGTTGAGCTGCCAGCCGCCGGCGCGCACCGAGAGGGTGCCCTTGTCGTACGCGGCGTCGGCGTGCGCGTCGGACCAACGCTTCCACGTGCCCCGCCACGCCCGGCCGCGGAGGGGGTCGCTCACGAAGGTGCTGAACGAGAAGGTGTTCGCGTCGCTCATCAGCGTGACGACCTTCGACCCGGTCTGGATGTTCCAGCTGGCCTTGGTGAAGAAGGAGCCGTGGACCAGCTTGCTCCCGGGCATCAGAAAGTCGTGCGCCTGCGTCTGCGCCGCCATCTGGACGCCGGGCGCGCTGAATATCACGTACCAGTCGCCGTCCGTGCCACGAAAGTCGGCCTTGCCGCCGTGCGCAAAGGTCAGGTGGGGGTCGCCCTGCGTGAAGGCGCCGGGCGAGTAGGGCGGCGACGCCGGGGGCTGCACGCCGATGCCGGCGGCGCCGAAGGCGCCCGAGCCGCTGTCGTCGCCCTGCAGCCGGCGGCCCGGAGGCGGCCCCTCGGTCTGGTCGACCCCGGTCTCGTTGTTGCGGAAGAGGCCGAAGGCGCCGAGGCCCCCGACGTCAACGGACGAGTCCATCGCGACGGTGATCGTCGGCGTGGCGAGGGATGAGCAGGTGAGCGTGACGGTGAGCTCCTGCGCCACCGCGGACCAGGTCTTGCTCATCGTGCACGCGATCTGGGACCCCGTCGGGCCGAACTGGATAGAGCCCGTGTTGACGGTGCTGTCGGCCGTGCGGTCGGTCGGTGCGGGGATCTCGAAGAGCACGTTCTCCTCGTCGGAATCGACGTCGATCTGGCGGGTGGCCTCGCTGGCCGTGGGGTCGATGGTGGAATCGGGCAGCGGCACCACGCGCATGCGCGTCCGCTGGTTGAGCCGGCCGTCGCCGATCGTCTTCGGAATCATCTTGAGCTCGATCGGGTCGATGGTGATGCTCGGCGGCTTCTGCGCCCCCGTCTGGGCGCAGCGCGACCGCGCGACCCCGCGGTCTTGGCAGATGCGCTGCGCGCGCACCCGCTGCATCGCGGTGACGAAGCTGAACACCTCGCGCGCGCGCCGCACCGTTCCGTACTCCTTGTTCCGGAAGACGTCCTCCATCAGGGAGGCCGCGTCGACCGAGTCCTTCTTGGCGGTCGTCGAGCCCTGGCCGTCGTTGACCTCGTCGACGTCGGTGAAGTCCCTGAGCAGCGTCGTGAGCTTGTTCTTTTGGCCCACCCTGTTGGCGTTGATGCTGAAGCCGTACGCCTCGAGGGCCTCGGCCTCGGGCGGCGCCGGCGGCGGCGGCGGCGCGCAGGTGGGCTCGAAGGCAAAGCGGTCCAGCCCGTCCATCGACCCGTGCTGCAGGCAGTCCAGGTGCAGGTTGGCGTCCCGGCACTCGTACGTCGGGATGGTCCACGTCTGCGTGCCCACGCAGTAGCGCGCCTTGGCGCCGGGGTGGGAGGCGCCAGTGGGCTTGTTGGCGAGGTAGCCCACGGGACAGTCCGGCTCGGGCACGCAGTCGGCCGTCGTGCTGTAGAGCAGCAGCGGGTGGCTGACGGTGACGCCCGTGAACTCGTACGGACCCGGGCCGATGCGCCACGAGGACAGCGGGCCCTCGCCCTCGACCTCCCACTTCTGTCCGCGGACGCTGATCGCCGCGGTGCGCGGGAGGCAGGGCGGCGGCGGCGAGGGGCTGGGCGGGCTCGAGGGGCACGGCGGCGAGGGGCGCGGAGACCGCGGAGGCGGCGGCGACGGCAGCTGCGCGCCGGGCGGAAAGGGCGACGGCGGCGCGCTCGGGGGCGGCGGGTCCGGCGGCGGCGGGGAGGGCGGCGGCGCGGCGCCGTCGGCCGCGGCCATGTACGCCACCGTATCGTCGGCGCTCAGCGCGCGGCGGTCGCGCCGGCGCCGCCGGTCGTCGGTGATCATGATCTCGAGCACGCCGCCGCCCGGCACCGAGTAGCGCTGCCCGTTGGGGATGCTCGCCTGCGTGGGAACGTCCCCGCCGGTGCACTCGAGCGATAGCCCGTCCATGAGGTCGGTGTCGTCGTCGAAGCTCTTGGTGCAGTCGCACCGGATGGTGGCCTGCTGGAAGTAGTAGCTCCCGCACGCGGCGCCGGAGGACCGCGTGCGCCGCATCGCCGCCACCACGACCTCTCCGTTGTCGAGGCGCACCGCGCGCGACGCCTCGCCGCCCGCGCCGAAGAAGCGCAGCACCGCGTTCAGCGTCGTGTCGATACGGGCGTCGCTGAAGACGCCGAGCGCGAGCGGCAGCGTCGTGGAGTCGATCAACACCGGCTTGTCCTCCAGCTGGCAGGCGTCGCCCGTCAGGCCGAAGCGCGTGCACTGCGACTCGCGCTGCATGGCGCGCGACGCGCGCACCATCTCGTCGATCGCGTTGAACTGCGCGCGCGCGGCGGCCTCGACGGTCGACGTGTCGGCCGAGGCGTCGGGGGTGGTGATGCCGAGCGCCTGCAGCAGCTCCGACACCGCGGTGGTGGCCTCCACCGCGGCGGGGGCCGATAGGCTGTCCGTGACGGCGGTGGTCGTCGTGTCGCTCGTGAAGATGCTCGCCAGCGTTTCGACCTGCGCCGCGAGGTCCGGGTCGCTGTTGACCGTCTCCACGAAGGCCGCGAACGCGCTGTCGAGCGTCGGCAGCGTCACGACCACGGGCGGCGGCGGCGGTGCCGCCGCCGCGTTGGCGGCGCAGTAGGACGTCATGGTCTGCAGCTGGCACGACACGAGGTACGTCCGGAACTCGTACCCGCTCTGCGGGTACAGGTCGACCGTGTGGACGAACGGCGGATCCGGCGGGGGCGGGTGCGGCCGCGACGGCGGCGACGGCGGCAGATGCGTGCCCGGCGGGAAGGGCGGCGGTGGCGACGGCGCCGGCGTCAGCGGCGGCGGCGGCGGGCCGGGCGGCGGAGGACTGGGCGACGGATCGCCGCTCGCCACCACGACGGTGAAGCGCATGGCGCTGTAGTGCTGCGTGCAGGCGAAGCAGTGGGTGCCGCTCGCCGGCAGGGCGAGCGTGACCGTGGAGGTCCCGCCCGGATGCGCGCTGTACAGCACCGTCGGCGACTGGGCCATGAAGCCGTTCGCCCCGGACAGGAGGTTCGGGCACGCGCCCACCGCGCGGAGCACGTTGTGGCCCGAGTTCCAGTCGGTGAGCTGGAGCGTGTCGGAGGCGTCCACGTTCAGCGTGCCGCCGCTGGTCGCGTCCCCGGCGATGGGGAAGGTCCACTTGACGCTGTGCGTGGTTTGCAGGCGCCGCCCCTGCTCACGATGGCGCGCTGGCAGCGGCAGCGCTGCGGTCTGCTCTGGCGTTTGGATGAATCCGCCGACGCTCGTCCGCCTTAAGCGAGCGCCGGCATTCCAAAAAGCTGACCGAGCGTCGTGAGGTGCGCGGCGAGCGCGCCGTGCGCGGCGACGAGCCGCGCGAGGTCCCCGTGCTCGCGCAGGTAGGCGCCGATCGTGTCGGCGACGGGGTCGTCTGCAGTCCCTCCGGGCGCCTCGTTGGCCGCCGCCAGCGCGGCGCTCGCGTTGGAAAGGTCGTCGCCCGGCGGCGCGTACAGCCGCCGGCCGCTGGCCTGGTAGGTGCAGTCGATCTCGCAGAGCCATGTGCCGGACACCGACTGGAACGTGGGCGTGGTGCCCGCACCGCAGCCCGCCGCCGGGCGCGGGGGCGGCGCCGGAGGCGAGGGCAGCGGCGGGTCGGGGGGCGGCGGGTTGGGCACGGGCGGGCGCGGCGGCGGCGGGCGCGGCGGCGAGGGCGCGGGCGAGGCGGGCGGGGGGTACGGGCTGATGCGCGGCGGGAGCGGAGGGCGGGGCGGTCGCGGGACGGGCGGCGGGGGCGACGGCACGGGCGGAGGGGGGTTGTCCTCGAGCTGGGTCGGGTAGGGCGGGCTCGGGCTGAGCGTCGGCGCCGCCGTCACGTCGGGCACGTCGTCGTCCGCCGGGGGGGTCGTCGTCACCGTCGTACGCTCTTCGACCGCAACGCCCGTCGCCGACGAGAAGGCGGTGTCGTCCATGCCGTCGATCGCGCTTCCGACGTCGCCGGCCTGGCTCGCGTCGTCGGACACGATGACCGTCTCGACCTGCACGCTGCCTGCGAGCACCGTCACCGTCACCTGGCTGGTGTCGATGCCGAGCGCCTGCGCGAGATTGGAGGCGTAGGCGCCGGCATCAAAGTCGTCGATCGAGCCGGCCACCGTCACCGTGAACGACACGGTGGGCTTGTACACCGACGACGCCGCCAGTATCGCCGCGTTGGAGTTCTCGAGCCGCAGGAAGATGTCCCGCACGCCGCCGCCCACGTTGTAGTCCCACGAGCGCTCCGTCCAATAGATCGGCTGATTGTCATCGTACAGGCTGTACTGGCCTTGGGGCGGAATGCCGCCGTTGCGACATTCGTAGATGCCGCGGCCGATCCAGCTCGACAGCATGACCTGCGGTCCGGCGAAGTTCGATCCGGGATTGTCGGTGCTCGTCCACTGCTTGTCGGAGGCCTGGCGGGAGATCGCGGTGTACTGGTCGTTAAAGGCGAGCTGCTTGCGCATCTCGATCCACGGCTCCGTCTCCAGGTCGCGGAAGTACCCCGTAAAGTGGCCGAGGCCGACGGTCGCGGCGGTCGGGTCCGCGTCCTTGGTGTACCGGAGCTTGAAGCGCTTGCCAGGCGACGCGTACCAGTTGTTCGTGAAATCGAGCACGTCCTTGCCCTTGGGGACGGCGAAGAGCATCGAGAGGCCGATGTCGCACCCGGCCGTCTCGTTGCCCGCGCCGTCGCCCGCCCACCACTGGGTCCCGCCGTACTGGTTGCTGTTCATCTTGTACGCCCGATTGCGCGGCTGGTGCGTCTCGTACTGGACGCGGCCCAGCCGCACCGTGAACCCGCCGTTGCCGTCGCCGTCCGCCATCACCCAGCGCGGGAGCGAGCCGATCCAGAGCGCCGGCGCGCCCCGGAAGCTGCCGGCCCACGAGAGGAACCAACCGACCTTGCTCCCGCCCGTGTGGGTGTTGTGGAAGTAGCAGAACTCGATCTCGAAGTCGTTGTGGAGGTCGAGCACGAACGTGCGCGTGCTGATCTCGTCGCGCGCGTAGTAGTTCATGTTGGCCGAACCCGACCACCACGGCATCTCGAAGACCCCCTGCGGCCAGTGGTGCCGCGTCCGCGTGTACGGAACGAAGAGGTGGTAGTACTGCCGGAGCGCGTGCGTGGCGCGCTGCTCCCCGAGGTGGTACACGTCGATGACCGGGCGGTCGAGCCCCGTCGGGTCGAGGCGCTTGTAGCGGTGCGCCTCGGGGACCCAGTACCAGCCCTGGTCCACGCGCCACCCTTCGTCGGTGGCGAAGAGCGCGCGGCCGTCGGGGCTGAGCACCAGCTCGTCCTGCCCGAAGCCGTACTCCTGGCCCGCGAGCTCGCCCGACTGCATGCCCAGCCGCGTCCAGCGCCCGTTGAGGTCGGCGATCCCCCGCTCGACGCCGCTCGCGGTGCTCGCGCCCGGCGTCCAGTCGTAGACCTCGATCGTGCCGGCCGAAGGCAGGTCCGCGGATCCCGCCTTCCGGGCGATCGCCACGCGGTTGCCCTCCGCGCTGAGCGTGTGGTAGGTGTACGCGTTGTTGCTCAGCGTGTTCCAGAGCCCCTGCCGCTCGATCCAGTTCTGGCCCTCGAGGTAGCGCCACACGTAGACGCGGCTCTTGTAGCTCGTGGAAGTCGCCGAGCCCGCGTCCGCGGAGGCGGAGACGCTCAGCGTGCCCTTGGTCACGTCGCCGCTCACGTGCACCTCCGCGCCCAGCTTGAACTGGTCGTGCGTGCCGTGCGCCTGGAAGCCGTACAGCGGCCGCACGCACTGCATCTCGTAAAAGTACGAGGGGTCGTACGGGTAGTGGAAGCTGCCGTGGCAGATCACGTTGCTGCTGTCCCACGCCGCGTCCGGGTTGGCGCCGCGCTCGCAGTACCTGCTCAGGATCTTGCAGTCGTCGAGCCCCCGAATCTCCTGCCCCAGCACCCGGTCGCCGTAGAGGAACTCGCGCGTGGGCATCGGGCAGTTGCCGCCCCACTGCATGGCGGTGCCGGGCTCGCCGTCGGGCTTGCGCTTGTAGTTCTTCTGCGCGAACGTGCCGTGCGTGCGGCCGCACCGGTTGTTTTGCTCGAAACGGTTGTCGCTGCGGAAGGTCATCGTCGTCGTCTCGTCGCTGTAGCCCGAGTACGGACCATTCACGAAGGTGTCCGGGTCGTAGGTGTGCCGCAGGTGGCTGTTGATGGACGGGGCGCGCACGCCCGTCTCGCCGAACTGGCTGCCGAGCCGATTGCAGAGCAGCTCGGGGATGCTGTGCGGGTTGTTGAAGTAGGTGGTGTAGTGGTAGCCGTCCAGGTTGATCCCGCCCCACCCGGCGTCGCCGTAGGCCGAGAAGCTCTCGACGGTCCCGTAGTACGCGTCCATGCCCCACACCACCCGCACGTCGCGGCCCTCCGGGTCGACGAGCGTGTTGTCGGGGCCCGGGCGGCGCGCCGCGGCCTTTCCGTGGATGCCGGGGTAGTCCCAGGTGCCGTCGGCGTTCTGCTTGTACGTCTCGGGCCCGTGCGTCGGGTCGTCCTGGGTGCGCACCGACAGCCGGAAGGGCGGGCTGATCATGCGCCACTCCGAGTCGTCGCGCGGCACCGCCGCGTGCCAGCGGTAGACGTAGACGCGCCCCTGCCCCGGGATCGGGTTGCAGATCGGACCCGAGGTGCCGTGGCCCGGCGCACCCACGACGAGCACCTCGCCGCTCGCGTCGAGCGCGAGCGAGGCGCCGAAGCGCTCCTTGGTGCTGTCGTAGTACAGGTGCTGCTCGCCCATGAGCGCGTCGTAGGTGATCCGGCACACGCCGTCGCACGTCGAGACGTCGCCGAAGAGCGTCCCGGCGGCCACCACCTCGTCGTGGCGGTCCCAGCTCGCGCCGAGCACCGCCTCGTGGCCCTCCTCCCACGCGCGGCGGTTGCTGCGCAGCATCGGGTGCCAGGTGCCCGTCGAGCGGGTCGTCCCCAGCCCGGCCGGGTACCACTTCCACGCCCAGACGGCGCCGCGGTTGCCGTTGGCCCCCTCGTCGCCCACCGCGACCACCGAGCCGTCGCCGCTCAGCGCCATCTTCAGGCTCGCGGTGTTCATGCCCAGGCCGCGCCCCGTCGCCACGGCGTTCAGGTTGCCGCGGTTCCACGCCGAGAGCGTGCCGTCGAAGGCGGCCGTCGCCGCGTCCACCCGCGGCAGCCACTTGGACTGCTGGGCGTCCCAGTCGAGGACGAACACCGACGTGTACCCGCTGTAGGTCGTCGTCAGCGCGATCGTCGTGCCCAGCTCGCTCATGGCGAGCTGCTCGCCCATGCCCTCCACGTCCTGCGTGACGTCGTTGCCCTCGTTGAAGAGGGACTTGAAGGTGATCTCGGTGCCGTCGATCTCGCGCGCGCTGTCCACCCGCCACGACCACACGTCGGAGCTGTCCTTGTAGGCGCGGAAGGCCTCGATCATGTGCTTGTCCGGCACGGCGGCCGCCACGCGCTGGCCGGTGCGGTCGGTGGCGATCATGTGCAGCTCCGCGTCGCGGCCGTGGACCGCGTAGAACCGGTCGGTGCGCTCGAGCAGCGGCGGGGGCGGCGAGGGAGGCACCGGGGGCGGCGACGGCGGATGCGTTGCGTGCGCCACCTGGTACACGCGCACGTAGCCGTCGCCGGGCGGCGAGAGCGAGAAGACGGAGCCCTTCCACTGCCCGCCGATGCCGTCGGCGTCGTACAGCCCGGCCATGGCCTGCACGCCCGCCGCAAAGCAGTCGGCCGCGGGCAGCAGCTTGGACGCCGGGGGGAGCGCCGAGTAGCAGAAGGCGTGCGCGTTCGCCTGGTCGTACGGCGGGTCGCCGGCCTCCAGCAACACGTAGCGCCGCCCGATGCGGTCGCCGCCGCTGGCGCCGTCGCGGCACAGCTCCCGCGCCTCCTGGATCGAGCCCACCTGCCCGACCGACGTGTAGCCCGGCCAGGACTGGCGCACCGAGTTGTCCGGCCCCGTGTCGTAGCAGCCCAGCGCGCTGTGGGCGATGCCACCGCCGCCGCCGCCGCCGCCGCCCGGAGCGCTCGCCGCCATCCGCGTGCCCAGCGAGCCGAAGGACACCGACTGGCCGAACTCGTCGCCGAAGGCCGTGCCCTCCAGCTTGTTATGGTGGCCCCACACGTTCGAACCCACCTCGTACCCGAAGAGCTGCACGAAGCCGCGGCTTCCGTTGTACCGCGGCGCGCCCGCGATCACGTACCGTCCGCCGCCGCTCAGCGAGACGGACAGGCCGAATCCGTCGCCGTTCTCGTAGGCCTGCGGCCACTTGGGGTCGTTCTGCCAGATGTCGCCGCCGTGGTCGTCCCAGTTGGTGTTCCGCTGGCCCGGGTCGCGGTAGATCGTCAGGCGCCCCGGCCCCGTGCCGCCGTTGTGCGCGTGGTCGAAGTTGAAGAAGGGGTCGCCGAAGGCGACGACCTGCCCGTCGGCGCTCATCGCCGCCGACATGCCGTTGCGGGCGCGGGACTTGACGCCGTGCCGCGGGTATCCCGCGTGCTCCCACTCCTCGTTCGAGCGCACATACTGCCACATGATGCCGATGCCGTTGTACGGCCCGTAGTACTGGCTCGACTCCGGCCCGCCCGACGCGAAGCGCAGCCCGGTCTCGTCCATGCTCAGCGACCAGCCGATCCCGTCGTTGCTCGACGCCCCGTAGACGTCGTCGCCCATGCGCACCCACCCGCCGCCGAGGAACTCGTAGGCGCGCACGCGCCCGTTGTTCGACATCCCTCCGCCGTCGAAGTAGGGCGCGCCCACGCCCACGACCGTGCCATCCATGTTGACGCCGACCGAGCGGCCGTGCTCGTCCGAGACGTACTCGCCGTCGAGGTCGCTTCCGCGCTGCGCCCACGCCGCGCCGTCCCACGCGTACACGCGCGCGCGGCCACGCCGCTCGTTGTGCGTCGGCGCGCCCACGACGAGGGTGTCGCCGTCCTGGCTCAGCGCCACCGCCTCACCGAAGCGGTCGCCCGTCGCGTCGCCCGTCAGCACGGCGCCGCGCGCCACCCACGACCCCGCCGTCAGGTCGGCGAACTGGTACGCCACGCGCAGCGTGAAGTGCATCGTGGCGTAGTGGCCCGTCGCCACGCACGCGTAGCAGTGCGTGCCGCCCGTGCGCGGCACCGGCAGCACCACGCTCGCGCCGCCGGGGTGCGAAGCGAAGACCGCCTCGTCGGCGTTCGCGGCGGTGAGCTCGCCGGCCGGGCACGCCCCCGCCTTGCGGTACACGTTGTGCCCGCCCGTCCAGTCGAGCGTGATCACGTCGGCCGCCGCGATGCTCAGCGTGCCGCCCGCCTGCACCGAGCCGCCCAGCCCTTGGCCCCACGTGATGCGGTACGGAGACGTCCACGCGTACACCATGACCTGCCCCGCACCGACGTCGGGAGCGCCCACCGCCACCACGATCCCGTCGCCCGAGAGGCTCACCTGGTGGCCGAAGGCGCCGCCCGACCCGGCGATGTCCGCGCCCACCTGCGAGACCGTGTACGTCTCGGACGAGCGCAGCCGCTCGGGCGGCGTGCCGAAGGACACCGGCGGCGCGAGCTCGTACATGTCCAGCTTGGCGTGCTGGAAGCTCTTGCTGGAGCTGCCGAAGGTGAAGATGCCCAGCCGCTTGCCGTCGCTCGAGATGGCCAGCCCCGCATCGCCCAGCTGGTCCAGGTGCTCCGTGCCGTAGAGCGGCGGGTCGACCGGCTCCCAGACCTCCGTGCCGTTGCCCCGCCACCGCTTGAAGTCGAAGATCTCCACCCGCCCCGGCGACTCGAGGTACGGCGTGCCCACGGTGTGCTGCACCACGATGCGGTTGCCGTCGCCGTTGAGCGCCATCTGGCCCGGGAAGTTCTGCCCCGGCCAGTACGGGAAGAGCTTCGCCTGGCGGACCCAGCCGTCGCCCCGCCAGTCGTACAGCGAGACGTGGCCCGTCTCGCGGTCGTCGGGCTCGCCGTACCAGCAGCCGCGGTCGTAGGTGTTGGCCCCCGTCTTGCAGTCCGTCTTGCGCGCGATCGCCACGCGATTGCCGTCCTTGTTCATCGCGAGCTTCAGGTTGCTCCCGCCGTACGCCTTGAAGCCCCACAGCTTCGGCCCGCGGCGCACCCACAGCGCGTCCTCGCCGTGGCCCAGAAGCCGGTAGATGCTCACCGACCCCACGTCCTGCACCCACTGGTGGTCGCGCTCGGGAGGGTGGTCGTCGCCCGCCGCCACCACGCCGAAGGAGGTGCCGTCGGCGCTCAGGCTCACCTGGTCGCCGAAGCGCGTGTTGTCGTAGTCGTACGGGCCGCCCGTGACCGTCTGGCCGATCTGCACCCACCGGCCGAAGGGCGTGTCCGCCGGCAGGTCGGCCAGGCGCAGCGGAAGGTTCGGGTTGTTCGGGTTGATGTACCACAGCGGGTCGCTCGGCGCCCGGGTGTCGTAGTCCCACACCTGCACCGCGCCCGTCTTCCACTCGTTCGCGTCGTCGTCCTTGTGCGAGCGGTGGTCGTTCATCCCGACGGCCAGCCGCAGCTGCTGCGCGCCGCCGCGCGTCCCGACGAGGTCGATCGACTCCGTGCCCGTCTGCATCGTCCACACCGGCCCGCTGATCTCCTCGCCCAGCTTGGACCACGTGATGCCGTCCCAGTCCCACACCACCACGCGACGCCGGCCACCCCGGCACAGCAGCGCCACGCTGTTGCCGTCGGCGCTGATCGCGACGCGCATCCCGCACTCCTCGGACGCGCCGGGCGTGGTGGCCGTCGCGACCACGTCCGCGCCCACCTGCTGCCACTTCTTCGCCGACTCGCTCCACTTGAAGATCTGCGCGCCGCCGGCGCCGTTCTGCAGCTGACCCCACGCGTCGTAGTGCGTTCCCACGTTGGTGTACCCGATGATGACCGTCAGGCCGTCGGGGCTCACCTTCATGTCCGCCGCGACCATGCTCACCTTGCTCGCCGTGCTGTCGAAGGTCGCCTCGTAGCCCGCGCGCAGCACGTCCATGCGCGTGAACGTGGGCGGCGGCGACGGCGGGAGCGGCGGCGGCGCGGGAGGAAGCGGAGGCATGATGACCGGCGGCGGCGGCGGAGGCTTGGGCGGCTGCTCGGGCAGCCGGTACACCTGCGCCCGGCCGCTGTTGTCGCACTGCGTCCCCGTGCCGTGCGGGCACTCCCAGCCGCACGTGGGGTGCAGCGGCTCCTGCGCCACGTCGAACAGGCGGAAGTCGCTCGCGGTCGCCCCGCCGTGCGCGCCGTAGGCGAACTCGCTGCCCGTCGCCGGCGCCGGCGACGGGTAGTACGGCGTGTGCGACTCGAGCGTCTCCAAGTCGGCCGCGGTGAGCGCGACGTTGTAGAGAGAAAGGTCGTGCAGCTCGGCCGAAGCATCGTTGTTTCCGAATGTGATCCCCGGCACGCTGCGATGCAACTGGTTGCTCGTCCAAGACGAAGACGTTTCGTCTGTTCCTCCTCCAAGTATGGACGGCAGCACCCACGCCCCTCCTGGCGCCTTGAGAAACATTTTCAAGTCGAACCCGTCTTGGCTGGTGCTTCCGGTCACGCGCGGAGCTCCCGTCACGCCGGCCGTATAAGCGGTCGCATCGTAGCACAGTGCAAACTCGTAGACGTCGCCCACATTGATGGCCGTCGGAATGAACGTCCCGCCGCTCTTGAACACAAAGTTTACGTAGCTATCGTCGTTTGCCCACCATTGAAACTCGAGACGCTGCTGACCTGGTCCATAGGCATTGGGATCAGGCGTATTCATGAACCTCAACATGCGCCTGTTGTCGGATGTGTCATAGACGGCACCAGCCGGTCCATTCCATGGTTCAGTCCGTTGCAGGTACTTGGCCTTGCCGACCATCGACCACGACTTGTCTGCGCGGAAGCCGTGCGTCCACCCGAGGGCCGCGAGCGTCCTCGTCTGCTCCTCCACCAGCCCCGGCGCACGGAAGGCGTACTGCGCCGAAGAAGCGGCGCCTCCCGCCCCGGCCACCATCGGCACGCGCCGCCACCCGTTGTCGCAGGTGGTGTCGTACGGCGAGATGGCGTGGTTCCACAGCTCGACGTCCGTGCACGCGTCGCCGCCGCCCGTGTACCCCAGGGTGGCGGTCATGGTCGTCCACGCGACGTCGTCGTCCTCGTTGAACTCGTCGAAGGCGTTCAACCCCTGGATATGCGCCTCCGTCCCCAGCGCGGTGACCTGGTTCCACTCCTCGTGGACGCCGTAGAACCGGCACTCGTCGCTCGTGCCCACGCAGGCGAGCTGGCCGTTCCACAGCTCGACGTCCCGGATCCACTCCCCATTGGAGATCGGATTAGGGTTGGTGGGATGGCCGTGCTGGCCGAGGAAACCGATCATTTCGTTCGTCCACGAAGTGCCGTGGTCGGTGGAGAAGGTGTCTTCCCGGGTGCTCCACACCGAAGTGTCGCCGTCCGACCACGCGCTCCATGTGCCCCCTTCCGATGCGCGCGTGCGCACGTACGCCTTGACGTCGGCGTACTTCGGGCTGCTGCTGTCGGAAGGCGAGTACGCGAAGACGAAGTCGTACTCGTGGACCGGAGTCGCGCCGAGCGTCAACGACGGCACCCAGTCCCACTGGGAGGATTGCCCTGGATCCGTCACGTCCCACGACGCCCGAATTGTCCACGGGCCGCCGGGAGACGCCGCCGACACGATGTGCCCCGTCTTCGGAAAGTGGTCGTAGCGGAACGACTTTATGACAGACGTGAGCGTGGTGCCGTCCACGACACCGGTGGCCTTCACGTACACGATGGGCGCTCCGTGTGTGCTCCAATAGTCGGCGTAGCCGTCCGTGTCGTCATATTGAAACAATTCGACCACGCTGGTGGGTAGTTGTGCTGCTAGTGGCGTCGGCCAGGGGGGATTCAACAAGTACGTGATCGGCGCTTCTGACAACACGTCGACACCATTTTGCAACAGCTGAAACCCCGCCAGGTTGAACGGTCGAGTTGGTGTACCGGCCCAACTCATTGTATTGTCAGCGAGCGACGTCGGCGCGAGCCCAAAGTAGGTGTGCTCCCCCAGGTTCGCGTCCTGCAGCCTGAACCTGGTCTGTGTGTCGCTCCGCCAAACGAAGTGGAATCCCTCAGCCGCCCCTCGGTACTCGAAGAAGCCCAACTCCAACGCGTTCGCGACCGTGTTGCCGTCGGGGTACGTGAACCGCCAGATGTTCGCGCCAGCGTTCGGAACGCGCACTTTGGCGCGGATCGTCCACGCCCGGTCCGCCTTGAAGCCGTCCCACGACGCGAGGTCGGCCGGCGGGACCGACACGGGTGTGCTCCCGTAGCCATCCATGACCGTCGTGCCCGTCACGACGCCCGGGTGGCTGTACTGCAGAAACGACGGGCGCGCCGTGATCCCGCGCCAGAAGATGCTCAGGCCGGGCCCGTCCGGTGTCACGCTCAGGTCCGGCTGCGTGCCGGTGCCGTCGTGCGTGTACCCGTGCTTGCGGTAGGAGATGAGCACCTCGGCCTCCGTGAACGGCGCGAAGCTCGTGATGACCTTGATTCGCCCGAGTCCTTCGGCGTATACAACGGCGTCGCCGTTGGGCGTGCTCGTGCGCCACTGCAGCACGAGGTGCCCGAAGGAGTCGGCCTGCTGCGACAGAACCACGTAGTCGTTCGCCGCGCTCCCGTCGAACCGGAACACCTCGCCGCCCGTGCCGGACGTCTTCATCGTGAAGCGCATCGCCCAGTCGTGCGTCGGAAGCCACCCGTTCCACGCGGCGAGCTCCGACGACGCCACCGCCAGCGCCGGCGAGGCCACCGCGTTCGCGTACACCGGCTCGTCGTCGCACGGCAGCGTCTTGTCCGTGTGCACGGTGCGGTCGCGGTAGTAGACGTACGGCTGCGCGTGCTCCGGGTGGTGCGAGACCACGAAGTGGTAGTCGACGCCGGCCGTGAACGTGTCCCTCGAGTGCCAAATCGTCGAGCCGTGCGGCAGCACGTTGATCTTGCCGTCCGCCGCGAAGACCACGCCGCCCAGCTCGCGCGGAGTGTCGATCTGGTCGGTCGCCACGAAGGTGTTGTACAGCCGGAAGTCGGTGACCGAACCGGGACGCGAAGCGCTGTGCTTTTCAGATTCAGGGCGCCACGGGAGCCAGCCGATGTCCATCGCCAAGGTGGGACTGTCCAACCACGCGTAGGGTTTGGTTTCGCCTATTTGATAAATCGTGCTCATGGACATCCGATCCCAGGAACCGAATGCAGCGTCGGCAGTGGCCTTTGTGCGCCAATACAGGTGCAGGTTGCCGCCGTTGCTCCCATCGTTGACAATTGGAAATCCGCCCGGCGCAGCGGCTCGGTACGTGATCAGAAACTGCGTCTCGTCTGACCACGAGGTTCTCGATTCAGACCTGACAAATGTTCGCAATTCATCCGCTCCCCAGATAAATTGAACTTTATCATCACTGTAGCGCATCTCCGCGGCCGGATACTCGGAACGACTGTCGCTCATCAGGAAGATGCCCTGCCACCAGCCGTGAGTTCCCAACCCCGACACCGTCAGCGTCATCGCCCAGTCCTCGTATGGACGGAAGCCCTTCCAGCCGCCGAGCTGCGATCTGGTCACGTACCGCGCCTCGTCCACCGTGTCGGGCAGCGGGATCGGCGTGG
>MDSW01145217.1_pt1 | contig 16879 bp, 34 predicted proteins | sample 811171 | NCBI WGS metagenome assembly MDSW01 (sample SAMN05326641, study PRJNA326480) | marine metagenome | isolation source: seawater | place: Atlantic Ocean: North West | collected 2012
ATGTTCCCGCCCCGAAAATATTATGAATGTCATAAAAAGTTACTATTGTACGTATCTGAGAAGTGATATTTCCTTGCTCTCGATCGTTTGCAGTTGCTCCAGGATCTTTGTATATATATGGAGCACCAGATCCAACATCCTTTATATCATATAAAAAATTTTTTTCCGCAGGAACATTGTTTCCTGTATTATAGTCAATTTCTTGCATGCGGAATTGCCAGGTGCCATATGGCGCTCGACTGTAATCAGTTGCACAGTCAACATTGCACCAATATCCAGTATTGTTGATATTGGAAAAATAATTTACAATCGTACTAGAACAACCAGATCCATTAAATGAAATATCAAGATCATCAAAGCAAATCGGCCAATAAAATACGCCTGCTAGCATATGCCATAATTCGCGAGTGTGAACAATTAAATTGTTCCCGCTTTTTGCCCAACCACCAGTTGCATATGTTGGCGCTCCTCCATAAAGTTGAGCCCCATACGATCCAAAACTACTTTGTGCCTGTGAACTTTTGGGCCCAATTTGACCCTGAACTAGCATTCTTCCGTCCTCTAGCCAAAGAGATGGCGCAACTATATCATTCCAAATATTTGAGTTTAAATACTGTTGATGGCAAATGGTACTCCCCCAAGCAATACATGAATATCCACTAGGAATAGTCCATATTGGAATCATCAATGCACCACGAATGGTTTGTCCGCCAACAGTAAACAAATAACCAGTTGCATTATCGTAAGATCTTGCAATATTAATCGTTGAATTTCCATTCAAGGAAAGCGTGGGCGCTTCATTGTTTAAATAATTTAATCCCAAAAATTCTTCTATTCTGTGCGGCGAAACGAAGTTGTAGCCAATAAAAGCTGGGCTCATGTTCGCCGTATCAGCGGCGGTCATCAATGATCGAATCGAGCGATTCGATTGACCAAATGGAGAATTTTCGTATGTATATGATTTGTTTATAAACCTTCGAACCTCATCAAGTGATATGCCAACAGGACTATTTGTTGCAAGGTCTGATCCGGCGTGCAACTTGAATTGTTCAACTTGATCTTGACAGCTCATTTTTTCTTGCTTATTTTTTCAATTACATATTTTAATATTTCACTGCGTTTTATATCTTCTGGTCCAAAATAGAATGTGTGTATTCCTTGCTCTTTGCTTTCTGCATCATTAAAAAGCGAGTACATATCGGCAAATCCGCTGCGGCCATTGATGTCGCTTTGCATAGGATCACCGCAGATAAGCAATTTGCTGCCCTCGCCAAGGCGGGTCATCAAGGTTGTTAACTCTTTGAATGTGAAATTTTGAGATTCATCCGCGATTACGATTTCGTTTCTCCAACTTGCGCCGCGAAGATAATTTATAGGCATGCCCTTGATGATTTCTTTTTCTTTTACCGTACTGGCCTGACCAGGAATCAGCAGCTCATCTAGTTTTTCGTTCATGGGCATCATGTACGGATTGATTTTCTCGGCCATTTCGCCAGGCAGCGCGCCGAGGCTTTTTTCGCCACTCTCGGCGATGGTGCGTACATATGTGATGCCGCGCTCGTTGTTCATGTTGTAAAGCTGTAGAGCGCCGTAGATCGCGACGTATGTTTTACTCGTGCCTGCGGGCCCACTGATGAATACTATTTTACTTTCATTATCAAATATAATTTTTAATAATGCTAGTTGTTTATCTGTTAGGCTTACTTTTTTTAGCTTGATGTTTGTTTTTGTTAATGCAGTGCGGATTTTTTCGATGTCCGCCTCATTCACGATTTCTGGTTGTTTTTTGCGTCGAGGCATGATATATAATATTGTATTTTATATACACCGTTTTTTATATTTTTCTGGCGCTTTTTAATTGAGTGTTACATAATTTTCATTGATTTTGAAATGGGCGCCGATTTTTTTTAACCCGAACATATATGTAAAATGTTTGAGTGTGAATTGTATATTGAAAAAAGGCACCCCCCGCCGCTCCTCACAAATTCGATGCCAAAACGAATTCATTTAATGGGTAGGGTTGCGCCGGGGGTGGGGGTAAAAATAATTATCTTTTTTTTCGTTTAGGGGTTGACTTTTGTGTGCGTTCTGATACTCTCATACTTATAAACATTAACTTAATAACACAAAAATAATTATGAACTTATACGACACTCTCTTCCTTATCCTTCCTTGGACTATCGTTTTTATCGTAATGCATCGCAGTATCACAAGCAAAGGTCTTGATCTCTTTGAAGATGTATCGAAGAAAAAAGAAAAATAATCGAAAAAAAGTTTGACTTTAACAAAAAAATCCTATAAGTTAAGGGTATGATTAAGAACGAAACACAACCACAAGAAAAAAGTAAATTCCCAAGCATCGACTTGGTCGAGCAACTTGCCAAAGCAGAAGGCAACTTAAAGTTCCTTGCACAAGCTGAAATGGCAAGCTTCACACAAGGCGAGTCTGTACTTGATGCACTTCATGCAGTACAACAAGCAAGCAAGTTCTTCCAACAAATTCAAAAACAAAACGACTTTCAGCTATGAGAAAAGTAACACAACAAATAAAAGAAGCATTTGAACGCCGTGAAGCCAAGGCGGTTGGCAACACAATGACAGACGGCAACGCCGTTTGGTTGCATGGCAACAAGATAGTGCAACGCACAGAAGACGGGCTTGTACTTGGTAGTCTCGCCGGTTGGAACACGCCAACAACAAGAGAAAGAGTCAATGGAATAACAGGATTGGGCTTTCATCAAAAGAACTTCGAACCTATGCTAAACGGGCAGATCATTGACCCATCCGACTGGTTCGCTGTGGAGGCTGGTCCAGCGTTCGGGTAATGGCGTAAAGCCCTAAGCATCAACAACTTAGGGCAAACCGCCTACGCGCTTTTTGCGTAACTCGTTGAATATCAGCGACTTACAACAAACCTAAAACTTTTCTTAAAAAAACGAAACTTTTTTTCACCGGTTTCTATAAGTGCTTGGTTGATAGTGTTTTATGCGAGTGAAATAATTGCAAATAAATTTGACTTTTGCTAACTTTATGTTTAGATTGTTTATATAAGATTAAGATACGACTTTAACAATTAACCCAATTAAAAATATGAAAATTCTAGGAATAACATTCACCAAATTAAACGAGAGCCAAATCACTGCTCACCTTACATTCTCCGACAATGATACCGAGTTCGGAACTATCCGTGCTATGGGTGTGTCTCGCAAACAAGCAGTTTTTAATCTTTGCAAACAAGGTTTGCTTTCTTGGGACTTGTTCGCACAAGCTAAATCATTAGCAATGATGCAAAAAGATCCACGCTCTCAAAGCAGAACTTTCGTTTCTCGCAATAGCGTTCGTGACCAAAAACTCGCAGACATCTGCGATGATATGAATTGCTCGGTTGCTGAAGCAGTTGCGTTTCTTGATCGTGACATTATGCCAAGAGGTTGGTAAAAATAATGTTTGACTTTTAATCACACTAATATATTCTTAAAATTATAAATTGCTAAAACAAAGGAAATAAAATGAAAATTGCTAAAACAAAATACAATCGTATCGCTCAATACTCAAGAAATGTAATCTCTCATTGCAAAGGTGGACACGGAAAATGCTTGGAAATGTTTCTTGCAGATCACTACAACTTTCCACAATATGATCAATACAAATCCAAAGTTGACTTTCCGAAAGAGGTTGTTGCTCAAGGAAATGTTCCTGCTGAATGGGTTGCAGATTGGGAAGTGAAATACTACAACATTAATTCTAGCACCATTATGCTTGGCGATCTCGAAAGAAAAATGCAATGCTTGAAGAATGGTTTGGTGCTTGTTGTTGGTTTCTACGATGGAACGCCCGACAATCTCGTTGACATCAAATTCATCAAGATCAAGGCAAATAATTCTTTGCTCAAACACTACAACGAATGGAAAAAGCTCGCTCGCTTTGTCAAGGATCGCAACAATCCAATCGAAGAAACTCGTGAACGAGTCAAGCAAGCAAACGCAAGTTCCACAAGTCACTTCTTCATCAATAACATCTCTCGCAAATCAAGATGGAGTGAGTCGCAAGGCAAAATGATCGGAGAAGCTCGTGCAGTATCTCTTGCAATCTACGCAAAAAACTTGTCAAAATTGGCAAGTTAAGTTTGACTTTTAATCGTTAATCCTTAATAATAAAATTATGTTCTTAACTAAACCTATCGTAAAAAAAATCCACGTCACCAAAAGGGCGACATTCTATAGCGTAAAGATTTGGGAAAAACCAAATCAAGAAACTCCTCGTGTGAGAATTGCGAGTATCGACAAGCGTACAGGTAACGCTCCTTACCTCGACACTATCCTCCGAGAAGAGGAAGATATTCGTGATTCCGCTAGTTTTAGCGATGTAGTAACAACTCGCGAGACCATTAAATATGATTAATGTTTATCCGAACCCAAACTTTGCCAATTGGTACAACATTGTACTAAACGGCAAAATAATTGACAACGCCCGCAACTACGCAAAGGCAATGGAAATCGCCAAGAATCTAAGCGTAAAGTGCAAATCACCAATTCTTTCTTCTAAATAGCTGAACATCAACAACTTAGGGCAAACCGCCCAGGCGCGAATTGCGCAACTCGTTGAACCACAACGACTTACAACAAAATAAAAAAAGTTAAAATAATTGAAAAAAAATTTGACAAAGTCAACTTTCTGTGCTAGGTTATAGGTATGATTAAGATTAAAGATGTCGTAGTAGATTACCAACGCAGAATCCTCCAAGTCGAGGGTTTCCACAAAGACGGAGCTGAAACTTTTGTTTTGGCAAGAATTTATCGCTCGCAAAAGCGTGTTGCCGTTCCTCTTTCTTCTGTCAAGTTGCATCCTTTTTGGGCTTGACTTCAAACATAAAATCACCATAATAATCATCATGGACACCAAACAAGCAGAACTCAAAGAAATCATTAGAATTCACACGCCACTTGCTGACGAAGGAAATATTCAAGCCATGCAACTTGTGATAAACGCACAAATCGAACTTGACGAAATCCTCGAAGCAGAAAAAAATCAATTAAAATTAAAGTTGACACAATAACCCAAAATCATCATAATTATCACCATGACTGAATCACAAAGATTAGAAATCATTCGCCAAATGGCGAGCAACAATAAAGCCACGCAACTCTCTCCTGCTCTTGCTTCTTTCGTTGACGACTTGAAAGCTGATATTCTTGCAGAAGAATTGATTGTTGAGCATGGTTTGCTCAAAGCAACCGACAGAGATGTTGAAGACGAAGTTTCAAACCTCGCAAGTCAAGACGATCGTGCAGACGAAGACGATGACTACGACAATGACGAAAATCTTCACGACATGAACTCTGTGAGTCCAACCATGCGAGCAATCTTTGAACAAGATTAATCTTTACTTTTTGAATCAACTTTGCTATAATACCATCATGCAGTTAAGAAAAAAAATCGAAATTCTCGCAGAAAATCTGCGTAAAGTAACACGACAAAAGTTTGTTGCGATCCGAGAAGGTGATCACAAACAAGCCCACGAACTCCACGGAGTTCAATTAGAGCTTGACTTGAAGCTACACTTGCTTGAGTCGAAGCTACAAAAGAGCAACACCGCCCCGCTTGTTGCTTAATGGATGTTTGCACAATTATCGTAATAAGTTGCATAGTTGGTGCAATTCGCACACTTCACGAACACTTTGGAGATAGTCCTTGGTGATAGAATAGGTCAATCTTTTGGGGTTTGGGTCGTAAATCATCGACCCGCCCCATCTGATTGATAATCAACGACTTAGGGAAAATCGCCCAAGAGACTTTTTCGTAACTCATTGATACTTAAGTTTTTACAAAAAGATTAAAAAAAGTTTGACAAATCCCTTGCAAGGTAGTAGGTTTAGGTATGACTAAATCAGAAATGGAAAACGAAATCATCTCCCTTCACAAAGCACTCAAGGAGTGCATTCTAACTGATTCGCAGAGGACTGCGATTCGCAACGAAATCGGAGAGCTGGAAGACCAGATCTCTCTTCTGGAATTTCAAGACCAACCCGACATTGATTGGGGTTATCACGACCAATACGACCTTTAACATAAGTCGTTGTTGTTCAACTACTTAGGTGAAATCGCCTAGGCGCGTTTTGCGTAACTCGTTGATACTCAGTAACTTACAGCATTTCTGCCGCTTTGGTGGATTTATGCTTTTAGTTTAAATATTTAATGAATGTTATTTCTATTTGTCTATTTCTATTTGAGTATTTGCTATTTACTATTTAAGTATTTACTCTTGCTATAGTATAAGGTGAATGTTCGCTTGCTCTATCAAGATTTTCTTCAAGGTTGCGAATTGCTTTAACGATATAGTCGAGAGTACCCACAATGCCCGCGGGCTCTCCGTTCTTTAGTATTTGATAACTGTTCATAATCCTGCCCTTTCTGCTTGTTTTGCTACTCGTTTCTCATTGAAGTCGTGTCGCAGATCTACAAGCAATTTTTCGTGCAATACGCCATCAAGATGAAATTGTCGCATAAGTGCGGTTATCTGATGTGGAGCTTGCCAACCAAGCACATCATCGGTAACAGAAAGAGGAACAAAGTCGCCACGCTGATTGAATACTGCAACTTCGTAAGTGTCGGGATGGTTGCCATAAAACAAACCGCCCCATTCGGTGTTTGCGACAACGCTGAAAGCGTAACCATTGTCAAGAGTCAAACTTGCTTGAACGCCCAAGTCTTTAGCGTGTGCGTGAGGAGAGAATTTTAAATCATCAAATGTCTTCATGGTAGATATAGATTGGTTCGTTGTTATACTTTAATGAATTATGCCGAATAAATGTGTTGTTGTCAATGTTTTTTTTCATGGTTGATTCGCCAATAAAGAAGTCAGTTTTATGAGTCTTTTCTTCTGAGCGAAACGCCACAACGCATCCGTCATTACTTTTGGTTATGAGATACTTTTTAGTTGTTGAGGTTGTGTGCATTGGTATTGTTCTCGTATAATCTTTCGTAAGAGTGTGCTTTTTGAGCAAGAACTTTCAATGCTCCACCAATCGTGCCTAACATACGGAGTTGAGCATCGTCAAGCAAATCTCGCTCAATCATTGGTTGAATAAGATTGTCGTTGATAAATGCCATTGCCAATTCGCTTGCTTGTAGCGAGTCAATGTCTTGCACTTGCAAGTGGTGTGGATCGTTAAGACGCATGAGTTAATGTCTCCTTGTGTTTGAGTTTTCGGTGAATCACTTTTGTCTTGAGCTTGTGTGGTCGAGACTTGGTGAAGAGAATCTTTTTTCTTATCTTAATCATTGGTTATAGTATGACAGAGTGAGCGTGGAAGTCAACCCCAAAAATTAATAAAATTAAAAAAGTCATAAGCTCCACAATATCAACGACTTATGTAAAGCTCGCCTGGGCAGTTTTGCATAACTGCCTGGAACTCAATAACTTAGTAGCCTAGCCAACGCAATACCGCTTGAGCTGAGTATCTTTCTTTGTCGCCAAGGTCTTCGTAGAATTCGTCAATATCAAAACAACTTTCAATTCCATGTTTTTTTAGCTCCAATAAAGCCCGCTTTTTTGAAATGTGCAATCCTTTTGCTGATTCGTAATAAGTCATGAGTTTACTCCTTCCTGTACGAAACCTGTTTCATCTTTCTTTGCCATACCTTTCTCGATAAGCCCAACGACCACACCTTGCTTGTCAAGAAAACGCAAATCATTTTCGTCACCATTGATGACTTCGTATCCTTTCCATGTTTGCGGAAGTTGATTACGAAACACAACCGCAACATTGCCACCCATTCCAAGAACCATTTCACACAACTTGTCGTTGTGTTCGGAGCGACTAAAAGTCAAATGGTAGTTACTCGGAAAATCTTTTTTCTTGCCCAAAAAGTTAGCCATACGCTTGAACGACTTGGTATAGTCATAGAATTGTTCGGCACAAAAATACTCGAAAATGTTATAGTCTGGATCTTTCATATAGACATCTTCCCATGCGATGTCACTTGTTAGATTGAGGCGAAAGACGGCTTGCATCTTTTTCTTTTGTGCTGACTTGATTGAACTGGCAATCTCTTTGCACAACTTGTACATGAAGTCTAATTTCTTGTCGAAAAACAACTTTGTCTTGGCAATGCGTGAGGCTTGGATGCTGTTCATCTGCCCACGCCCTGCCGTGTTGAGACAACTTGCCGTGCAACCTTTACTACGCCATTGGCAAACTTCATTGCCTGAGAGACTTGCTGGAGCGAAGTGGATGCCTTTTGTCACATAGCCAAGCTCCTCGCCTTTGACTATCTTTGCGTTACCTTGAGTGAGAATAGTTGTCTTAATCATACCTTTAATTATGACAGATTAAGTCTCCAAGTCAACCCCTAAAATGCAGAAAAGTAAAAAAAGTTTCTTGCGGTTATCGTTGAAGTTCAACGACTTACAACAAATCACCTAGGCCCGTTTTGCGTAACTGCCTGAAATTCAACAACTTACAACACGCAATTTGTGGACACAAAAAAGCCCCCCATTTGGGGGGCTAGTTGGTAACCCTAAACCAACTTATGAACTCACCGACCTCTTAAAAGTTTTGTCGGCACAAGTTGCTCGAAGGATGTGTCTGCGAGAGACTCTGCGATTTCCGCCATTCATGTCCGAGAACATAACATGACGAGAAGTCACGCCATTGATCTTTGCGGAGAACGCTTTGCGTTGCTCGCCCTTTTTAACAAGAAGGGAAACGAAACGACCCTTGAGACTATCTACCACATTTTGAAGTTTTGGTTGCTTTTTCATAATAATAATATTGTTTTGAGGTTTATGTTTTTGGTTAGTGTTATGATTAAGATGCGATTGCCTCTTGAGCAGTCAAGCCGACTTGCGAGTCGAGAACGCCATGCAGAGCAAGTGAACGATTTGGCAAAGCGGTGATTCCACCCTTGAGAATGTGAGTGAATCCGTTGTACAAGGAGTGCATGGTGCGAGGAGAAAAGTCATCATGCTCAGGCTTGTGCCATTGCTCGACAACATCTGCAATCTTTGCCTTGCTGATTGCACCATTTTGGTATGCACGAATCACAAGATCATGGGCTTGAGAATTGTCAAGCTCGTATTCTTTGTACGCTTGAATGCGTTGCTCGTCACTCGCCCATGTCTCAGTCATTTTGCCGAGAGTGCGAGCGATAACTTGAGACAAGTCAGTCAAGATGTTTTTTGTGTGTCGTCTTGCGAGAACAACTTCGTTGGTGAAAATAAGATTCGAGCAAACGAATGGAGCGTTGCCCATGCACAATCCCGCAGGAAAACATTTGTCGTGCGAGTTGCGAAGTCCAACAATAGTTCCACGCTCGTCATTGTCAACACCTGTATTCTTGACATGAAACAAGCCAAAGTAGCGTTGACCATAGCGGTGAAGAGAATGGTAAGTGTCAACGATTTCCCAACCATTTTCCTGCATTTGGTTTTGCACACGATCCACAAGGAATGCGTGACTGATTGGTTGCCAAGAGTCGGTTGCTTCGGGAGTCTTGACTGCTTGGATTTCCTTGAAGGAAGATTCTTTGGTTGCACATACTGAGAGGTTGATTCGATTTGTCATAATTTTTTTTGGTTCAATTGTTTCTTTGATGGTATAATTATCGCAAATTTTTTTGTTTTTGTCAAGCGTTTTTTTCTTCGATTAAGTTTTTTTTGTTTCGACTAATTTTTTTTGTGTTTGGTTATCCTTAGCTTTATGTTTACTAGTATGACAGAATATGGGGTAGAGTCAACACTTTTTTTCACAAAATTAAAGATTGTTGTAAGTGCTTGATATGCAACGAGTTATGCAACGCGGGCCTGGGCGGTTTTTCGCAAGTCGTTGAAAGTCAAGGGGTAACGAGCCTAACCCACAAGACTCGCTACCCCACTAGATTAGACCTTCTTTTCCAACTCGTAAAGTTGATTCAACAAGAGGTTGTGAGCCAACTTGCGAGCGAAATAATTTCCGCTCTTCATGCCACGCATTTCTGCTTGTGCGAGGTCATACCCAATCGCACGAATTTTTTGGTTCAATCTGTCAATACTAGCCTTGCTCATTTTGTCCTTTCGTTGGTTGTGAATAGTGTGCGTAAGCTTCGTCAGCTTCTGCTTGTGAATCGAATGAAACGCAAATCAGTTCCGCTTCATCAAAGTATGGATGATGTTCATTTGGAGACTCCTCAAAGTACAGATCCCATGTGCCTGCATCGTCATCATAAGTTGGTTTGTCGAATGGTTCGCCAACGCAAACCGCATCAATATAGTCTTGTCGTGTCATAATTATTGTCCCCACATTTGGTTGTACATCTCAACATCAGTCTCATCTTTAGTTGGTGATTTTGAATGTTGTGCTTGAAAAACATCCTCAGCATCTAAGCCTTCGTCAAGAGCATCTCCATCGTAATCCGTATCTTGAATCTCAAAGTATTCATGTTCTCTTCCGAGACGAATCGAAACATTGTCGCTAGTAATAATGACTCTACCACCACCACACGCTTGCAGTCTTTCTTGAAGGTTGTCTATAATTTCTTGCAGTTCTTTCATATCAATACCAACAACTATAATAGACACGCCACTTTTTGTCAAGCATTTCTCTTGCTTGTTTTACGAATTCCAAGTCGTGTGACTTGTACCAATACTCATTCTCAGGGAATGGTTCGTCATGCTCGTTGTTCCAAAAGTACGAGTCGCTACCCCAAAAGAATCCACTCGCTTCGGGCAACTCGAAGTTCTCGATTGCGTACTCAAGATTGTCAATGTCTTGTGCAGTCAACTGCAACTCAACACAATTAAAGTCGCCCATTTCATTACCTTCTGTGTTTGCGTTTGGACAACCTTTATCGTACCAAAGTTGTTGCATCCATCCTTGCAAGCGATTGTGCTTTCGCCAATCACAAATTTGTTCGTCATCATCTCCGTTGCGTTTGCGTGGAGGTCGTGCATATGCGTATTGATCTAATCCCATAATTTTTTCCTTTCGTTTAGAGTTGTGCTGACTGCATTGATCCTTCTATCATAACCTCATGTTCGAGGTCTTGCAAGTCCATAATGATGTCTGCAAGAACTTCTTCTGCTGACTGAGTTGTGAAGCCCTTGACCCCAACTTGCTCGCCCTTCTCAAGATTCACTCTATCGAATGGATCTGCATACCTAAGGTTTCCGTGAACAATGTTTGCGATTTCTTGTCTAATTTGTGCTTGATTCATAATACTGCTAATACTTGTTTAGGTTCTAGTCTGACGGCAATAGCATAGTCTACCATCTGTTGAGTGTCTTTGTCAACAAAATTCTTGTGCTTGTAGGGATTGTACGAAACAGGGCGAGCGGTGGGATGCGAGTCGATCCAACTGCCCATTTGCCAATTCTCAAGATAACCATGCACACCCGCATGAACATTCTTGCGTTTCTCTTTGAGAACTCGTTCTCGTCCCGCTTGGCTAACTTTAAATGTGCAACTGTTCATCGCAAGATTCTTTGCGTGAAGTTTAACCAATCCATCTTGACGAACGCTCCAACAATCTTTGTGAAGATTCTTGTAGACAAATACAGGTTTGTTGTAGTTTATCTTGTAGCGAGGTTCGTCCTTAATCATGATTCTAGTATGACAGATTTTTTTGTGGTGTCAACCCTCTTTTTTAAGATCGTCAACAATCTTAGCCAAACGCTTGAGTTCGGCAATGGCGTTTTGTTTACAGGCATGACCTGCTTTAGGACTCTGCAAAACTTCTACCAAGATAGAAACTGTTGCTGACCATGTGGGAGTAATATCGATCGTTTTCATAATAATAAGTATGACAGATGTTCGCGTGCTGTCAATACCTTTTTTCATTTTTTGTATAAATTGTAACTGCTTGAAAATCAACAACTTAGAACAAACTGCCTACGCGATTTTTGCGCAACTCATTGATATTCAACAACTTATAACATTTTAATTTTTTATGTTAATTCACTAAATTTTAGTTTATAGTTCTTTTATTTGATTATTTGTTATTTCGCTATCCGTAATTCATTATTTGTTATTTGATTATTTGGAGTTTGGTATTTACCAATGGTTGTTTCGCATTTCGTGTATCTGTCTTATTGTTGCCACTATCGATGATATGATTATTATTGTAGTTACTTCCATTAAGATGTTTTGCTGTATTGTTTCCAAATTTCTAGGTCAAGGTCGGTTACCGATTTGCCACTCACTCTGGCAAACATTTTAAAAATATTAGCATAGTAGTTGTAGACGCCGAGATTCGAGGGTGTGCTTTTGGGTGCATTCCTGTATCCATTGTCTCGCAGGAACTGCAAGATGTGTGTGTCGAGCATCGGTTCGTCAAAGTCTTCGCGACTGTGAGAAAGAAAAAAGCGTGCTGTTTTGAGTCCAATGCCTGGAACCTGCAGCAAGCGATTGAGAGTTACCTTCTGAAGGTCGCCCAGCTTGACTACATCAACATAACTGTTGTGCCTTTGTTTATAGGGACTCAGCTTTGCCCAATGCATGATTTCTTGTAGGCGCCCGAGCTTAATCAATTTTTTTATACAGTTAAATGGACTTGTTTCTTTTGTTATGTCTTTTGCTCTCTGTATAAATACTTCTAATTTAGGTGATTCGATTGAGCTTTTTTTGCCAGCGACATTGATGCAGAATAATAGAAATTCCTGTAATTCAGATTGTGTTCTGTTGTAGTTTGTTACTTCGGCCGGATTAATCATAATAATTTTTGTTTGTGGTTATTGTGCAATATGAAGTGCTTCACGAAGATTGTTGCAGTCTTTTGAGGATAAGAACACCTCTCGGCAATAATCTAAATTTTCTCGTTCGACTCGCTCGATGGAGTCGATTGCTTGGTAAGCATGCAGTCGTTCACGAGGAAGTCCGCCCCATTTGATGACCACTTTCATGTGTGGAAAATGCTCGGCAATCTCTGCGAGTTGTGCTTTGTTGATATATCCGTAGTTGGCAAGTATGTCTTTCAATGTTTTCATGAACTCTAGTATGACATGGTTCTGGCGAATGTCAACCCCAAAAAAAATCCTGTCCGAATCGGCGAGGGGATGGAGGAGGGATGCCGAAACGAACAGGACTTGAGGATGATTAAGAAATAGATGTGGGGAGAGATTACTGTATACTCTCAACTTTCGGTGTGAACAGCAGTTCTATGATTCCTACTCGCACTACGCTTGGATCGGGAAATCCTGCCTCAGACATTTGCCCATCAGCACTCCACCACAGAGAAACGCATACCTTATCTCGCTCACAACGAGATCGTTCAGTCACCCACAGGAAGTCTCCGTCGAGAACTTCCAAATTCTAAAAAATGTTAAAGATCAATTTTATTTTATTTGATTGAGTTTGGTTCTCAATTATTTAATACAAGTATTATACTATATTAAATGTGTTTTGTCAAGGATTATTTGTACAAATTAATATTTCTTCGCAAAATGGACAAGCACCATGACCTGCTTCGGGACAAGAATGAATATATTTCGCAACATCTTGTTTGTGGTTCGAGGCGCAACTCGATAAAAAAATTAATAATATTAAATACTTCATTTATTGTTGTCATTCAATTCATCATGTATTAAACATTGTATACGCCATAATCCATGATCTTGTATTGTTAAATTTAATTTGTCTTGTAATAGTTTGCGTATTTGTAATACCAATTCAAGATGTTTTGTTTCAATCATAATATTATGCAAATTTTCGTTTAGCTAAACGCCTTGCTCGCTCGGCTTGAATTTCTTTTAACCTACGATCAGCTTCCGCTTGTTGGGCAAACAGACTATCTGTCACAACACTTCCAAAATTGGCAAACTTGCCTCGTTTGTTGACGCTTGTCCACTTACCATTCTGAATGTCAGTCATTACTTGACTTGCTCGTGCGTTTTTTGCAATACTCATAATTTGTTTCCTTTTGTTAGCAATTATTGGTTGATGTTGTCTAGTATGACAGAAAATTGAAGTTTGTCAACTCTTTTTTTTGCCGTTTCCGTAAGCTCCTGTGGGATAACCACTTCCGCCTTTGAATCCACGCATACCCTTGCCGAGTTTCTTCTTTCCAATCACATACTTGCGGTAATTTATTTGTTTAGCCATAATTTTATATATTTTTTTGTTCAATTAACTTAGTTCTTGTAATAGTTTTTCTTTTTCTAATTGGTGTTTTTGTTTATTTGCTTCAATTTCTTTTGCAATTCGCTCTTCATCTTGCATCCATCGAAAACAATATCCAAATATCATACTTGGTAACATCAAGCATAAAATCATTATGATTGTTTCTGCCATAATTGTATAAAATATTTTATTTAATTATATAAAAATTCGGGACTCTCTGTCCACATTCCTTTTGCTCGCTTGCCGTTATCAGTTTTTTTGTTTATTTGGTCTTTTAAATTTTGCAATTCTTCCATTTCTTTATTTGATAATTTTTCTTTTGCAATTAACTTACTTATTTTATCAAGTATATTGTCTATTTCTCTTCGTGTGTGCATATTAGTTTATTATTTCGTTTATTTTATTGTATAAATTTCTGCATTCAATTATTGCTTTGTCTGTATTGTCTTGTTTAAGATAAAAATCCATGCTTTCTTGCATAATCATTACATCTGCAATCTCCTCGTCAGTAAAATTGTCTACATGATTGGCGATTGATTCGCAAATATATAGACTTTTGGCGAGCATCTCCTCGGCATATGGGTCATTTTCATCCATCGTTGGTTATTTCGTGAAGATATTGTAGGGTTTGCTTGGCTTCCCACAACGCTTTCGTCTCATCACCTAATTGCATATAAAAATTTACGCTTTTATTTCGCAAATTCAATGACTCAGTTTGTTCTTTGCTTAGTTTTTTGATCTTGTGTTGGAATATTTCTACTATTTCGCTACTTATTTTTTGCAATTCTGTCATTTTATATTTGTTATTTCTGCTTGTTGAGGTCGGACTTTATTTATCGGCTTGATTTTTGAATTTTTTATAGTTTTGCTAGGTTTTTTTCGCTTCATCACCTCGTCAAATGGCAGAGGTTGTTGTCTTTTTGGCGTTCGCTTGAATACATTCGCTATCTTTTCAATCAATTTTCTCATAAATATAATAATACTCTATACTACATACTTCAGATTGTCAACAATAAAATATTATATTGTATAATATACTGATAATCAATGAAATATGTTATTTATCGTTGAGATATTGCGGAAATCCGTGATTATTTCGCACAACCTTGTCTGACTTGGGCTTATTTGATGAATTTTTTCGTGCAATTAGCGTCTCGTTACGCCCTCTATTGCCTAAATTTCTATATATTTCTATTATTTTATTTACTATTATTTTCATTTGCTTTAGTGTTATTGTTTATTTATTATATATTGTATATAGAAAAAGTTATATTTTATTATATATTTATTATAATGTAGTATATTTTTGCAATAATTTTGCCATATTTTTTGTTCAATTAAGATATAAAAACTGATATAATAGTATCAATTATTTTATATATTTAAGTCGGGCAACCCACTTTCACCCATTTTACCCCACATTTTAATACTTTATAATTTATACTTTATTGTATGATTTTCTGTATAAAATAAGATATATTGTATAGTTTATGTTGTATTGTATTTGATTATACCTATAAATATATGTATTTATTGTATGTTATATGTTAATGGGTATGTTTATTCGTAGTTTCTGAATGAGATTGCATATGGAAACCTTGGAATTCCATCGGGAGTCAGTTGGAAATACTTGATTGTCGCAAGCTGACCAATGTACTCTTTGCGGTTGTCATAGATTTCCTTGAGGTACTCAAACGATCCTTTGATGTTAGAGTTAAAGGTTCTCTTGGTTTTGTCGCAATAGCACACAAGATGCTTTGCAGTTCCACTACGATTGCCGTTGCCAATTTCAATATCTACAACTTTGTATTCTGCATCTATAAATTCTTTTCTTTTCAATAATGATGTGCTACGCTTGTTTTCATACTTTTCATCTTTGCGTACCATTTGACCTTCGTATCCTTGTTCAAGATATTGATTGTATATGTTGTCAAGATTTGCTTCTTCATATACTTCTGTTGTTTCAACAATGATGATATGTTTGTTTTGATTCAATGAATTTTTTAGTTCATTTATACGAAACTCGAAACTTGTTGCTTCGGTGCAGTTGTCGTGGATGTATGGTGCATCGTAAACATGATATTGTATCGACTCTTCTGCTTCTGCGAGTCGTTCTGCGAATTCTTGCTCTTTCTTGGCAAATGCTTTGTCAGTCATCTTGGATGAGCGAATTGGCTTTTGCTTGCGAACAAGTGAAGTAATCTTGTTGAAATTGTCTCGCAAATCGTGATTGTATAGTTCACCATCGAGAATAGCGTTTGGATGAGCGAGGAAGTACCCATTTAGGCTTTTGAGGATATGAGGAATACATTCTATCTCTTTGCCATTGCGAGTTCGTCCTACGAGCTTGCCGTCCTCTTTGCGTACAACGCAACGAATACCATCTAGTTTTGGTTGCGAAAACAATGGATACCGCAATTCGCTTTTGCGATCAGTATAATTGTGTGCAAGCATCGGCTCATAAAACTTTTTTTTCTGTGCATCTACCTCGTTGAGTGCATATCCACTATCTAGTTTCTTTTGGAATTTAGCAGTTGCTTCCAATTCTGCTTGTTGTTCGGCACTTGTTTCATTGCTTCGTCCAATATTCTTTGCGATTGTCTTGGTTGGCTTGTCGGTTGTGAGTTTGCCATCAACCAACCCCTTGACTGCATAAAATGATGCACCATCAATGTGCATTGTCCATTCACGCAATTTACCTTTAGTATCAACTTTATATAATGTCTGCAATGTTTTCATCATGTAAATAATAATAGACTAAGTGTTTTGATGTGTCAACACTTAAA
>MDSW01159417.1_pt1 | contig 16871 bp, 13 predicted proteins | sample 811171 | NCBI WGS metagenome assembly MDSW01 (sample SAMN05326641, study PRJNA326480) | marine metagenome | isolation source: seawater | place: Atlantic Ocean: North West | collected 2012
ATTGAATAGCTCGCTCTTAAGTGCCGGAGAATTCATCATGTTCTCTGCTTCGCTTCGGCTAATGCGACCATTACTATCCAGGTCTGCGATGATAGAACTCGCATTCTCCGAAGAGGTTTGGGCATGCACCGACAGCGTGCAGGCCATCAATGCAGTGAGTGTTGTGTTAGCAGCGATTTTTAGTAAGTATTTCATTGTTTTCCCTTTCCAGAGTTGTAGCCCCTTGGATGTGTTTTTGACTTCACCCATAGAAACGGGAAAGCCGGGTAAAGCGGACAGGAAAACTCAAAATTCTTTTGCTATTTCAAAAAAATTACTAAGGAAGAGAAGTCCCGTTCCATTCCTGTACGTAACTAATGCCCGGTTTTCCATGCAGGATAGTGTTTTTTAAGCAAATCTCTGGCATATTCACCTAACCAGGAATATCCATTCCTGCGTTCGTAAGAAATCTCTTCCATCGAACGGCGAGGAATTCCATCGCGACTGCAAAAGATTGGCCGCTGCTCTTTGAGATCATAAAATCTTCCCCATAACGGTGGAGCTTCACTATTTTTCACCAGCCTGATATCGGTACCTTTGGGAGTGTCGGGAGCATCAAACCTCTCGATCTTAACACCTATAAGTTGATGCTCCCGAAACCAACTAACTGCTGCTTCTATGGACGCAACAATTTCCGGACTTGGGTCTTCTACGGTCATTAAATACGTCACAATCCCAACCGACTCGTGCCCTGATAATGACGGTAGCTCATAGGATCTCGCCTTGGCTGGCTTCAACGACTCGCGATCGTGCTGAGCACACCAAACCGTTAGGGTTCCATTCAATCGTACCTGGGTTTTCAGAATACAATCCAAACCAAGCTCCAATGCCGTCTTACAATCCTTCCGGAATTTTCCGGAGACAAACTCAAAATCCTCGTCTCCCTGCACGATGTCTCTAAACAAATTCATAACACCTATCATCGCACCATCGTTATATGTGATATGCAGGTGATAGCTTGAGGTCAGTGGATAATACTGTGGCCAACCACCATTGTCATACTGAGCATCAATAAGATATTGGATCCCACGCGAGGCTGCATTGAGGTATCGCATGTCTCCCGATTGTTTATACGCCGCCGCAAGAATTCTAATTTCACGATGAGTGGCTCCATTATCAATCGTTGAATCACGCTGATCCCTGGCCGCCCGAAGTTCCTGGAGACGACTCTCCGACAATTGTTCCTCACGATCATAGTTCTTTGGCCATCCACCGGAACTGCGTTGATATGCAAGCACTGTCTCTGCGGTTTGCAATAGCTCATCCGCTCCAAGCGAACCTTGTAAAAGCATGGCGAGCCCGAGTAAAAACGTAATCGATATTTTTGACAACACTTGGAATACTCCGGAATGTTACGGCGACAGGAATTAAGAACGTGCCGCTTGTATGTTTGGTATCATGACAATTCAATTACCACTTCGGTATTGTACGACAGCACGAGACACTGGAGATAGCATGTCACGATTATTCACGATTATTTACCTGGCCCTCATCCCGACACTCACTGTACATGCACAGCAGGATAAATACGCCCTACCATCTGTCGCAGCTGAAAAAGACTTGCCGGGGGAAGGAGCTCTTCGCCGTTACGACGGATATGTGAAAACCTGGCAGCGGCTTCGCAGCCAATGGGCCACTCAAGTGGAAAAAGATCAAAATGCCATTGTCTTTCTTGGCGACTCCATTACACAGGGCTGGACTCCGACCTTCCGCGGACACTTTGAAGGAATGAAACTTGCTAATCGCGGCATTGGAGGAGATACCACCCGGGGAATGCTTCTCCGGCTCGAGGAAGATGTCATCGCACTGAACCCCTCCGCCGTGGTCATCCTCATGGGAACAAATGACATCGAAGTGCAGATTCCTCCCGCAATGATCGCTCGCAACTTTGAGAAGATCATCGCAGCACTTAAAGCTCACAATCGCCAGATGCCGATCGTTCTCTGTCGGATGTTCCCCAGTTCTGCCACCAAGAAACGACCTACGGAAACTATCCAACAAGTCAACCAACTCTTCGACAACATTGTACGCAATGATTCCCAAATTACGGTTGTCGATACTTTTAAGTTATTCGACGACGGAAATGGGGATGCCATTGCCCAGTACTTCCCGGACCTGCTTCACTTAAATGGTGAAGGCTATGCTACATGGGCAAGTGCCGTGAAACCAATCTTTGCCACCCTTGGTTTTTTGGAGACGGGGGCGGACAGCTTTCAACTGGAAGAAGGATACACAAGCCTCTTTAACGGAAAAGATCTTACAGGCTGGGGCTTCCTACCGACCCCCCCACGAAACCTTCCCAAAAACCCCCGTCCCAATGCTCCTGTTTTTGCTGTCGTCAAAGAAGCGATCAGCTTCGATGGGAAAACTGAAAGTAATGATGGTCGCTATCAGGCTATCAATGGGCGACTCGTCGTTACCACGCCGGCTGAAGGTCGCAGGATCCAACAGCTCTGGACGACCGCTGAATTTGGAAACGATTTCACACTGAAACTCGAATTCCGGGCGACCCCCAATGCTGACAGTGGTGTTTTTATCCGCAAACCGCAATTACAGTGCCGTGACTACATGCTTGCAGGCCCTTATACGGAACTGAAGAAGTACAAACCGCAGGACTGGAATGAACTAGTCGTGACTGTCAGAGGCGGTATTGCTCATGCCACATGTAACGGAGAAACTCTAACTGACAACATGCAAGTCCCTGAGACCGGGCCCATCGGGCTTGAAGGGGACCGAGGTCAAATGGAGTATCGCCGTATCCGTATCAAGATGGATTAAACATTACCATTGATTTGAATAGAAAAGGCCCTCCGTTAACAACGCTAAGGAAGGCCTTTTTTGTTTTTCAAAATTCGTGGATGCTACTTCAGCTTCTTAATTCGAATATCCTTAAACTCAGCCCACATCGGCGCACCAGCGTGTAACTGAAGTGCCAAAACTCCGGCGGATAGTGCTTTGGGATGTCCATCCACAAAATCAAGGACGAGACGCTCGTTCATGTAATGTTGAATATGGTTGCCTTTGGCACGAATAACAACGTCATTCCATTCATCGAGCTTAAACAGCTTTTGGTATTCATCGGCTGTGATCAAGGTCTCTTTAATCTCTTTACCATTCTCGCCCCAGACAGCTTTTTCGCCGACTAAACAAGTACGTCCACGACCACCTGCCAATCCACCTTCGTCATAGATAAATCCAGAAACACTTGGCAAGATATTTTGATTCCGAATCTCATGTTGATAACCACGGACGACCCATTGGTTACGTGCATTTTCGACACGGGTCGAGCGATACTGAATACCTGAATTATTAGTGGCATTACATCGGAATGACAAACGCAATTCAAAATCCTTTGTCTCCCCATCTGTCCATATCAGAAAAGTATTCCCATTGGCTTTCTTTTCCGGAGTTGTTTCACCATGGATCACTCCGTCTTTGACCGACCAAAGTTCGGTATCACCATCCCAACCTGAAAAATCTTTACCGTTAAAAATAGTCTTAAAGCCTTTTTCGGCGGCGGTGGCTGACTGAAAAGCCATCAAGGTTGTCAAAGCAACCAATGTCAAGCAACGAATCATCTTCGAATGTATCCTCATCATTAAATTCCTTACGCTTTCGTTAGCGGTCTGCCCTGATTCTACTACAAATATTTTTGACCTCCAGACTCACAATAAAATTCAAACCGCATTTATAATGACCGATGTTAGATCCCATGCTTCAAGTGAAATCATCATGCTCCAAACTCTGTGTTACATCCTTGTCATCACTTTTGGACTCATTCTTCCACTCACTCCATCGACCGCCATTGGAGCAGACTCTCTTCCTACCTGGACGGAAGTCGATGTTCCCCGGTCGGCCAAAGAGCTCTGGCAGGATTATGACCCTCGGCGTGAGCCATTGGATGTCAAGATTGTACGTAGCTGGCAACAAAATGACGTCCATGTGCACTACGTCATCTATACCGTAGGTACCTTTCGGGGAAAGTTGTCGACTATGGCGGCCTTTTATACAACGCCCCTTAAAACCGACCAACAATATCCAGCCGTAGTCAATATTCATGGGGGAGGGCAACGAGCTTATCTGCGTGGCAGTATCGAGTACGCTCAGCGAGGTTACTGTTGCATTTCACCAAACTGGGGTGGTCGGGAAATGGAAACTGCCCAACCGGATGACTTAAACACCAACTGGGGTGCCGTTGACCCTACGCAGTCGAATCCTCAGGGCTACTCTTCTGTCTTGCCTGGCCCCAACAAAATCGATGCCTTCGAATCCCCTCGTAACAATCACTGGTACCTGTTAACGATCGCTTGTCGACGTGCTATTACCTTTCTGGAACAGCAGGGGGAAGTCAACGCTTCAAAAATTGGTGTGCTTGGCCACTCAATGGGAGGACGACTCACGGGATTAGTCGCAGGAAGTGATCCACGTGTTAAAGCGGCCTCTCCGTCGGTCGGTGGTTCCGGCTTTCTCTACGAAGACATGAAAATGCTACCTGGATCCAGGCGACACAACAGTGGAAATCTTGAAATGATGCTTCGAACAATCTCAGGCGAAGCACATCTCGCTCGCATTTCCTGCCCGGTACTTTTTCTAAGTGCTACCAATGACTTTAACGCCCCGATGGAACATGTTGAAAAAGGCATGCGGCAAGTTCCCCACGAAAACAAACGGACTACTTTTGCGATTCACCTGAATCACCGATTCGATCGAGAATCCGACGTTTCCCGCAAGTTGTGGTTTGACGCTCACCTGCAGAGCAAACTTTCGTTCCCGGAAACACCGCAGATCGAGCTTCAACTGGATAGTTCTCACGGCATTCCTATTGTCCACGTCACACCTGATACCTCACGAGAAATCAAGGACATTCGCATTTATTACGGTTATAGCCGGGATCCCCGAAATCGATTCTGGGCTTCCGCTAACACGCAAACTACGGAGACAATCTGGACTGCCTCCTGCCCTGTCTACGATCTGGAGGAACCATTATTTGTACTCGCCAATGTCCATTATAAACTTGATGATAACGAGCGAATGTTAACCGATCCCGATTCATTTATCCTGAGTGCTTCGACCTCTGCCTACCCCGACGATCTGGCTAAGGCAAACGTCAAAGCAACCGCAAAACGTCAACGCCTCATTGATTCACTGGAAAATGAACCACCGGGCATGCGGGATTGGTACATTCTCAATCAAGGCAACAAACACCATTGGCTATACTCCACCCGTAAGCCCGTTGACCCCCGATTTGAAGCTCCGTTGGGAGGCCAACTCAAACTTTCACTGTTAACGGATGAACCGGGAAATCACGTGGCCATTAAAGTCGTTACCAACAGTTGGCGGAACTATATAGGCAAACGCAGTAAGACGTTTGTTGCCGTTGCCAAATTGGAAAAAATAGGTGAACACATCGTACAGCTTCAATCTTCAGACTTTAGAAATGAAGAAGGAACGGAACTCGATGACTGGGATGGAATCACCGAATTACAATTACAGTCAGCCGACAAGGCATTACCTAATGTACCGGACTTCCAAAATTGGAATGGCTCACCACTGCAACTTATCCGCCTGGAGTGGGAAGGCGGGAACTTACATGCGCGGCCCAAACCCTACCCGGCAGACTGATTTCTATCGCTGAGGCATAATGATAGGCGGCAATTATTATCTTGCAGATAATGAAGACCATCCACAAAATCGCCAGGAAGCCAATCAAGACTTCGCTGAGCCCGGGTGTTAACGTCGCTATCGAAAGTCCCATTCCCAACTTTCTTGAGGGAATATTAGGAGTTCCTCCAATCGGCTTTGTGAGAATCGCAAACATCAGTTTTTCCTCCATTTGCCAGCACGTACAAATGACTCACTGAGATTATTGGAAAACCTAAAGCATTCGTCAAAGTCATTTTGGGGCTAACAGAGTGGACTGAAAGACGTGGTATCAAACAGCGACTCCATATTGAAATTCGTTCTCAAAACATCGTTTTTGCCGCGTTCAGATGTTTTTTCAAAGAGCGTATGGGTATCTCTCTTAATGAGATTCAATCTCGGCGATTATCGTGATCTATTCAGTATTTTTTCAAGCTTGAAATTTTTTTAACAAATTTCTGCCGACATTAAAAAAGCCCTTCGAAATAGTCGAAGGGCTTTGACAAACGTATGAAGGTATTAGTCTTCACTTGGTTGCTGGAATAATCGGCCTGAGGATTGGGTACCATATGCTTCTGGCAAATTCTGCATCTGTGGTCGATTGGCCGGACTTTTATAACCGTTGCGAATATAGGGATGATGTGATTTATTGATAATCGATTCTTGTGTGGTCTTCTCAGATTGTTTCGGAGTCGAGATCACGTGAGGAGTAATCATAATAATTAGCTCCGTCTTCTGTTCCTGTTCAAAATCTTTTCTGAAAAGCGCACCCAACGTTGGAATATCTCCTAACAGCGGGACTTTAAGCTGACGCTTCACAACTTTCTCTTCCACCATACCTCCAATGGCAACCGTAAGCCCGTCCTTCGCGACCACCGTGTTGACTGTGGTCGCATTGCTAACTACAGGACGCGTAACTGTCTGCGTTGCGGAGATCGGAATGATATCCTGTTTCCCCGTATCGTCGCCGGTACGTTCCTGAAAGATCGTCAATGTGACAGTACGATCAGCGTTAATTTTCGGTAGCATCATTAGCGACGTACCAATCTGTTGATCTGATGTCTCGATGTTAGTCCCCGTGGTCTGTCCACCCTGATTAGCGTTCGTTACGGTCGAAGCACTATCGGTAAACCGACGTTCTTCACCAATTCTCAGAGATGCCGGGCGATTATTAGAAGCTAATAAAATCGGTGTTGCCACGACGTTTACGCGGTTTTCTTCTTCGAGCAACTGAACGCGAGCCCGAAAATTCTGGTCCAGGAACTGATAGACAAAGGTCGAACCGTCTGCCTCGATGTCAAAGTTACCACTACCAATTACGGATCCTCCATTATCCAGAAAAGAAGCTCCAGGCCCAATAAACTGTTCTGTCGCGGTATTGACGAGGTTATTAGGAACGAAAGCCGGGTCGCCAACCGCGGGTGTGGTTTTGTTTTCGCTGAATTCAAAGTCAAAAGCTGACTTAAACTGATCTCCTAAAGTAACTTCCAAAATTTTCACTTCCAAGAGAACCTGTGGGGTCGGACGATCCAACTGTTCGATCAGAGCTGCAATAGAATCCATCGCAGTTTTGTCACTGGTTCTTACAATAATCATGCCATGAGTCTGATTGATCGCAACGTGTATTGGTGGTTCCTGAGAGGTAACTTCCTGAATGCGTTCCGAGGAGGTTGACCCCGATGCAACTGCACCCTGATTACTTAACGCTTGAATCTGATCTGTCGTCAAAGTTTCATCATTGAGCAATTCATTGCGACGATTAACGGCTTCATAGTTAATGGTATTTTGCTGTGGCCCGCCGCCACCGCCGCCCATACCCATGCCCATGCCGCCCATACCCATACCCATGCCCATACCCATGCCACCCATGCCCATGCCAAATCCACCCATTCGGCCAAAACTACCGCCGCCGCCGAAAGCCGATGTGCCACCAAAGCCGCCCATGCCCATGCCCATGCCACCCATGCCCATGCCACCGCCGCCACCGCCGCCCATGGCACCCATCATCTGCATGATCATCATCAACTGTTGTGACTGCTGTCCTGCCGTTGCGAGGAATTGATCGTCATAATACCGGGGTAGTGAAAGTAAAACACGTTCGCCATATAGGTCTTGGATATGCTGTGCGATACTGAATACATTGGGATGAAGCAAAGTGAAAACTTGTGTGTCCTCTTCACGATAGATGACCAAATCTTTTCCGTATTCTTCGGTGGTCATAATTCGGACTAAACCTACTTCTTCTTCTTCGCGGTACCAGAGACCAGCCACCTTGCAAAGCGTTTCAATCGCATCGATCGTTTTGATATGCCTCAGGAATAAAGACAACTCAACAATACCGGCCTCCTGAGTTGCAACCACATTGATACCACTAACCTCAGAGATGAGCCGGGTTGCATCAAGAACCGTACTATTATTCAACTCGAGTCGAGTGATAACCTGTTTCTTACCAATCTCGTATTCGACATTCTCTGGTGCTACCGGTTTCGGAGGTATGGTCGCCTGGGGTTGAGCGAGTAATTCACCGCCAAAAACTGTAAGGATTAGAGTGCAAACTAAAGTTTTTATATATCTAGCCATTTTCAAATCATTCTTTGAATAGGGTTTTGCTTTAAAGGTATAGAAGTCTAAGGGAAGTCTTAGTGAATACTAAACAACTGAGACTTTTCAGATTCGACAATCACTTCACCCGATTTTGTGATCTTCTTAATCGAGTAAGTCTGCCCATCATGTACAATTTCTTCACCAACATGCCGGATAACGGAATCTTCCTCACCGCGTTGAATCATGGCCTTCGCTCCGCCCGGGACAGCGATCACCCCAACGATTCGAACATCAGGCAGGCTGGAATAGTTGAGCTTCTCAACCTCTTCTTCATCCGCTGGGGCGACTTCAGAAATTGCATCGGTTACAGGGTCAGTCCCGGATTGAATATTTTTCGGGGGCCCGGAGGCAGGTATAAACTGACTCTGAACATAACCTGAGGGATCATAGGTCTGTGGTGAATAACGGGCCCCGCTATTTTGCTGATTTTGTTGAAACTCAACGCGGGACTGAGCGGCCTGAGCTTTAGCATTTTGGATAGCTGATCGATCCGTTATTTCATTCTCTACTTGTGCCGTGAATGCAGCAGATGGTTTGGTGGTAGAGATACAGCCACTAACCGTTGAAAGTATTAATATCACAGTGAGGGAAAGCCGAAGCATATCTTGGTACTTTTTGAAAATTGTTACTGAAAAAAAATCTTTGATCCCTTGATGAAAGTTTTGCTATTAGTACGGCGAATTGAGGGTTTAAGTACCACATTCTGAAACATGCTGTAAACAGCAGTTTCCCCACAATTGCATATGAATTGCATAAAAAAACGCGATGTATAAACATCGCGTTAAAAATTTAGTTTTGGTTTTGATTTTTGGTGTTTAGCGAATAATCACAGACTCCGCCAAAGTACCTAGTTTAACTTCAACAAACCCGTTTTCGATCGCTGAAATTTCAATCACCAGATTACCACTGGATCTGGTCAATGTAACCCGATCTGACTCACGAACAAAATAAACTCGACCTTCAACTCGGATGCTAGCAACCTTGTTTTTATTTGGTGCAACAACCTCAGCCTCTTCATCATCGGACGCGTCTTCATCATCCGAAGCCTTTTCATCGGCAGTATCCTCTTTCGGGGCGATAGTAACCACTCCGACCAAAGAAACTTCCGGAACACTTACTCCCGGTCCGACCTCTATAAACTCGTTATTCGCCCGTCGCTGTTCTTTCAAAATGACAGAGTCCGGAGCAAAGGGGTCACGTAAATTCTGCTGTTGTAACTGAATTAACAGTTCCTGCATTAGCTGGTTTGCATCTTTGGGCAACGTTTCCGCGCCATTTTCTGTTTCCTCGGCAACAACCGGTTTTGCCGGCTCACCTGCATCCTGTGCTAGCGCAGTGAAACTGATCAGCATCAAAGCTAATACCACTAAAAAATCAATAGCCACTCTCATCATTTAGCTCCTTTAGGCAAGATAGGCAATCCTCTATAATTTTCGTCTAAAAACGGTTCTATCTTGAACTAATCTATACATACTTATGCCACACTCATGCCCAAAGCAGCCATGAAAAAGCTGAAGTACACGAAACCCACAATTCCACCGACAAAAATAATCATGACGGGCTCTGTAATAGCGCTAAGCCAGCGAATTCTTGCTTGTAATCTTGAATCGTAATAACTGCCGATCTCATCTAAAACCTCTCCTAAGTTACCGGTTTGTTCACCAATAGCAATCACCTGAGAGACGGTGGGAGGAATGATAATATCATCGATGGCAGTGGAAAAGTTCTCACCATTAATGATCTTTTCCCTCGTTTTTAAAATATGATTTTGAATGGCATCATTTCCAACGGATTTACCAGCGATCCGAAGAGAATCAACCAAAGTCAAACCACTTTCGATAAGCGTTGATAGTGTAAATCCGAATTGGGATATGGCGGAAAAAGTGAGGATTCCTCCAATGACCGGAACATCTAACAAGATTCGATGAATTCTGTAACGTCCGGTTTTATTTCGCCAGGCCATGATCAAGCCACCAATCACTAAAGCAGCAACAATCAATAGGTAGGGAAGATAAGCAATCGCACCTTTACTTAAATCCATTAAAAACTGTGTCGACGCCGGCAATTGCCCACCTTTTCGTTCAATGAAGGTCGCAAATTTAGGGATAACACCATAAACCAGAAACAACGTTACCATCATGGCAACAACCATCACGAAAACGGGATAGAACAAAGCCGAAACCAATTTGACGATTTGTTCGCTTCGACGTTCAATTCCCTCAGCAATACGGTTCATCGCAGACTCTAATTCACCACTAGCCTCGGAACTTTCCACAAGTTGGACAATGACTGATGAGAAAACCCGTTTATGCTGTCCCATGGCACTGGAAAACGAAGCTCCATTTTCAACATCATTAATCATCTGCTGAATCACATCACGGAATGCTTTTTTCACCGACTCTTTCTTGCAAATCTGCAGTGCTTGCAAAAGAGTCAGACCGGTCTGAACCATCATCGACATTTGACGGAAGAAAGTGGCTCGATCCCGTGCCATAATGGGTAGCAACCAGGCCGCCCGATGGATCCAACGTCGGTTCGTCACGGAACCAATATTCTCAGGATTAGAGGTCTCCTGCAAACTAACCACCATTAATCCCCGCTGACGAAGATTAGCTGCAGCTTGCTCCATAGAATCCGTTTCCAGTGTCCCATTGTCCTGCTGGCCATCAGCAGATATAGCTCGGTATTCAAAATAAGGCATTAGATAGTTGCTCCTATCGTGACACCGATCACTTCTTCCAGACTGGTCAATCCTAAGCTAACTTTATCCAAACCATCGCGAAACATCGTTTTATGTAAGTCGCCACCAACCTGGCTAATCTCATGTTCGGCGGCTCCTTTGGAAATTAACTCTCTTGTTTCGTCGCCTGTCCAAAAACACTCAAAGAGACCAATTCTTCCGCTATAACCGGTGCCTAAACACTGGGGACACCCGACGGAATGAAAATGTCGTTTTAATTCGTAATCACCAATCAAAGCACGTTTTTCATCATCGACATCCACTTCTTCCCGGCACGCGTGACATAGCCGCCGGACTAATCTCTGGGAAATCGCACCGGCCAGTGTTGCGCCAACAAGATAAGGCTCGCATCCAAAGTCCATTAATCGGGTCACTGCACCAACCGCGGTGTTGGTATGTAGGGATGAAAACACCAGGTGACCAGTCAAAGCTGCCTTTAAAGCAATATCGGCTGTGGCTAAATCTCTCACCTCCCCAATCATGACCACGTCCGGATCATGTCGCAGGATTGATCTCAGTGCTGATTCAAACGTCACTTTATCCGAGGCGCCGACCTGAACCTGCGAGACGTTAGGAACGATCTGTTCAATCGGGTCTTCCACGGTGATAATATTTCGCCAACTACCGTTGATCTCCTTGAGTGCACTATAGAGGGTAGTGGACTTACCCGATCCGGTGGGGCCGGTCAATAAAACAATACCATGAGGTTTTTGAATTGCCTGACGGAATGCCTCCAGTTCAGCGTCCAACATACCTAAGGTGGATAACGTCAAATTTTCATCGGTTGTACCCAACAAACGAATCGTAATACGTTCGCCGAAACGAGTTGGAATCACTGCGACTCGCATATCCTGAGAGATACCGTTGACCAATTCGAACTGCATGCGACCATCCTGAGGAGCGCGCTGTTCAGCGATGTCCAGTCCGGAAAACACCTTGATTCTGGAGACCAATAACCGCCCGGTTTCCGGGGGGAGGCTGCTTATATAACTAATCAATCGGCCGTCCACTCGGAAACGAATGCGAATTGTATTTTCTGCAGGCTCAATATGAATATCAGAGGCATGATGAAGATAGGCTTCATTAATGACCCGGGCAAACAAATCGGAGGCATCTTCTGGATCAATCTCAGCGGTTGCCACCTCTTCATTACGCAATTTACGAATAAACTGGACGGAATCACTGATCGCACTGGGAGTAGCCAATGCTACTTCGGCCAAAATATCCAATGAGCGTTCCACCGCACTAATCAACGCTAAATCATCAATTTCAGCGGTTGCCAAAATGACCTTACCCTCTTCACCCTGAACAGGAATCACACCCCGCCGAAGACCAATCTCGGCCATGTCCCGTGCTGAATCCTCATCGATTGGATAAATTCCAAGATCCACGAAACGAATATTACGTTCGGCGGCGACAGCATGATATAAGGCCTTGAGGGGTATTCGATGTGCAATCGTGATTGCTTCCATCGAAGAAATCCCCTGGGCGTTGGCTAACCGGCGGATTTCGATGAGTTGATCATCTTCGATCAAGCCCTGCGAGACAGCGGCATCCAAGAATTCCTGTTCACGAAGTGGCACTCGATATCTCCCTAAAATTTTATTCCGTGACCACTACCGGGAGTAACACCTCCTCGTAGTCGTTGCAATCTTGAAACCATCGCTGCGGGATCACGAGCTAATCTGCGGGCATCTTCCTCCCGAATCTGATTACGGTAAACGAGTTCTGCCAATGCAAAATCGACCGTCAACATGCCTTCCGAAGAGCCAATTTCCATCAATGAGTAAATCTGTGATGGTTTAGATGAACGTATCAGATTGGCAACCGCGGAAGTCACAAACATGACTTCTGCTAACGGGACCCGGCCATTGCCATCAGCCACCGGTAATAAGTGTTGCGCCACCACAGCACGCAATACCATCGACAACTGCTGCCGAATAGCTAGTTGTTCTTCCGCACTAAAAACCCCGATGACACGGTCAATCGCACCCACACAATCTCCAGTATGGAGTGTGGAGAAAACCAGATGCCCGGTTTCCGCCGCGGTAATCGCCGCACGAATCGTTTCCACATCACGCATTTCCCCGATAAGCATGACATCCGGATCCTCACGAAGCGCGGCTCTCACAGCCCCATCAAACGTTTGTACGTCGGTATACAACTCACGCTGATGAATTAATGACTTTTTATTCGAGTGGACATATTCAATAGGATCTTCCACTGTAATGATATGATCCGCACGCGTGCGGTTAATCTTATCAATGATGCTGGCTAATGTCGTTGATTTACCCGAACCGGTTGGGCCTGTGACCAGAACCAGACCATCTTTCATCTGAGTAAACTTATCGAGTTGAGGAGGCAGATTTAACTCCTCCAGACTTCGGAACTCATTATCCAGAAGACGGATCGCAAAACTGACATTACCTCGGTCTCGATAGATATTTACACGATATCTCTCATTAGCAAAAGCAATCGCAACATCCACTTGTTGCTGCTGAGTAAACACTGCCTGTTGATTTACATTGAGTACATCCAGCGCCACCTGTTCCAATTCAACGGAGGTGGAATATAAATCATCCTGTCGCACCAAACGACCATCCACACGAAAGAACGGATGCTCATTTGAACTCAAGTGCAGGTCAGATGCACCCTTTTCCAACATGCGTTGGAGCAACTGGTCAAAATGTGCCTTATTAAACAACGTTGGAAACCCTATCGATGTGCTAGTAAACCAACATCATCGTAAATGCGAGTTGAGGCGAATTATCAGTATTACTTTTGGACTTGCTAATGCCCGTATCCAGTATAAACACGTCCTGCTCTAAGACTTCGAGTTGTTTCAGAAATACATAAAACAGCAACGGGCTACCCGTAAACTTGTATTTTTGACAAGTCAGTAATTCCGAGGACAGGATCTCTGCGGCTTGCTCGTCCGTCACGACAGGTGAGCCGGTTACGGCCTGTTTCCCGTCGGGAATCGTTGCAATCTTGTTGTATTTTACACTTCGGAGATTCGTATCCGTAAATTGAGTAACCGGAGTTGTTTCCACTAATTCAAGTCCCGTACGCGCCGCCAGTTGACTAATAGTGCTAAGCAATTGTGCTTTTTCAGTACTGGTATCTGCCTTATCAATCAAATTGGCTGTAGCCGAAATGTACTCCTCTTGCTTCAACTCCATTTCTGCATTGACTTCATCGGACTGTGCTATCACTTCATCAAGTTTTACCTGAGTACCACCTAGCTGAATGGCCTTCTTGGCTTCATCCCGGTCGCCTTCGGTGTCCTGCACCAACTCTTCTAAGTCCTTTTCCAGAGAATCTTTATGAGGCATATAAGCCCAGATAGATTCATCTGCAACGATGACCGGGTCGCTGGGGTCAGAAACAACAACGTTGTTAATTAAGTCAACAACAATTCCACCGGTAAAGCGGACATGATAATAACCAAAACCAATGACAAACCAAAGTAGCAAAAACATCTTCCGTTTTTCACCCTTTGTTTTATTACTGAGCATCTTCTAGTTCCTCCACGCTCGCTGGGATATCTTCAATTTGCGGATTAATACTGACCGTCATTTCTGTTCCGTCCACGCCGACATCTCCCTGACCACTACGAGTCGAGAGGACTTCCACGGTCAGATTCATTGCTGACAATTTCTCACTAAAGACTTCCACAAAAGCACTACCTTGTTGAGGTGTTATAGCCCAAAGTTCTACGGCAAAAGAATTGCCGCTGGTTGATTGCAAGGAGTCAACAATGACTCCTTCACTAATAGACTCCATCAACGTTTCTATCAGTTTGATTTGGAATTCAGAACGATTCTTCAAATTGCCAATTAATTGGATGCCGGCATTCGCGGTGGAAATCGATTCTTGATTGGTCTTGATGCCATCCTCCAACAATCCAATCCTGTCGAGGAACTCCGTTGCTGCAGCCCAGTTGTCTTCCCACTTTATGTGTTCCAGACGTTCCGCTTCCAGTTTGCTCACCAATGGTTGTATTTCTTTGTTAATATGGTTTTCAGCCACGAAAACAACAATGGCAGCCAGCATCACAGCATAAACCCAAGGGATAAATGGCTGCTCTCGCAAAGGCTTCCGTGGATTCTTCAGAGGGAAAACCACATGCCGCAGCGAATTAATCGCGTTAACTGTTGAGATACCCAGGATTTGTGCCGCTTCATGAGGATCATCGAGCAGTTGGCTATCTTGATTAGTATGCTCACCGGTCGCTAAAACCAAGTCTCGCAATTCATCGGTGGTGGCCCAAATATATTTCTGAGTGCTACCAACGCGTGACAGAAGGTTACTTAGCTGTTCGACATCCATGGGCTTCCCGCCAAAGGGAATCGATTCCACTGCGCCGGAGCCATCCAGAGCAACAATGTTTATTCCGTGATCATATAGCTCGACTAAATTACCGGACGTAAATTGTTTGCCAAAATAGTGACGAGTGATTCCAGCAAACGGAATAATTGCACTTAAACGAAAACCCGTCTGTTTCAGTGCGGCAAGCCACTTATCACGAACTTCCTGATACATGAATCCAACTTCCGTACCTGCTGGCATCCCATAATTCGCCTTCAGTTCCTGACCAACACCAGCTAACGGCGCATAGCCGACTTTAGGTTCATTAGTACGGCGTTGAATATCTATCGCTTTATCAATTTGCTCCTGAGTGGCAAACCCTTTTGAAACCGCTAAAGCACCAAGGTGTTGATAATTGCCTGCAGCTCGGTCTTTGCGGGATTCTTTTTGTTCTGTTAAGAGCGTTTGCAACTGAGCGTGAGTAATAACAGATCGACCAACAAGCAACTCACCAATCATGGTGTCGTTCTGAGGCATTTTCGTCATCAGCTCAAATTGGACGAGCTGATTACGCTCATTGAAACCTAAAGTCTCAGCGGCTCCGGGTGGAAATTCGATCGAACCGACAACGGCTTCTCTGGTGACAACCACGACATCGCGGACACCTTTGAAAGAAGCTTTGATCTCTCTCAACGCGGCGGGTAATTCGACTTCCGATGCCACAACAGCCGCTGCGGATTTACCGGTAGCATCGACCATGGTCGCCTTAATAGTAAAACCATCATCAAGTATGACGAGCATTTTATTTATCCCTGATCTACCTTACTTAAAAAACCTACGGCGCAATTGAAGAAAGATTGAGTCTGAAAATATTAGCCTGCCCCGGAAGAACCTGGATATGTTTAGCTCTAATGGTTCGCGGTGGCACCACATCAAGGTCCTCCCATTGGTAAGTAAGCGTAATATCGGGGACATTCTGATTAGGTACCCCCCCCATGCTGGACTCACTAAGTTCAATTGTAATATCGCCCGAACTATTACTCCCGCTAAAGCTTAGAGGGGCTGATTCGTACAACGGTTGACCCATACCGTCATCAGCTGTAAAAGCCACGTTTAATTCACTTATTGCTGCTGCAATGGTTGAATTAAACTGACTTGTTTCCGTTAGTGATGAATTCATAGGGTCACGGGGATCCGGCAAGGTCAGTGATAACTTCACTCCATAAAATGAATTATCAATCGGTGAAACAACAATCGTCTGAACTTCAGCATTGTTATCAGTACCAATTGTTTTCTCACTTACTCGCTTGATCGGTGTTAAAAGACTGCCGTTGGCTTCCATTAGCATTAGAACGTGGGTTCCTGCCGGAACACGAGGGAATGTTGCAGGGAATGTTGCAGTGAAGACCTGTTCCGATTGGGGAATCTGGAAAGAATAATTAGTAAGAGTGGTTTGCCAGAAATTCTTTGTCGCATCATATGACAAAATGGCGAATTTGTATTGATCTAATGTATTTAGATTTCCCAAATCATTATG
>MDSW01117222.1_pt1 | contig 16859 bp, 8 predicted proteins | sample 811171 | NCBI WGS metagenome assembly MDSW01 (sample SAMN05326641, study PRJNA326480) | marine metagenome | isolation source: seawater | place: Atlantic Ocean: North West | collected 2012
CAATAACATCTTCACCAACAACATCTTCACCAACAACATCTTCACCAACAACATCTTCACCAATAACATCTTCACCAACAACATCTTCACCAACAACATATTCACCAACAACATCACCAAATAGAATACCAATATTAAATTATGATAATGTTGATTTTAGTAAAATATATAAGGATTCATTAAATAAAAATGAATTAGAAAATTTTTATGCAATATTAAATAATATATTAGATACAACAACATCACCATTAGAATATTCTGAAGAAATATATCCAAATACAGCAAATATTGATGATATAAAAGATATAATATCAAATATATCATCAATAGAAGATATAAGCAATGGAGAATTAAAATATTTTGAACATTATTTAAATAAATTATTAAATAAAAAAGATAAGGAATCAGTAAAAAAAATACATAAAGTAAAAAGTTTTTTTAAAAAACAAATTAAATATGATAATTTTAATTTAAATAAAATAAAAAGAGATAGAGAAGCAGATTTAAGAGGATTATTAGGAAGAATAGAGAAAGAGAATGAATTAGCATTATCAAAAATTTTTGAAAAAGAATTAGAATATGAAAATTTAGTAAATATAGGAATAGATACAAATTTAAAATTAGATGAAGAGAAATTTAAATTAGAAAATATAAATACAGAAAAAAATATAATAACAGAGAAGATATATAATACAGAAAAGGAATTAAAAGAAGCAATAAGATTAAGAAAAGAAGCAGAAGAAAAATATAAAGAAGATAAATTAGTATTAGAGGAATTAGAAAATAACTATAAAGATGTTAAATTATCATATGATACAGCAATAAATTCAGCAACAGTAGCAAGTGAATCAGCAGAAAATATATTAAAAATTACAAAAAATAAAAAAGAAGAAGATAATACAAATTATTTATCAAATTTAGATTTAGATGATATAGATTTTAAATATGATGTAATGAATTATGGAAAAGAATTATCAGAGGATAATAATAGTTATACAAGTTTAAATAAAACGATATTAAAAGATAGAAATGATTTATTAAAATTAATAGAAGAAGGAGATATAAAGAAGAATCCATTAGAAGAAGAGAAATTAAATGAATTAATAAATAGTTTAAATTTATTAGGTAAAATATCATTAGAAAGAGGATATATAAGTGCAGGAATAGATGCATCTAAATTAGCAAAATTAAGAGAAGAAGAAATAGAATTAGCATCAGCAAAATATGAAACAGAACAATTATTAGATAAAATAAAAGATGCAACACATGCAGCATCATTAACAAGAATATTAGCATCAATAGAATCAGCTAAAAAAATAAGATATGAGAAAAATTTAGAATATCAAAAAGAAAAAGTAAAAATATCATTAAAAGAATTAGAATATAGAAGAAAAATAGAAAATGAAATAAGAAAAAGATTATATTTAGAAAAGGAATTAATATATCAATTTGATAATGATATAGAAGAATTAATAAAAAATAAAGAGAAAATAGAATTAAAAATAATAGAAATAAATAAAGAAATAGAATTAAAAGATGGTGAAAAAATAGATGCAAAAAAAATAGCAGAATTAACATTAAATAAATTAAAAGAATTAGAAAGAAATTTAATTTATGAAGATATATCACGAAATGAAAAAAGAGAAAGACAAGAAATATTAGAATTATTAAAATTAACTATATATACAAAAGAGGAAATAGAAAAAAAAATAGTAGATAAATATAAAAAAAGAAAATTAGAATATGAAATAAATGCTGAATTAAAAATAATAGAAAAAGATAAAAAAAGATTAGAAAATAAAATTGAAAAAAAAAATAAAAGAACAAGAAAATCAAATAAAATATATGATATTATTAAAAACTGATTTAGATAAAACAATATCAAAAGTATTATCAGTTGAATCATTATTAGAAATAGAAAATAATAAATATGAAAGAGATAAACTATCATGGGAAGAATTAATAAATAAAACAAATAATATAATAGAAAATATATTAAAAGAAGAATTAGAAATAAATATAAAAATTAAAAAAGCAGAAGAATTAATAGAATCAACATTATCAAAAAAAGTAATATTTAAAAATGAATATGAAGCATTATTAAATAATAAAAATATTAATAATAAAGAGATATTATCTAATAAAAAATTAGATTTAGAAAAAATAGAATTAATTTTAATAAATAATAAAGAAAATTTATTAAAATTAGAAAATGATTCAAAAAAAATAATAAATAAAAAAACAAATGAATTAAATAATAAATATAATTTATTAGAAAAACAAAAAAATAATAAATATTCATTTGAATCAAATATATCAAAAATAAAAATTAATTATGAAAAAGAATTATTAGCAGAAAGTTTTAAAAGTAGACGAACAGTATCTCAATCATTAAAATTAACAAAAATTATTAATAATATATATAAATTGAAAAATGAATTATTATTAATGGTAAGAAAAATAGAATCAATAAATAAAAAAGATTATCAAAATTATGAAGATATGGAAAAAATAGTAATAAAAGAATTTGAAGATGCTAAAAAACATTTAATAAATACAAAAAATATAGAATTAGAAGTTAAAAATAAATTAAATATAGCAAAAGATAATTTAGAACAATCAAAAAATGAACAAGAAGAAAAAATATTAGAATTAAATAAATTATTAGTTAAAGAGAAAAATGATATAGAAAAAAATAAAATACAAAATAAACTAAATATTGTTTCAAAAAATAATAATATGCAAAATATATTTTCACAAAAAATAAATAGTTTAAGTATATTATATAGTGAAAAATTAACTAAAAGAGCATTAATACAAATAGCAGAATCAAAAACATATTTAGATAAAGTTGTTATTTCATTAATTAAAATAATTAAAGAAATTGAAAATATTAATTCAAATATTAATATAGAATTAAAAAATAATGAAGTTTTAGCATATTCTATTAAAAAAGAAAAAATACAAATTGCTGTATTAAAAAATGAATTATCTAGATTACATAAAATGGAAAAGGTAGGAAATATTGAAATACAAAGAAAAAAGAAATTGATAAATAATTATAATTTAATACTTAAAGAAAATAATGATGATAAATTAATTAATAATTTATATAATGCTGAAAAAAATAATATAAAATTAATAGAAAAAGATTTAGTACAATTAAAAGAAAGAATTAAAAAAATAAATAGTTATACATCTAAATCATATAATTATATTGGAAATATTGAAAAGAAATTTTTAAATTTAATAGAAAAATCTAAATTTAAAATTAAAATAAAAGAAGATACAAAAATTGAAAAAATAAAAGATGTTAAAAAAATATTAAATGAATATAGTATTGTTTCTGATATATATTTAGATTTAAGAAATAAAATTATTAAAAATAAAATAACTAATATACCACAATATGTATTAAATCCATTACCTATACCAACTGATATTAAAGAATTTGTTATATCACTATTAGATAATAAAGATTTAGAATATAAATCATATGTAAATAATGATAATTTTGCTGATAATATGGATAAATTAATATCAAATTTAATAAATACAATAGATATTGAAAAACCTATTAAAAAAATTCCAATTACTAATTCTTCAATTTTATCTGATAAAGAAAACACGCAACCACAAGTTTATGATATAATAGAAATGACTGAACAAGAATTAGATGAAAAATTATTAGAAGGTATATCGTCGATGTCTATAGAAAAATTACAAAAAATTTATCATCAATTACCACTTGGTGGAACAGCTCAAAAAAAAGTAAAAAATATAAAAGATTTTTTAAAAATAATGAAAAATTCATTTCAAAAAGGAGGAATGTCTCAAGAAGAAGCACATATATTTATTAAAAAAGTAATATTTGATATAATAAATAATACAAATAATAATATTATATCATTATTTACTTTATTTAAAGAAGTTGATGATTTTGATATACAAAATTTACCAGATATAGAAATTGAACATATTTTATCTGATAATAAAAAGACGCAAATAATTGATAAAATTTTAAAAAGTGACCTACCACTGTCTCGAGAAGAAGTAGAAAAAGAATTAGATATATTTATAATTAATATTTCTAATATACTTAAAAGAAAGTATCAAGAAGATCCAAATAATTATGAAATGAATATAACACCTTATTATTTATTATTAGATGAAAATGCTGATAGTATGTTAAAAAATTTTAAAGAAGCAATAGAAGCATCAGAAGCATTAAAAGAGAATAAATTACCACAAAAAATTGATAAAGAAATAGCAGAAAATGATTCAGGAATAATAAGATATGAAAATACATTACCTGTATATAATAGTAAAAAAACAGTAGAAAAATTTACAAATTATAATAAAGATGAATATATCGGAAAAAAAGAAATAATAAAAAGAAAGACATCATCTATGATATATAATAATAGTTCACTGTTTGAATAAAATTAAAAAAATTTAAAATAGAATAAATATATATAATTTATTTTTATTATAAATAATATAATTTAATTATAGAGATAGTTTAAATGTCAACAAATTTAACAGTACAACATCTAAATTTAGATAAATTAATAAAAAATGAAACAAATTTAAAAATTTTTGATGAAGTATTTATAAATGATATATATATATTAAAAAATGAAGAAAAAATAGGAACAGAAGAATATGAGAGTATTAGAAATAAATATAGAGATACATTATTAAATACAAATTTAATAATACAAACTTATTATGATAATTTAAATACAAATATTAATTATTATGATAATAATTTTGAAATAAATAAAAATATATTAGATATTGAAAATGTAATGGATATTGATATGTCGCATTATTGTCACGATAGAATAAAAGAATATATGTTTTATTTTGATTTTTTATCAGAATATTATAGAAATTTAGCAGAATTAAAAGAAAAAAAACATTTATTAGAAGATGAATTATATTTATATGAATTTAATATAAAAGTAAGAATTTTACCAAATGATTATAAAAGTAATACATATTTAAATATATCAAAAATTATAAAAGATAAAGATTATATAATAATAAAATTTAAATTAAATAATAATAATAATTTTAAAAATTTAAATTTAGAATCATATAAAGGATTAAATGAAGATATAATAAGAGAATTATATATTGAAAATGATAGAGATAATACATTAAAAGATAATTTTAAATATTTATTAAATAAAATAAATATAAAAAATGAATTAAGTATTGAAAAAGAACTTGATTATTTTCATTTATTAACAGAATCATATAAATATAAATTTAAAAAATTAATTTTAAATTATTATATATTAGTAACATTTAATAACTTTATAAAATATCAAAAAAGATCAAAAACAGATAGTCAAATGTTTTTATATTCATCTGAATCATTAAAATTAGAAGAAATAAAAAAAATATTAAATCATTTTAATATAGTTTTTGAAAATTATTATATAACTTTTTCAAAAACATTAAATATATTAAATAGTATTGATATAAATTATAATAAAAAATCAGAATCAAAAAAAATAGAAGAGTCAATAATTATAAAAGATAAATTATTAGAATTAAATAGAAAATTAGAATTATCTGATTTAAAACTAAAAAAAAAAACAAAATGATATAGATTATAATAGTAAATATGTGTCAAATTCAAATATATATAAATATATATCATTTATTTTATTATTAATAACATTTATAATATATGTTTCTATAATAAATTTAAATTCAAATATGATACCAAAATCATTATCAATATTATTATTTATAATAGTAATAACAATATATATAATAATAAGTTATTTAGAGAAAAATACATATTATTTAGAAAATTTTGAAAATATTGAAACTATAAATGAATTAATTAATAGATTAGAAGAAAATAAAAAATTAATAAATGATCGAGAAATAAAAGAAAGTGAAAATTTAGATAATATATATAATAAAGAAGGAGCTGAAACAAGTCTCGGTATTTTAGCGGATGATTTTTTATCTAAAAAAGCCCTAAAATTTAATCAAAATGTTACTGATAATCAAGCAATTGATACTGAATATATATTAAATATTAGTGCAGAAGATGCAAATTTATTAGAAGAACAAAATAAGTATATAGAAAAATTAGAAAAACAATTAATTAAACTAAATAATGATTATAAATTAACATCTAAAAATGAAAGTATTTATTTAAAAAGAAGTATAGAATTAAAAAAAGTATTAGATAGTGTAAATAAAGCATTAAGTACTCAGAGACAAAGAGTTTATCAACAAAGAAAAAAAGTATCAGATTTTATAAATTTAATAAGTGAATATAATACAGTAATAACTGAAATAACAAAATTAAATAGTAAAAAACAAACAATAAGAGAACAAAAAATGAAATTAATTTCACAAATGGAAGAGAAAAATAATGATTATGCTACTAGTATAAGAGAATTAACTACAGAATATACTAATAAAAATGTAGAATTAGGTGATACAAATGCTGCAATTAGTAAAATATTAAATCGTATGGAAAGATATAGATTAGAAAAAGAAAGAATAGAAGGTTTAGAATTAACAGAACAGGCAAATACAGTAATATTACATAGTGAAGCACAAACAGCTATTTATGAATATAAAGATAAAGTATTTCAAATAGCAAAAATTGATGCTGAAATTGAAAAATTAAAAACAGATATAGAAAATCAAGATACTTATGAACAAAAAAAATCAAATGAAATAATAAATAATGAAATAGAATTACAAAAAGAATTAGAACAATCAAAATTAAATGCAAGAAAAGCAACATATGAAGCAAAAGAAATATTAGAAATTATCCAAAAGAAAATTCAGAAAATAAATAAAGAAAAAGAACAAAAAACATATGAAATTAATATAATATTTGATATTAAAATTAGTCCAGATATAATAAATACAGCAGAAAAAAAAGAAATATTTAAAAATAATATAATAAATGAAATATCAGAAGCAATTATACTACCATTAAATAGATTTGAAGTATATCAAATATTAAAAAATACAGATACTTATAGTAATATATTTGTTGAAATTATAATATATGATATTAAAACATATGATGATAAACAATTAGATGTAAAACAAGTTAAAGATGAAATATTTAATCAATCAAAAAATATTAAATCAAAATTAAGAAATGGTAAATATTTAAGATTATTAGATAAAATATCTATACAAGAAAATAAAGGTGGTAGTACTAAAACTTATTTTGTTCCTAAATCAAAATTAAATGTAGAATCTTCAAATGAAAATATTAATAATATATATTTAAATATTGAATTAATATTACAAAAAATTAATAGTATTAATAGAAAAGAAAATATAGAAAGAACATATTATGATGAAATTCATCCAAATTTAAAATTAGAATTAAAAAAATATAAAACTTTTAGTAATAAAGCAGATGATACAAAAAATATATTAGATACACAAGCAAATATTAAATTGCATGATTATATTTATAATTATAGTTTAATATATTTATTATTAAATATTACATTATTATTATCAATAACATTTATATTACATTCATATTTTAGCTATTATAAATCAATTATATTATTAATATTTATAATAATATTTATATATTTAATAATATCATTTTTATTAAATATAACTAAAAATGTAAGAACACAAGGAAAAAATCAATATTGGGGAAATAGAAAAATACATGAATATAATTTTTAATATAAAATTATAAATTTTTTTTATTAATTTATATATAAATAAATTATAGAGTATACTAATAAATGTCATATAGTACCCCAAATGATTTTATATTAATTAATAAAATCTCTATTAAACATTTATCTAAATATTTATTCAAAAATGATAAAATATTAACAGATTCTATTAATACTGATGCACAAGAATTAATTTATATAAAAAGTTATATTGAAAATTTATTAAATACTGATAGAATTGATGCAACTATAAATGATTTATTTCAAAATAAAGTAAATTATTATAAATTATCAAATTATTCGGATAAATATAGTAAATATTTATATACAAAAAAATTTACAAGTGATGTTTTAGATATTGATTTATCATATTATACTAATAAAAATATAAAAAAATATATGTTTATATATGATTTTTTATCAGAATATTATAAAATTATTGCAAAAATAAAAGAAGAAAAATATTTTATTGATAATGAAACAATTTATAATAATGAATTTGAAATTCAAATGAAATATATTTTAATTAATAATATAGAAAATAATGAAGAAATTACTAATATTAATAATGTTAATAATTCTTTTAATTATTATACTATTTTATTTAAATTAGAAGATAAAATTAATAAAACTAATAAAAATAAAATTATACAACCTACTGGTAAAATTTATGATGTTAAATTAAAAAATTCTGAAAATTATAATATTAATGATGAATATAATAACATTTATGTTTCTAGTTTTATTAAATTATTCAATGAATTAATTAATAAAGATGATTTATTATTAGATGATTCTTTAAATCATTTTACAATATTATCTAAATCTTATAAATTTAAATTTGAAAGTTTATTATTAAATTATTATATTTTAAAAACTATATATTTTTATTTTCAATTATATCATATTACTAAATCTAAAGAAATTGATGATATAATTACTATTAATTATCCTATTATTTTCAATAATTTTAATAATTTAATAAATGATAAAAATGATAATTCTATTATTAAAATTTTAAATAATACTAAAATTCAAGATTATAATCTTGATAAAAATAGAGATAATAAAATAAATGATATTGAAAATAAAATAAAAAAATTAGAATTTAATAAACAAGAATTAATTAATTATGTAAAAAATAATAAAAATATTTCCACTGAAGAAATATTAAAAAAACAAAATGAAGGTATTGATTATAATACAAAAATTGATAATCTTAAAAAAGAATTAGAATATGTTAAAAGTAATAAATATATAACTTCTGAAGGTAGTAAAATTCAAGAAGCTATTGATTACAAAGACGAATTATCACAAATTAATAAAAAAATTGAAAATAATAAAACTAGTCTCGAAATTATTAATAAAAATACTAAATTTGATAAAAAATATTTAAATAATATTAATATTTTATCTTATTTTATTAATTTTATTTTAATTACAGTTATATTTTCATTAATTATTAATTCTGTAACTAATAGTTTAAATATTTCTATTCCTATTATTATATTTTTAGTTTCTATTATATTATTTATAATTATTAATAATATTATTAAAAATATATATATTAATGAAATTAATGGTACTTTAAATAGTAATAATAGTTCTAATTTTTTATTATATAATTTATATAATCATTATAGTGAAAAATTTGAACTTCCTACTGATAGTCCTATTAATAATATTAGTAATACTATTATTAATGATGATACATTTTATGATAATATTACTGATATTCCTACTATTATTAGTAATAAAATTGATAAAAATTTAGAAAATAAGTTATATGTTTATAGTTATAATATTAATTATAAAATTGATATTTATAATAAAAATTTATTTGATGATGAAAATAATATTTTTGATAATTCAAATTATACTCGTTATTGGAATGATGATAATTTAAATTTAAATCTTATTGATAATGATTTTAATGTTTTCCCTAGTAATCAAGAAGATAGAATCACTAGATATATATTACATATTCCTGAATTATTAGATAATATTAAATGTAATATTTTAGTTGTTGGTGGTGGTAGTTTTGGTGGTCATATTGATATTAATGATAATAATTCATCTAAAAATATTGCTGAAGGTGGTGCAGGTGGTGCTGTTATTTATTCTAAAGAAGTACCATTAGAATCTGGATTATATGAAATAGGTGTAGGTATTGGTGGAAAATGGATTGATGATTTAGATAATTCTATACAAAATGGTCAAGCATCTGATTCATATATTAAAAAAATAGATAGTAATAATTATTTATTATTAGCTAAAGCTGCTAAATATAATAAACTTAATAATGATGATATTTTACAATTATCTGGTGGAATAAATACTGAAAATATTTCTCTAAAAGATACTGATATATTAAATAATAATAATAAAAGTAATGGTGGTAAAGGAAGTGTTATTAAACCTACTCAAGGAGAATCTGATTTTAATTATTATTATGCAGTTAATTACACTAATAAATATAATTATATTAATAGAGATAAAAGATTTGAATTATATAATGATTATGGAGAAAATGGTAGTTCTGGTATTGATTTTACTACTAAATTTAATTTTATGAATGATGGTAAATTTGCTAGCGGTGGTGGTGCTGCATCTTATTGTATTGAAGGTGATATAGATACTTTTAATATTTATAATAATTATTATTATGGATGTAATCCTAATAATGAACGAATTGGTAGAGGTGGTAGTATTACTGCTGGTGATGGTGATGAACTATATGGTAAAAATGCTTTACCTAATACAGGTAGCGGTGGTGGTGGTGGTAAAATTAAAGGTGGAAATGGTGGAAGTGGTATTGTTTTAATAAAATTTGATTTAGATGATATAAAAGCAAAATTTGACACTAATAAAAATATATTAAAAAATAATATTAAAGAAAATGTTTATAATTTAGCACTAGATAAAATTAATTTAGATACTTATAAAAAGAATTTAAATTTAAAAACTTATGAAAGTAGTATTAGACTTGCTAAACAAGATATTGATTCTAAAATGAGAAATTATGGTATATTAATTCAAGATGAAAAAACAGAAATTCAAAATATTAATACTAAATTAGAAGATATAACTGATAAAGTTCAAGAAATTAATGATATATCCTCTCAAATAGCACAAAAAAATAAAGATATTTATGATTATAATCAACAAATAAAAACATTAGAATTAACACAAAATAATTATAGAAAAAATATAACTCAATTAAATAATGATATTAATGATACTAAACAAAATTTACAATTACAAAGAGCAAATAAAAGAAAAGCAGAAATTGAAGAAATACAAGCTAATACACAAGTTGAAGAATTTAAAAAAAATTATTTAAAAAGTATTACTGATAGATTAAAAGCACAAGTTTGTAAAAATAAAATTGAACTTGCCAATAATTCTAAACAAGAAGAATTAATTCGAAAAAGTACTGAAAAAAAAGATATTAAAAATAAATTATTAGAAGATTTAAAAAATAATAGACTTGCTATTATTGATAAAACTATTAGTTTAGAAGAAGCTCTTGAAAATGCTTTATATTCTCAAAAAGAAGCAGAAGATAATTATAATATTGAATTAAATAATTTAAATAATAAATTAAAAGATCAAACTTTACAAGAATCTGAAAAAAATTATATTATTTCATTAAAATTAAAATTAAATTCAAAAATAGCAGGTATTAGTGGTTATGATGGAAGTTTTTTAAATGATACAATAGATACTAGAGATAATATTAAAAAACAATTAGAAGATGAAAAACAAAAAAGAAAAAATTTTAATCAACAAATTATTAATGAATTAAAAAATGCTACATCTAATTTAAATAATAATAATGGTACTTTTTCAAATAGATATAGTATTTTAAGAGTATATTCTGGTAATTTAAAAGATAATACTATTAATCTTTCTCAAGATGAAATTGATAGAAGAGAAAAAAATAAATTAATTAATAATTTTGAAGAATCTTTATATAAAAATGAATTTGAAAACTTTTCTTTATTTGAAGTTAAAGAACATTTTATTATTTCTGATGAAGAAAAACTTTTATTAAATAGAGTTAAAAGAAAAGCATATGTTGAACCTGATAATATTACTATTATTGATTTAGAAATTATAGCACATCCACAATTAGCTAAACCTTATTCTATTGATATTTTAAATGAACTAACAAAACAAAGTAATGATCTTAATTCTAAATTAAGATCTGATAGTAGATATTTAAGATTTTTAGATTCTTATAAAACTGATAATAATGAAAATTGGACAAAAGTACCTGATGCAATAGGTGTTATATCTAATCAAAAATTACTTGAAGATAATAAAAATTATATTAATGATATTTATGCTAATTTTGATACTATAAATAAATTAAGTATAGATATGCCTTCTTATTACGATAATGTTAATCCTTTACTTAAAAAAGAAGTATATAAATATAGAAATATTGATAATAATACTAATTTATATAATAAAATTAATATTAATAATAATAATACTGTTAATATTCAAATAAAATTAAAAGAATTAACTTTAAATTTCATATTATCTATTTCTATTTTATTATCTTTAAGTATTATTATTCATAAATTTTCTAATAATATTTTTATTTATTTAATATCGGTTATAATATTATTAATTATTACATTTTATTATTTATATAATAGAAAACAAATTGTTAGAACTAAATATACTAATAAATATTGGCATAAAAAAAAAAATATTTAAATGTTATTATATTCATTTAATTTCGCTTTATATAATTCTTTTTCTGATATATAATTTTTATCTTTTACAAAATTATTATCTATTAACCATTTCTTTGATATTAAATTATATTCTGATTTTTCATTTAGTAATACAAACATTAATAAATATGCAATTATTAATATTATAAATCCTTTTAATAAACTTTTTGTACTAAAAACTAATAATGAATAAAATATTAATGCTTGTGTTAATTTATTATCTAATATTTTTTCTTGTACTGGTGTCATTTTAAATTTTAAAAATCGCCCTCCTATATGCATAAATATTATTTGAATATATGATAATGGTTCTATTGCACTACTCATTAATTTTTTTACTATTCTCTATATTTATTATATTTTATAATTTTAATATTAATAAAATATAGATATACAATTAATTACATTATGGCTAATGACACAATTCAAACTGTATTAAGTAATTTCGAATTAAATAAATTAAATGATTATATTACAACTTATGATAATGATACTAATAGAATAGCAACAGATTCTTCTTTAATATTTAATAATATTCAAGATGAATTAGCTAATAATTCAAATATTTTTAATAATCAGGATTATTTTGATTTAATAACAGATAATGAAAATTATTCTTTTAATATTTATAAATTACTTTCTAATGATACTAATATTAATTTAATATTTATTGATTTTATGATACAATTTTATAAAGAAATTAAAAATTTTATTACTGATAATAATATTATTAATGATGATATATATACTAAAAATTTTAGATTTGAATTTAAAACTAAATATAAATATGTAGTTGTTGGTGATAGTTATCAAATTGGTATTAATGATAAATATTATACTATATCTTTTTGTTTAAATAAAGAATTTTTTGAAAATCCTAATTCATCACAAAATTTTTATATATCTGATGGTGATAATGGTATAAGAATAACTAATTCTTCTGATTCTACAATTACTTTAGCTGATGTTAAAGAATTTTTTAAATTTTTATTTAATACTAAAAATGGTTCTGAAAAATTAAAAGAATATTTATATTTCTTTGTAAATAAAAAAACTATTAAATATTATTATACTAATTTTGAAACTTATAAATTAAATTTAAATAATTATATTTTAAAATGTTTATACATAACATATAAAGAATCCGCTGATACTCATGGTTTTGATAGTTTTATGCAAGATAAATATAATAAATATCTTAATAAAATTAATGAAAAATATGAAAAAATTAAAGATGAAATTATTATTATTAATGAAAAAAATAATTTTAATAAAAATAAACCTAATGAAAGTGAACAAATAAAATCTGCTAATAAAACTATTAATAAATTAAAAGAACTTAATGAAAATTTAGAATATAGATATAAAAAAATTAATACTGCTAATAATAATTTATCATATCAACAAACTAAATTAAACTATATTAAATCTATTTTAGTTTTAACAATTATTATTTTCGTTATATCTTCTATTTTATTATTATCTGTTAATTATTTAAGAAAATATACTTATTATGAAAATGGTATTTATATTACTATCTTTTTAATTATTCTTATTTATGCTTTTATATTTTGGTATATTAATTCTCTTAAAAAATTTAATAAAAACTTATTTTATGAATATTTCACTCAACAAAGTGATGATAATATTTTTGTAAATTCAAATGCTAAAATTACTTCTATTAGAGAATTATCTAATTATATTAATACTAATGATATTGATTATTATATCGATTATTATGATACTATTAATCCTTTATTAAATATTGAATTAAAAAATTATAAAAATAAAGAATATAATAGTAGAATTTATGATAAAGTTGCTCATTTTAATATGAATATTAGTAATAGAGATATTAAATATAATATTGAAACTATTAATTATTTAATTACTTTAACTATTTTACTTATTTTAATATTTATTATCTTATATAAAATACCTTCTATTACATATATTACTGGTACTATTGGTATTTTATTATTCTTATTTATCTCTATTATTTATTTCGCTAGAATTATTAGAATTGTACGAACTAAATCTTACAATTATTATTGGAATAAACCTTTAGATACTAAAAAAATTGGTAATGATTTAAATAATAATTAATTTTATATTTCTAATACATTTTTAAAATTTTCTATAAATTTCTTTATTTTTTCTTTTGGTGTATAAAATTCTTCTACTATATTCTCATTTTTATTATAATCTATATTACTATATATCACTGTTTTTAATTCTTTACTTATAAATATATAATAATCAAATATTAATGATATTATAAATATTAGAAATAATGTCCCTATTAAATTATCATATTCATATAAATAATAATTTATTATTACTAATGGTATAAATATATATTTATTTTCTATTATATCTAATATAATATCAGGATTTGGTACTGATGGTCTTAATGAATAAATTATTAAATATCCACATAATATACCTGTTAATAAACCTTTAATTAATTTATTTATTGTATCATATATTGTTTCTGTATTTGAAATATCTACTTCTTTCATACCTTTCTATTTATTTATATTATTTTTTATTTCTTTTCATTATGTATATTAGAGAATATAATTTTATTATATACATTTAAAGGGGATGAATTTTGCAACTATACTTGAGGCATATGGTTCTGATTCAATTGAAAAACATAAAAAAAAGAAAAAAGATAATATTGTAATTGATAATACTATTGATAATTCTATTGATAATAATAATAATGACCACGATTTAAATTATCAAATTCATGAATATAAAAAAGATTTTGAACATTGTGAACCCATTCAACCACCACATTATAAATTACCTATTTCTGAAAATGTTCTTAAAAATTATAATAATGCTTATCAAAATTTTCTTAAAGATAGAAAAGTTTCTGAATATAAAAGTAATAATGATAAATTAAAAACTAATAATACTATTTCTTTAAATAATTCTAATATTAATAATAAAAATAAAATTAATATTTATGAAAATTATGATAAAATAAGATTAGAAAATGTTGATAATATTGAACCTTATTTTGATGAAGAATTAGATAATTATCTTAATATTAATGATTTTACCGAACCTTCTTTTAACAATAAACATGAAGATAATATACGACACGATTATATGAATAAAAAATATAATTTAAAAACACAAGAACCTTTATCTTTTAATACTGATGATTATTATATTATTCCTAAAAAAAAATTTAAAAATTCCGGTTTAATTCATAATTTTAATAATAATATTTCTAATTTAAATTATGAACACAATGATGATAGAAAACAACTACATTTAAATCCAAATAATAATGATTTTGATGATATTAATATTACACAAGAACCTATTTTTAATAATAATATGATTACTCCCCAACCTGTTTTAAATTCTTATCATACTAATAAATTAAATAATAATAATTATCAAAATAATATGCATAATTATAATGATATGCAAAATTATAATCATTATCATAATATTGATTATAATACTACTGAACAATTTAAAAATTATAGTAATTATAATAATAATTATAATAATAATTATAATAATAATTACAATAATAGCAATAATTTCTATAAAAATATTATCAATATTGGATTATTTATTTTAATTGGTATATTTCTAATATTCTTATTAGATTTATTAACTGAACTTGCTTTACATAAAGGCATGAAACAAACTGTTGAAGTATTAATTCCTTTATTAGAAGAATTAAAAACTTTAAAACAAAAATAGTACATTTCTTAATTTATTTTTATTTTTATAAAATTATTTTAAAATTTTAAATTTTTTTATGAAATGTACTATTTTAAAAACTAAAAAGCATGATTTTTACATTAAAAACACTACTTTTATCTATTTTTTTAATTACTAATATGCTTTATTTTTTTTTATTTAAAATTTGCAAAAAAAAGATTTTTATTTTTTACAAAAAAATTTACCAAAAAAATCACTTGACTCATTTACTCGCTCAAATGAGTAAAACTTTGATAACAAATATTTATATTTAAAAATTATTTATATTATTATAATAGGATATAAATTATTATTACTCATTTATGGACTATAAATGTAAATATTGTGATTATCAAACAAATCGTAATTATAATCTTTTAAGACATCTAAACGCTAAACATACATGCCAAATTATAGAAAATAATAATGATAATTTAACTGAAAAAAATGTTATCCCAAATGAAAAAAATGTTATCCCAAATGAAAAAAATGTTATCCCAAATGAAAAAAATGTTATCCCAAATAAAAAAAATGTTATCCTAAACCAAAATATTTGTAAAAAATGTAATAAATTTTATAAAACTAAAAATAGTTTAATAGAACATGAAAAAAAATGTACAGGTGTAGATGATTTAACTTGTCCTAGATGTATGATTAGTTTTACAAATAGACA
>MDSW01176038.1_pt1 | contig 16859 bp, 24 predicted proteins | sample 811171 | NCBI WGS metagenome assembly MDSW01 (sample SAMN05326641, study PRJNA326480) | marine metagenome | isolation source: seawater | place: Atlantic Ocean: North West | collected 2012
TACTCCACGGTCATGCGCAAGCTGAACATCAGCAAGGCGACGGCCGTGGGCGCGGCGGCTGAGCTCGGATGGACGATCCCAGAATCGGAGTTCGAGGCGGAGGCCCCCAAGGCGCGGGGGCGGCCGAAGAAGGCGAAGACGGCTATGGATCCTACGGTTGAGTCCACTGACTCGGAGGCTTCCGGAGATGAGAAGACGAAGACGAAGGCGACGAAGAAGAAGGCCGGGAGGCCAAAGGGCAAGGGACCTAGGGTGACGTCGAGTGCCCATGATGCCGCGAAGGAGAAGATCGACGAGCTCCTTAGGCAGGCGGACGAGCGGGACCAAGCTGAGGCGGCAGCCGCCGCGGCCGACGATGGGTCGGACGGCGAGGCCCTCCCGGAGAGCGATGGCGAGTTGGAGGAGGAGGAGGTGGAGGACGTGACGGAGTTCGCGCACGACGGTGTCACGTACTACAGGGGCGCGGACGGCGCGCTCTACGACCCGGAGACCGAGGAATGCGTAGGGAAGTGGGACGGGGAGAAGGTAGTGCCAGTGGGGGAGGCATACGCGCAGGCCCAGGGGAGGTAGGCAGAGATAGATCGTAGAGAGCACTGAGTCACCGTAGAGCGGAGTAGAGTATAGTGTAGTTTTTGCGTTTTCTGGTGTACACCGGAACCCAATTTATCTCACTCATTTCTGAGTTAGGTGTAACATGGCCTGGTGGTACAACAGTGGAAAGGGAGTGTGGGCCTTCTGCGTCTTTTTTGTCGTGTGGAGTCTCTGGTACGGGATGGTACACTGCCCCTGCCCCGGGGGTGCAGAGAGAGGAGGCATGTGCTACCGTAAGGAGTTCTACGGTGTACAGCTCAACCACCTGGTGCTCTTCATAGTCCTTGGCGCAATGTTCCCTGACTTCTTCTACTCTTTCATGGTCATGGGTGCACTGTTCGAGCTGTGGGAGTGGTGGCTTGATCATAACGACAGATTCGTGTTCAATCACCTAGGTGGGTGTTTGGCAACCCGTCCCTCGGTCTGGCGCAGGGACCGTCCACATGACACTCACGTATTCGCAGGCGAGCATAAGCCGCTCAATATGCTCGACAAGGCCATGGGAATCCGGAACTCGCAAGTGCACGGATGGCACGGCTCGGTCGCTGAAGTGGTGGTGAATGCGGTGGGCTTCGGGATTGGGTTCCTGGCCAATCGGTGGGCACTTTCTAGATCAAGAGGCCATCCGTGACCGGTATCTGCTTTATCTCACTCATTTCTGAGTTAGCATGGGATGTGCTCGGCCCACCGTATATGGCCCTGTGCACATCCACGTAATATCGGCGTGCATAGAATTGAAAGGCTATGCGGCGTGGGGAAGGCACTGTACACATAGAATGCCTAAGACCGTCTCTTCTGAAGAAGGGGACCGCTTATGCCCCGTCTGCATGGATGAATGGAGAGGGAAGGTCACCTTTGAATGCGGACACAGCATGTGCACCGTATGTTTCGCGGAGCACTCCAAGAGGAGCTCAATCTGTCATATGTGCCGGCGACCAGTTCCCACTGCGACCGACAGGCCGCGGGGCTTGCCCAGCAGAGACGAGGTTGAAGGTGCATGTATGGCGCACGTTAGGAACAGCACCGAGCACATGATGGAGTTCATCGAGTTCATGTGTTTGATTGAGGATCCCCGGCGCCAGGCCATGCGTGTGAAGGGGTTGTTCGACAGTCAGTACAGGCTAGGGATAGTGGCCGGCCTGAGAATGGCATACCAGAGGGAGTGAGGTGTTCCGTGGTAGACAGGAATTGATAGCTTTTCTTCAGGCTGTGCACCTGTAAATCTTGAAAGTTCAAGTAAAGCGATAACAACAACCAACCTAATCCAAAATGATCGACCAGACCATGTCCCTCTACATTCCGCGCGTCTTCGGTGACGACGACGAGCAGATCAAGCGTGAGATCAGCGAGCAGATGGCGTCACAGGGAGTCGGTGTGACCTCCTCGGTGGACGTGGATCACTCCCCGCGCGGACACAAGCAGGCGTTCGTGCATTTCTCCGAGTGGCTGGAGACCGAGGACAACGAAGCGCTCCAGACCGACATTCGTCATCGCCACCGCTCGGTGGTGACGGCGGCGTGGGGTCCGCCTCCGTCCATCTCGGACGGGAAGACGGGGTACTGGATTCTGAAGGAGAACATGAGCGCGCAGAAGCACGCTCCCAACCCGAGGCCCGCGGTGGACCAGGATACCCTGATGCTTCAGGCCAAGACGATCCGAGACCTGCGCGAGGAGCTCGCCCAGGCTAAGGGGCAGCTTGTGATGAGCGCGGTGAACGGTGGGGCTCAGAGCGCGTCGTCTCAGGCGCGGGCGTGGGCGAAGGAGCGCGAGCGGAAGCGTGAGGCCGGAGAACAGGAGTCCGATCTCCACGAGCTGGACGCCAGCGTGCGCCGTATGTGGCGCATTCCATCTCGCAGCCAGCCCGGCGTGTTCCGCACCGTGAAGTGGATGTTCGATGGCTCCTGGGAGTGTGACTGTCCGGCGACAACGGAGTGCTGGCACATCAAGCAGTGCAAGCTTGAGGTGGCGGGGGCGATCGAAGCGGAGAGCACCAGCGCCAGCGTACGCGAGGCCTGGGAGAAGCGCGTGGCCCAGCTCGAGCGGGAGCGCGCGTTCACGGAGGGTCAGAGAGACGAAGCCCAGCGAGAGCTGGCGGGGGCTCGGGCCGAGATCGAGGATCTGCAGGACGAAGTGGCCAGCCTCAAGGCCCTTGCGCGGCTCGCCCCACCGCCCCCCCTCAAGCGCCATCTGCCCCTGGCCGCCGACGCGGAGGATTACGACGGAATGCGCGCGCAGTGGGAACGGGAGGGCCTCGAGGGCGAGACGGGTAGGGTGCCCGCTCTTGACAGGTTCAGGGGGAGCGAGTTTGTTGGTGCTGGCGGCGGACCGAGGGAGTCTGCCGATGCGACGGCGGAGCGGATGGCGCTGCAGTCGGAGGCCTTCAGGGCGGCGATGGCGGATGGGAGCGCCGAGTCGCCCGAGTGGTCGGAGCAAGGGGCGCCCAATGAGATGCTGGTGGACGAGCGAGGATTGACGCTGAGCGCAGCGGACGTCGCGGCGATGGACAGTGAGTTGGAGGCTTGGCGCAGGAGCCGGAACGCCAATGGGGGGCTTGGTAGCGGTCCCTCATTGGCCGGGAGGTCCGCCCTCTAGATGCACAAGAGTAGGCCAGATGTAGAATATAGTTTGGAGTAGGTTTGTTTTTGCCCTTCCAGACATAAATTGATAGCTTTATTCTGTGGACCGTTCCCCTCCAAGCCTTGAACGAGATACACAGATAAGTCCAAGCAACAGCAAGTACCATGGCGGAACATGACCCGTTTCAGGAGGCGATGGGGGTCCTGGATGATCAGAAGGCATTCATGAAGGAAGGCGCCTATCTCGAGATGGCCAACGCTCTAGGCAGGCTCCGCAAGCAGACTCGCCCTGCGCCCAGGCCACGCGTGACCCGCGACAATAGTTGGCTCCAGATCTGCTTTGCGGCGGGTCTGCGTCCGGAACAGGAGCGGTGTCTGCGCCTGTGGTTGGAGCCTGCATACCACCGCGCGCCACCGGGTGCACCACGACATCCCGATGACCACCGGTGTGTGGCGGTTGACGGAAAGGGTGCTCGCTGTGCCCGGCACTCAGACGGGTGCGCGCCCTTCCTCTGCTACCGGCATCGCCAGGGCAAGGCCGGGAAAGATCGGGCGCGTATGGTGATGCATACGATGATGATGCGCAGCGGGCCTCTGATGGAACTACCTCTGCCAGAGGGGTGGGAAGCGGTGAGGAGCCGATCCGTCTATGGTGAGGTGTACTACGTGAACCGGGCGAGGGGCGTGAGTACATGGGTTCCGCCATACAACCCGCTGTTGTCCGGCTAGAGTAGAGTAGGGTAGAGTAGAGTAGAGTAGTTTTTGCCTTGGAACGGTCACAGAATTGAGTTAGGAGTAGATTTGTTTTTGCCCTACACAGTAAGGATGATCGGGCTCTGGCAATCGGTGTTGGGCGAAATGGCGTCCGTGCGTCCGCCCAAGCAGGGAGGAACTCCCGCCCCCCCAGCAGCAGACAAAGGCCCTGTTGAGGAATCCATCTGGGGTGGGGCACCTCCCCGGGTCGTCGGGTTCCGGTGGGTGCCGAGGACCGAATGGCAAAACACAGATCCACACGCCCAGACGAAAAGGACTTAAGGAGGAATAGGGTTGACAGACTGGGCCGGTGCCGACGGCTAGTAGCGGTGTGGCGCAGAGGAAGCGTGCCGGGCCCATAACCCGGAGGACGTAGGATCGAAACCTACCGCCGCTAGTTTTCTTACTCATTTCTCGTTATCTCACTCATTTCTGAGTTAGGCCAGATAGCGAGAAAATTGCCCTGTGCACGGGGGATTCAATCGTGCTCAGATAGTTTTTGACTGGGGGGTTATGGACTTCCATCGAAGGTTGCACTGTACACATTTACGGAGGCCGAGCCGAGGTCCACATCCCGACAGTTTTCTCTGCTCATTTAAGAAACTCCTGATGCGCGTCGTGACCGTAGGAACCGGAACAGACGGCTATTACGACACACTTGTTGAGTCGTGTAGCCGTCTAGGCCTCGAACTAACCAATCTCGGAACCGGCCAAAAGTGGGAGGGGCTCATCACAAAGGTCCGGCTGTTCAAAGACTACCTTCGCACAGTCCCTGATGACGAAGTCATTATGTTCGTCGACGCGTACGACGTGGTCATCATCGAGGAGGAAGCAGCCATACTGCGCAAGTTCCGCTCTTTCCAGAAGCCCATAGTGTTCTCGGTTCAGAAAGGACTCTTCGCGCGCACCTTCATAGGCGACAGCGGGCAAGATGGATCGTTGTGCACCGGCACCTATATGGGCTACGCGCGCGCCATACGAGAGCTCCTAGACCTCGCATACACAGAGCAGGCTCTCGCAGAGGGGCTCTCAGACCAGTTCATCTTGAACGAGGCTGGCGCGGCAAACCCATTCTTCAAAGAAAAAGTAGCATGCGACTCGGACCAGGAGATATTCTTCGTCACCGACTTCGATGACTTCTTTGCCCCAGCCTACTGGTTGTCTGGTGACATCAACGGCCTGACCCCAGGCCCGAACCGAGTCTTGTCAGCCGGCAAAGGACAGCCAAGCGTCATTCACTTCGCCGCCGCCCTGGACGGCAATAAGTACATTCGCCACCTAGGCTACGACCCCTCAAGAGTTAAACCCATTGCCCATTCGTTCAAGCTGCGCCAGGTCGGAAACTATTTCCTTCTCTGGCTAGCAGGAATCGGCAAGTACATCGTCCTAGCCCTCCTTCTTGCTGCGTTCATCATCTATCGGTCGTTCTCCCTCCCATCATCCACAAAGGGTAGAGTCAAGCCCCGTCCTCGTCCTCCTCCTCTTCGGCGTTCGCCACGCCGATAGATACCAGCCTGGCGGGCGAAACGACCATGCCCCTAATGCCACCCGGATAGTACACCATGCTATAGTGGTGATCAAATCCGTTGGTGCCCACCACGCCTTGGGGCTGAATGCACGAGCAGACCGGGGGATACCCCAGCCGCGCGCTGCTCAGCTGGAGGCCGTAGGGACCAGGGCGCCAGCGCGACTTCGAAGAATCGAGTTGCGCAATAGCGGCCCTGCGCTTCCCACCCCAGTAACGACGATAATCGAAGGCATAGGCCTTGATCATCCTCCAAATCCCCGCTGGAAGCTCCATTCTATCCGAATATGGGTGCGCTCTCGCGACTCAATTTGCACCGCGCCTCCTGTCACAAACGTTATGCATGCAATTAACGCCACAGACACTGTAGACGTCAGGGGGCCCATGGATACGACGAACATTCTGAGAGGAACCCATCAGCCAAACGCACCGGTCTTGATCAGCGAGACGACCCCTACCGGCAACAACGACGCGTGCACCCGCACCCGCGGGATGAGCGTCTGGCGCTTGTCCTTCTCCGCGTCCGCGTCCGCCGCCGCCGCCGCCGCCTCCGTCCACCTCCAATGAAGCGGATTGCCTCTCCATGCGGTACCGCTACCACCTCCCCCTTCTCGCCCTTTGGTGGACTGGCCAAGAGCCGACGGGTGCTTCCGCTGCGCTTACTCTTGTGTCCGCTGCTCCTCCTCTTGCGCCCACTACTCGGACGCTCCCCCCTCTCGAAATATCTCAACCATGCATCGATCTCGCGGATCGCATTGAGCCGGTCCTCATCGGCTTGTCCACCGGGGATCATAGCCCCACTCTGCTCTACTAAGCGCGCCCGCCGCTTACGCATGCTGCGCATCAACTCCCCCTGGGATGGCATCCTACTAAAGGACTACATTATAGCGGGAGCCCGCTCCGGGTACTGCCGCGTCCGGCATGAATCTATGGTGTACGTCCTCACATTAATCTATCGGAACAGCATGGTCCGAGAGAAGGAGGATGGCTCCGTTAGCTAGAATGTCGACCTTGGCTATAATGGCTATAATCGCGATCGCTCCATCGTTTCCCCCTTTATTCCACCGGTCCCGGGCAAAGCCGCCAATATTGCCAAGTTGCTCTACTCGCTTATCGGATTGTACACGGCACCGGCCTCAGCCTCGCCGCCTGTCTCCAGATCCCGCCCCCCGAGGGCAGGACCGCGGCGCCTACACGCAGACCAGCCCAAGGAGAGCAATACCAGGACAGTGCCGACGGTATGGGTGATCAAGCCGATCCTACACACCTGGAACGAAGCAGTATCGGCCAGGTGGCGAGCCGCCGCAGGCCTAGCAATCTCCCACCAGCCCCACGACAGGATTCCCGCTTCCGCCACGAGGTGGCAGGCCCACTCCGCGCACGAACCCGCCGAGATCTGCCCCGCGACCATCCAGGTCCACACCAAGAGGAGGAGAGTATAGGCCCAGAGGTAGGACGTGCATCCACACTCCTCGCTGAAATCAGCGGCGCGCTCATCCACCAGCGCCGCAATCGTGTAGCCAGTCCACACCAGTGCCCCGCCGATGATCGCAACCACCGCTATCATGCCCCCCGAGATAGCGCACATCCTGCAGTTGGCCCGCGCACGAGCTGAAAGACCCAGGGTCTTCATGATAGTTATCCAGTTCCTCCTGTCACAGCAGAAAACGGAGAACGGACTATCGGCCTCAATTCCCGCGCTGAAGCACGCCCAGGCAGAGACTATAGATGTCCATCCGGTGCCGGCTGGTAGTTAGCCCTTACCCAGGCCGCCCGGCGGCGGCGCTGCCACTGTCTGTACGCCGCCCACATCATCCAACCCACGGAGATGGCCATGCCAATGCCGAACTGGACGGCCATATGATGATCATACGCGGCTCTGGTGCTGGTGGTCGTGGAGCTAACAACCACAGAGAAGCAGACAAGTCCAACGATCACACACCCCCACTGGCACGCCTTGGCGCAACCAGTCGTCTGAACCCCGAGTCCAAATACAACTCCAATGACCGTCATCAGGAAGAACATGAAGATAGAGAACACCTGCAGTGGCTGCCACCCGAAGCAGGAGATGCCGGGATCATTACAGATGCGGACAGTGAAGGTGGCGTTGCAAGTGTTCCGGCAAAGGAGATCGCCGTCACCCGCCAGATCATCATCACCCAGAATTTGTCCTGCGGTAGTGGTGGTTTGGTTCATGGTCCAAGCTGGGACCCGCGCCCGAGAGTGCACGGCATCAATTTTCAGGCGCTCCGATTCGATTAGTAGTCATGCCGTATTGAAACATAACCGCCCCGTCCGGCAGCAACAGCTTCTTATGAGCCTCGTTGTCTTGTATACCGACCCAAGGAACCGGATAGAAACACTTCGTGGGAACAATGCGGATCCTATGTGCTTCTCGCGTAAGAAGCAGAGGCCCAGTCACCGCATACGGGCCCGCCGACCGTCTGGCCGCTCCGTAGTCGATTGAGGCGAGGTGACGAATCAGTGATCCAATGACCGGACTGCGCAGGGAGGAACCCACTACTCCGTTGGCTAGCCAGTCTTTTCCGGGCTCACGAGCTGCAAATACCCCTTCACGCTCCGCCCCCGCGAGGAACCGATCCAGACTCCCCTTCAGCCAAACTGAGTCCGCGTCTATGTAGACCCCTCCGTACAAATAAAGAATAAGGAGGCGAGCGATGTCGGCGCGGCCGTGAGGCGTGGGCTCACCATAGTAACATGCGCGCAGTTGGGCTAGAGCCCGCCTCCACGGCCCTGACCTTGTGCTGTGCACGGCGCGAAACGCCACGTCTCGCTGCATCCGGGGACAGACGTTCAGCGCTCTGTCCAGCAGGGATGAGATAGCCGCCTCGTTCCACTCTCGGTACTCCCATCCGGGGTTTGCTCGGCAGTATCCAACGCGCCACGTCCGCATCCATGACTCAGGCCGTCGCTTCCGATCACCTATCCAGATCTGGTGCACGCATCGTGGAATGGGCATCCTCCCGTCGTACACTCGGCTGCGCAATTAATTAATTCAGGCGTTTGAATGGGCGAGGGTGCGAGCCGCCTCCCCTGATCACGAGCTTGTCCCTCTCTGCCTGCCAGCCCGAAAGAGAGCTCGCCCCCAGAGAGATGTGATGAACGACCTTTCTGTGGAAAGATGCGCCGAGGACGTGCATTAGATGCGCTGGATACCTTGCGTAAGAGCTGATCTGTCCTAGGTATGGCAATCCCTTACGGAACCAGAAACTTCGTACGGCATCCGTGAACATAGCCGGTCCAGTGAGCCGGTGCACAAGATGCGGATCCTCGACGAAGGACGCCGGGTCGATCTGTCCCTCTGCCTCTAGCCTCCGCATCATCTCCTGAAGGACGAACCCGATGACAGGACTACCTTCAGGGGCAGCGAACACCCACTGGCAAAAATAGTTCGTCTGACAGTTCTCCGGCGCGACAACCAGCCATGATCGTGGGCGCCACAAGACGGACGGGTCGGACAGGCTGTACGTGTCCACATCGGCATACACACCACCGCGGACGTATAACACGACATAGCGCCATACATCCGCTTTCATGACCTCGAGGGGGAGGAGCCTGTACACCTTGTACAACCGTGGCGAGAACTCTCGGACCATAGTGTCTCGCGTAGCGTCATCGCAGAACGTGTAGTCGAGTCCGGGCACCTCCCTCCACGAGCGCTGCGCCCTGCGGAGACGAGGGACGGAGTCAACATAGGCCTGGGATCTGTGAGTCTGCCAGACGTGCGGAGGTATGCCGCCCACGGCACCCGGACCTGGCAAGCCAACAGGCAACCAGAGACCGTTGACGGCCATTCGTTCCCGGCCATCGCCAACAAGACACGTATTCTGCACCACCACACCTTCCTCAGTACGACAAAAAACCTCCTCTCGTGAAGGCATTCCTTCAAGAGAGCGTCGTGACACTACCTGGGAGGGCATGGCGTATAGAACCCACGCGGACAAGGAACGAACGCGCGATACGCAGACTAGCATGTCGGCATACCGATCTCGCTTGTGATCTCCTCGGGTTGGCAATTATGGTGACCGAAGTCCCGAACGGGGTCCTCCACTCGCTCCTCCAGCAGTGCGTATATGCGGGCGTAGGCCTCCACGGAGAGCTCATCCGCCACTTTCTTAATCGCCAAATCTTTTCGATAGCCTCTGCCCTCCAGCAACTTGACCCGACCTCTTATCTCGTCGGCGGTCCAGCCGTCCCAGGCGGGCCCCTCACCCTTACCCTTGGCATCACGCGGCCCCGAATTAACGGTGGCCTTCCGAATAGAATCCTTGGAGATTGCGGCAACCATGTCCAGGATGCCGCAGTCGTCCCGGAGCCTCTTGCGTAGCCACTCCAGAAGCCCTTCGTGGGGGCCGCCGGGCTTGGGGAGGTAGGACAGCCACTTGGCCGCCGCGACGCCACTATTGTGGATGTAGCGAGCCTCCATCCTGGGGTCGTCGTCGTCTGGCTCCTTGCCCACCTTTACCCATGCAGGCCTACCAACCTCGAATCCCATGTCGCGAAGAGTCTCGAGAACCTCTGGTGAATCGGGTTCGAGGTTGGGGCGCAGGGCTGAGTTCTTTTTAAAGGCAACTCCGATCAAGGCCGCGAACGTCTGACACCATCCGTGCCCAGGGTACTGCATGAAGAAGGGAGATTCCATGGAATCCGCTACGTAAGGCGGTTCCCCGGACACATTGCCCTTGTTCCAGCCGACAAGCTGCCAGTGGTTACGGTACTGGGCGACCGCCCACTGGGTTTCTTTGGGCTCTGGATCGGCGGTCAGACCCGCCACCGCCTCTGCCCTGGTGCTAAACACGGGATACACGCCTGGCTCTTCGCCCATGTCTGGCTCTTCGCCCATGTCTGGCTCTTCGCCCATGTCAAGCTCCTCAGCCACACGGCGGGCGAAGGCATATAGCACGTTGTCTAGGCCAAACAGATTGATCATCAGTTGCGGGGTGCATCCGGACAGCTCATACGGCGCGTACTTCTTTGTTCTGCCTCGCTTAGCGCTGGGCAGTGCGGACGTGCTGCTGCTGCTGCTGCGGCTCGATGTCCTCCCAGAGGACCTACGTCCCAGGGATGATGCATCGGAGGAACTCGAGGCCGTACGGGAGCGGGGCCGCCCCCGCCTCGCAGACCTCCGGGAAGGCGCTCGTTCCGAGGATGAGGCTTGAGGCGGCATGGAATCGTCAGACGGTGCGTACGAAGAGGAGGAAGAAGGCGCCCGCCTCCCTCGCCGCCGTGGCCTGCCGGAGGTCGCTCTAACTGGAGAACTGGGACTGCGTGGTCGAACGACCCCTCTGCGCGACGAGCGATCCATAGGTGGCGGCGACCGCTCTTGCGAAGGGCCCTCAATTTGCCTCGTTCGTGCCAGCTGGCCAAACGTGGCGAGCTGGTTCCTTGCCCAATCTCCCCATCCAACGCCGCCTCGCTTCACCGTCCGCCGGCAGCGTCCCCCCGAAGACCGAGTTCGCCGTCGAGATCGTATCCGCCGCCGAGACTGTGTACGCCGCCGTCGTGATCGCCGCATACGGACTATACATCTAGCAGCCACAATAAAGACCCGGCCTCACTTGGTGAAGTTGTCGGCGGCGGCGGCCACACGCGCTGCGGCCTCCGCTACGGTCTTCGCCTCGTTTGCCCTCTGAACCGCCTCCTCTGCCTCCTTGGTCGCTAGCTCGGCCGCCTTTTTCGATAGGGTGCTAGTCCTCTTAGCCGACTCAGCTGCATCTCGGGCGGCGGCCACGGCCTTCGCGTGCAAGTCGCGTCCACTCGGGCGCTCCATTGTGGACTAGGCATAGAAATTGAGCTGCTCGCTCCTCTGTAGGGGAGCCTAGCCCCGCGAAAATGAATACCCTGGACAAAACCAAGCTGGATCTAGAGCTACGAGTGAAGGGGTACACCGTCATCCCGGACGTGCTCACCCCGGACGAGGTGCAGGAGAATCTGCACCTGTTCCACACCTGGCAGTCACAGATCCCTGACCACGACTTCATCCACAGTGCGCTCGATCCACATGGGATCTACAAGCACCACCGCGCCGGCCAAACCGAGCATGCCTGGAGCATTCGTACTCGCCCCAAGGTCCAAGCACCCTTCAAGCACATATGGGGAACGGATGACCTCAACGTGTCTTTCGATGGCTGCTGTTTCATCCCGGCGGGCTTGACGAAGAGGGACACGATCTGGACCCACACCGACCAGGCACCTACACTGCCGAACTTTGAGTGCGTCCAGGGTATTGTCGCCCTGACGCACAACAAGCGAACCACGCTGGTTGTGTACGAAGGCACGCACAAGATCCACCATGAGTACTTCAAATCCAAGGGGCGAGAGGCATCTCCCAAGGCGTGGCAAAAGATTGATCCGGAAGACGTGGTGGCTCTCGAGAGCCGGAAGCGAGTGCTAGAGATCCCTGCGGGCGCCATGGCGCTATGGGATTCGCGCACGTTCCACCAGAACCAGTATGGAACGGACACAGGGCCGACCGAAGAGCGGATTGTGCAGTACGTCTCCTTTATGCCTAAGGCCCATGCGAAGAATACACCAGCGATCCAACACAAACGCCGACTCTACTTTGCCGAGCTCCGCACGACCTCCCACTGGTGCTCACCTCTCCGCGTGAATCCCCTGCAGGGTCAGGGATACGGAGACCCTCGACGAGCCATAGACTACGACCAGCTCCCGGCACCCGACTTGGACAGGTTCGACGCAGACATTCGCAAGCTGCTTTGACCACTGATCGAATCACACCCACAAATGGATCAGCCAGTCCGTTTTTTACGATCACCGTGCTAGCCCACTGTGGGTGCGCGCTTCGGCGGTGCAATGCGACTGCGAGCGGCATGGGGTGCCGACTCTGTCCCAAGCCGCGTCCGTCTACTTGTGCGAGCGATTCTCCTGGTCCTTTCCGCCGATCGCCTCTGGGCAGGTGCGCTCGGGGCCTTACGTGAGAGCAGAGCGCGCGGACGCCGCTGGAGCGGGACGGACCGCACGCGGGCTTTGCGCGACCGCGCACGAGCAGGGTTGCCCGGCCCCTGAGCCGCCGCAGCAGAACCTGGCCTGCGAGCCACTCTGCGCGAACGGCCGCTCCGTCTGCGAGCGCTACGTCGGCGACTTACCTTGCGGCTCGGTGTGCGGGGCATGTCTTCCGTCCGAACGAACCCTGGACGCGCAGGGGGCAACAGATTCCGCACGCTACCCTGGTACTGGCCAGTCATCGGATCATAGGCGGAGATAGCAGGATCGGGAGGCGCCGCCCCGTACTGGTTGCACTCCACCGTAGGTAGGCGGCAGATCCCGTTCTTCCATGTCTTGGGGGAGCAACGGCTCGTCCGTTTGTTCTGACACGGGCCCATCGTCCCTGGCGCGCACGCATAGCAATCGTTTGGGGCGGGGACGGGGAGATTGAGAGCGCGCATTAGATCGGCCACGATAGAGGCATTGTACTCTACTTCCTTCATGCTCGCATAGGCGTCTAAAACGCGCATCGTGATGGGCGAATCCCATCCATCCCCGGCGTACCGCTCCGCGGCGGCAAGATCGCGACGCGCAGCCCGGATCTCGTCTGGATTAGGATTGACGACCGCGTGCCGTGGCAGACGCTCGGAGCCCATCGCGAGCTCGCTCGGATCGAGTGCCAGACGTCGCGCCACGCGCCTCCTGGCTGCAGCGAGCCGCCTCCACTCCGCGGCAACCTGGGGCCCTATGTCCCGCAGAGCATAGTCTTTTAGGACCCCGCACACGTTGGCGGCCACCTGGCGCCGTGCCCTGCACGCGAGCCAATCTCGGTGCACCTTGAGCCGCGCCTTCCGGCTCCCGGCCCTTCTGGCGGTCCTCAGCATCTCTTCTGCGTCCTCTGCGAGCTGGGCCTTCGTTGCCCCGATGGCACGCATGCGTCGCACACGATGCAGCTGGCGCCAGACACCCTCGGCTGCCAGAGCTCGACGCTGACGACCCCGCCCCTGTACACGGCCGAGTACCTCCTCCAGACCCTGCCTGTACCTGTAAGCCAAAGCGCGCAGGCGATTGTAGCATCCGGTAAGTCCGGATTCCAGACCGCGAACGGGTAGGGCGGCGTAGGGCGCCTCCTCGCCCGTCCCGCCCCGCTGGATTACGGCCTCTGCCATAGGCACCGCCCGCCTCCGCCAGGGAAGGCGTCGCCCGGGCCTGACGGGGGCCGCCTCGGGAACTTGCGATCCGGCCCGTCGCGCGTACTGTGCATCGACGGCCTCAAGAAGACGCACCGCATCCTTCCGGCCTTCCCACGCCCTGGTCGCAATGGGGCGTGCTTCTGCGGTCTGATTGATCGGACCGCGCAGATTGGGGCCGTCCTCGCCGGCGGCATCCGTAGCCGCCAGCCAAGACTCGAGAACCTGGATGGAGTGCGGGTCCGCACGCCGGGCCTCGGCATCGCACGATACATCACCACGGACCGCGCTCTCTCTGTTTTCTTCCCACGCGAGTGAGCACAAGTTCCATATGCTGTGACTGTTAGATCCGGTAGAGCCAAGTAGGTGATTATCTGCGTCGAACTCGGGCACAGCGTCTCCTCCGGCCCACGCAATCAGCGACTCGGCCCGGGCCGAGAGCCGCGGGTCCGTTGCGCGAACCTCAGATGCGGCAAGGGCCACATCGCGCGCACAGTCGGGGAGGGGAGGGAGAGGTAATGCGTGCGCTAGCTGCGGCGTTCGTCCGGCGGCGCGCCTCATCCTGTGTACTGTGGGCCGAACTTATCTAATTCACTACCCGCCTCCCTCACCAGTTTTTTTCACACTAAACTGTAATATCGGCCCATGACTGTAGCTGATACGCTTAAACAACTCAAAGGGGCAATGACACGCTGCGGCAATCTGGAGCTCGCGCGTGTGGTGGGGAATGCAGAGAAATGGGCAGGATCTTCGGATCCTTCTGTACTTCTCACACTTGCTGGACAGGGGATGCTTGAGAAGTACAGAGAGAGCTGGGAGGAAGAATGCAGGAAGAGCTTTTCCGGCGTCCGCTATGGTCGGAGTCGAGCGGCCAGTCGTGCCAGTTCCTGCACATCATCCTCCAACGCCGAGCTTAAAAAGTCCTTACCCGCGGTCCTGGGGTTCATGGAAGGAGTACTCCGGGGCAAGCAAGACGTCTTAAGGGAGGTATTCGAGGGCACGGCCAGACAGAAACGATCCATCTGTGGTGATCGCGTGCAGGAGGAGGAGTACGTCAAAATCATGGTGCTAGAAGACCTGGTGGACGGTGTTCGTCGGGCGGCGGCGGTCCTTGCAACACCACCCCCGAAGAGACAATGGAGGTGGTCAAGAAGGATTTTCCAGGGAAGAGGGAAACGCGGGGGAACCAAGCGGAAGAGCCTAAGGAAATAGGCACTTAGATGCTTATGCACCTAATCACTACGTTCTATCAGCCCAGATCTATTGAAAGGCGCCTAGAACTCGATCGATGTCTTGTCCGCAACTTGAAATCGAGACACGTGAGCCACGTACACTTATTTGTGGATGACGCTGCCGCCCAACGCAGAGCCACCGAAATAGCAACCGACATCGGCGCAGCAAATAAAACAGCATTCGTGCGGGTCGGCGTTGGCCCGCCAAGCTACAAGGACCTCTTCATGTGTGCAATGAGTCTGCCCCCGAACACTGAATGCATGATCGCCAACGCCGACGTGTACCTGTTCCGTCGCGGCTTGATTCCGAAACGAACTGCACTATGTCTGAGCCGGCACGAATGGGATTTCTCCTGTCCAATCATCGCCAACGGCACACTGAGCCACGACGCGTTTGTGTTCACAACTCCTCTGCCCCGTCTCGATCTGGATCGCCTCCCGCCCAGGCAGAACATCGCGGGCGCGGAGAACGTGACAGCCAACGTTCTGTACACAGCTGGCCTAGCTCTACGAAACCCATGTAAGACGTGGATCATTGTCCACGAACACGCCTCCGCTCTACGAACCTATGATGAGACCCCCGATGCCCACCTGCTGAATCAGGAGCGCGCCCGTCGCGGGAAGCCGCTTGTTCCACAAGAGTGGGGTGCGTTTCCGGAGGTATAGCTGGAACACAGCCTCCAGCCTCCAGTACTCAGCCATGGCCGGCGTTAGTAACCTTAATTGTGGAGGTGAAACGGGCGGTTCGACTCCCCCGCTTGGCATACGATGAAGTCTAGTTGTAGTTCTACTGACGTAGTAGAGCTGCAACCGCATCTGATCGGAATTGAGCAGTGTCTGCTCACTCTCGTTCCCGAATCCAATTCCTCACAACGCGACGAGAGGCATTGTTGATCGTTTGGCGCAGATGTGCACAGCGTGCAACTGGGACCCGGAGGCAATACTTGACCAGAGAAAGGCAGCCTACGACGCCGGTCAACAACCTGGCGGCACCCTAAAGCCCGTGTGCGTCTGGGACGCATGCATGGCATTGTGCCAATACCGTGAAACGGCCGATGAGCACTGGAAAGCAGTCGTCGCCGACCGGATGCGCGCGGCTGCCGCCGTGGACAGACCCGTCTCACCCGTGGAGTATCCAATTTAGTCGTTCCACCCCCTTAGTGCACGCACATACCGTAGAGGAGGCGATTATTGAAGTAGAGAAGGAAGGGAGACAGCAGAGCCACTAGAACGTCGAAGATCTTAGCTTTTCCGTTGATCAGCTTGTACGCACCATGAATCATCACGATGAAGAAGGAGATGAATGCGAGGATCGTCAGGTAATAGAAGTAGAGACAGTACTCGCGACCCAGAGGAGAAAACAACTCGTGCGTGAGATTGCTCATTGGTATGAGGGGAGAAAAAGAGACGAGGGCTCACCGTCCGCCATGATCGTCGGCGCCCGGTTGCCTCCCCTCGTCCTCGCCTGCAGAAACGCTCCCTAGCCACCTCCCCTCGTACTCCCCCGCGGGAACAACCAGATCATCGTTACCGCTACCAGGCACCGCCTCTTCTTGCATGCGCCGAGTAATCTGCCCATAAGCACGCGCTAGGCGGTCCGCGTCCAGATTAGCATGACCGAACCTCTCGAAATGGCTCTCATCACCGAACCGACAATCAGGCCCGTATCTGCACTCAGGGCGGTGTGGCCGCTCCTGCCTCACGCTGTGCTCGATACCGGCAAGCCTAAGGCGATGAGCTATAGCTCTGGCGAGCGTCTCTCCCAGCTCCGGGTGCATGGACATGAAGTCATCCTCGAGCTTTACTGGCGACCCCGAGGAAGTCCGTTCACCCCCGTCCCTTTCCACTCCCTTCATAAACGGCAGCATGGTTCTGTGCGCGACGACCGAAGGGGGAGGCCGCCTTGTGCCCCTGCCCCTGGGCGGCATCCACACTCTCGGCTTCACCTTTCCGAAACCTCTATGGTGTGGGGGAGGGCGCCGGGAGGTGACTTGGGCTCTGGCGCCCCCTCTGACGCGCCCCCGCA
>MDSW01197061.1_pt1 | contig 16851 bp, 15 predicted proteins | sample 811171 | NCBI WGS metagenome assembly MDSW01 (sample SAMN05326641, study PRJNA326480) | marine metagenome | isolation source: seawater | place: Atlantic Ocean: North West | collected 2012
CAATAATGTTTTACGAGCAAATGCGAGTATGTTCTCCAAAGCTAAAGTTATGCTTGAAGGAGACAAACAAGCCCAAAGATATAAAAGAGGTCTTTCTAAGGCAGAGGCTGATAAAGAAGCTTCAAATCAACTAATAAGTGATAAAATTCAGCAATTAGTTCAAGAAAAACGTGATATTGCCAATCAATTTGTTAGAGATTACAATAGAGATACTAATGTAGTAAGTGAGAAAATCATAACTATTCACAATATGAAGAAACTTAATAGAAATTTAAATAGAGAGATGGCAAGAAATCAACTCAAACTTGGTAATCTTAAAAATGATATTCTTACATTAAGAAGACAAATAGAAACTTCCGAAAATGAACATTCAAAGAAATCATTTATTGTTTTTTTCCTCAAAAATGTATTTATATTTTTATTGGGAGTAATACTCGTTACTTTACTTGTTAAGAATGGAAATATTACACAAGGAATGGCAATTAAAGTCAGTATTGGTATGGCTGCTGTATTAGTCTTATTATCAGTAGGACGTATATGGCTAAACAGATATCAACATTCAACAATAATGAGTAAGCAAAATTTCGTTCTTGATAGACCTGCTCCTAAACCTAAACCTAAAGAAGAAGACGAACAATAAATATAAAGATTAGTATTTATTAATTTTTAATAAATATATTAATATATAATAACATGACAAACTATAAAAAAAAATATGATAAGCTTAAAGTAGAGTATGATATAATTAAAAGAGGTAAAGGTGGTAAAAAATCACTTAAACCAGATGAACTATTTACTACTCTTCAAAGCCTATACATAGATAAGCTTGAAAGAATGAATGATCAACAAAATTTATTATCTAAACAAGCTACTATTCTTATAGAAAAAGATAAACAGATTGAAAGAAATGATTCAATTCTTAAATCCAATATTATGAAAATAGATACTAATAAAAGAAAAACAATTTATAATGAAAAAGATGATTCGAATACAAGATCTTATGTTAAAATTTTAAATTGGATTCTCGCGATTTTTACTTTAGTTCTAATTGCCGGTATAGGAAAACTCATAAAAGAAAAATATTACTAAAGATTTTATTATATTTAATAAATTTTTTAATTAACTGTCAAGTTCATCTTCTATCATACAGTTATCATTTCCATTACTATATGAATCAAATTCATTATCTGACTTTATTTTAATTCCAAGATATGTTTTATTCCTTCCTCCCGTGCTTTTTGATTTGAATTTTTCATCCATAAATGCCTGAAACTCTTTTCTATTCTTTTGACCATTTGAGTTAGGATGATTTGAATTATACCAAGATTGATACTCTTGATGAGCGATATTAAATACTACTCCTTCTGATTCTTCATCATCAATAAGTTCAAATCTATCCTCCATAAAGTCACTGAAATGATCACCTTGTTTTCTATATCCAGCAGTATATTCCAAAATTTCTGGAGGAGGAATTCTGCAATGACCATTTTTATATTTCTTATTATAATGAAGAAGTAGACTCATAAATGGTTCTGTCCAATTTTCCATTTTTTCCGAAAGTTTATCATCCATTTTAAATTGCAGAACACATTCCTCTTGAGGTTTAGGTCTAAATGCTGTAATATAATCAGTATTTCTTACACGTCTCCATGTGCCCTGGTCATGTTCAGGTAAATCAGGTTTATCATTACAACATAGAACCATCTTAAATTGCGGTTTAAATTCAAATGGTTCCCTGTATAGAGCTCTTGCTTGAATAGTATCACCGCCAGTAAGCTCTTTCATTAAACCAACATTTAATTTAGTATTTGTATCAGGTTCTTGTAGAACAGCGATTCGCTTGCCTTTTGTAGCAGCTAATTCAGGTGTAGCTGCGTTTGAAGCTGCTCGTTTGGCAGTTAGAAGAGTAATAGGTAATTTACAACCATAATCACCAACTGATTTTTCAAGAAGTTCCATAATTTTTGATTTACCATTACCACCTCCTCCTGAAAAGATATCGAACCCCTCATCTTTAGTAGACCCTGATAGAAATGACGACAATCGTGTAAGAACATACTCGCGAACTTCATTAATTATAAAGATAGTTTGAATAAATAGTTCAATTTCTTTGATTTCCTCACTTTTGGGATCATATGGAATATACTCAATTTTGGTAGAAAGAGATACAAAATCTTCTGGACGCCCTTTTCGTAGAGTTTCAGTAACTAAATCATATACACCGTTCGTAAATCCAATAAGATTATTATTTTGATCAAGTTTTTCAAGAAAGTCTTTTTCTTTATCATAGAAGAATTCTTGAAGTTCTGACATTATATTTGATTTAAATTGAGTTTCTTTTAGTCTGTTTGCGACACCCATAATTTTCATACTCAATTCATTATCAGCATCTCCAGCTTCCGTTGAAGATTCATTTTTTTCAGAAGCAATTTTGCTAAACTCTTTATAAACTTCATTTGAAATCTTAGTCTTAAGCATAATTCCTTTATCATCGGGTCTCCAACAATTTTTTTTTTTCATCATAGTAATACCAAAGGCTATCTTTTACAGATACAAGGACAAAGTAATCTTTATACATGGCGTGTATTACTTTTGCTACATCATTAGGATTACCTTTTTTATTTTTAGTAGCATTCATAATATGATTATAAATATCCTCCTTAATAATTTCTGAATATTCAGTAGGATTATCTTGCCTTGCCCATAATTTTAAACTTGCTATACCAAGACCATCCATACACATAGACTCCCATTTTTCTTTACATGCTTCTTCAGCTTCAGCCGCATAAGTTACTGCTTTTTTACTAAATTCAATCCATTTAATCAAAAGTTTATCATCCTTATTATGTAGATTATGAAGACACCAACCTACTTCAATCCATGTACCAAATGATTTAGCTCTTTCAGCATTAAGACAATCAATATATCTACCAATTAATTCCAAGTCCTTTTTACACATTTTTCGCTTACCTTTATTTTTTTTCTTTTGTGAAATACATCTTCTTCCTTCTTTAGTTGAAATATACTCTTCATTATTTTTCCTTACTAAATCTTCCTTAGACGGGTCAATCATCGAATAAAAGTCAGGGTCACAATTACGCATAGATAGTAGTTGAACCAATTCTTTATCATCATAAACATCTAATGGAACATCTTCTACATGGTCCTGATATACCCGGATGATACGCGTGACTTTGTAAGCCTCTTTACCACTTTTTCGGGAACCATACATTTGCCAATTATTTGTATCAATTACACATCTATCAAATATATCCGCATATCCATTAACAAATTTACATTCGTCAAGAACACTCCCAGCATTTTTAAATACAGACTCTCTTACATTATGTTGGATGAATGGACATGATGTAATACGTGGGACTACTATATGAATACCATCTTTAATAGTATATTCTGTTTCGTCTTCAGGATTTGTTTTATATTTTCCTGTTCTGGCAACTACATCAAAGGTAGGATGCGTTTTTTCCATAATAAAGAATTCCCTTTCATCATCATCAGGACTAACAAGCCACTCTTCTATATACTTCATATACATTTGACATATCTTGTTAACATGGTCGGCTGTATATAGTCGTGGTATATCTTTTTGGTCAGTTGTATTAGGATCAATATTTTTATAATACCTGAAATCCATATCTATTTTAAACGGAGTTACTTGTCTGTCACTAACTTTTTCTGTTAGATGACAATGGATTTTATCTTGAAAAACTACTTTATAATATAAATCATTAAATATCTCCATTTCTTTGACTGGAATATTATAAGAACCTCTTGGACAATCAATACTTGTGTGAGTAAAATTATGTTTAGCATCATATGGAACTTTGCGGTCGTTTAAAAATGCTTGTAGCTCATTGTTTTCTTTCAAAAGTAACTCTGGAGTTTTTGTCACTTTAGGCATTCTCTTAATATAGGATACATATTAATTTTTAAATATTTATTATATCAAATTTATTTATATTATAAATATATTTATAGTTCTATTATCTTAATCCTCCTGCTTATCATCAATCAGTTTAGCAAAATCACTAAGTTGATTAAAGAAATCTTTATTTAAATTCACAACTTCTCTTTTTTCTTTTACAAAATTTAATCCATCTCTAAGGTTATAACCATGGTACTTCATTAAATACGCTATTATTATAGTTGCTGATCTACTTGAACCCATAAAACAATGGACAAATACAGATTTTTGAGGATTATTTTCTATAAAATCATGCATCTTTGTAACTGTGCTATCTAAATGACAAAGTATATCAGCACCATAAATATCTTCTACTTTGACATTATAATATTCAAATTCATTCTCAAAATAATTAGATATACAAGGGGATATATTTATAATCAGTCCAACTTTGTTATGTTCAAGTTCATAATAATTTCTTGCGTTACAAGAATTTCCCAGGTACAATTGATTAATAATTAATGTCGAATCATAAGTTAAATCATAAAGTGATCCAAAAGTTCCTCTATCAATATTATTCATTCTAACAGCCTTTTTATTATCATTTGCTTCTGAAGAAAAATAGCTATATCCTTTATCTAATAAAACATTTCCTAAACAGTATATTTTGTATGGTGATGCCATTACTATATAATAGTATATAAATTTTTATCCTTATATTTAAATAAAAAATTTGAAGTTAAATATTTGTTCTTTGATAAGTAAAAAGAATGTCCGCAGCACAGAATCTATACACTGATAATCCGTCTCCTATCGCCGTTGGAAGAATGAAATTTGATATTTCACAGATAGAAAATGATAAGGCTATTATTGAACAAGAAGGTATATATTATCACTTCAATAATGATGAAAATATTAGCACTCATTATCATCAACTTATTATTGGTCCTGATGATACTCCTTACCATGGAGGATTTTATCTATTTAAAGCACAATTTCCAAATAATTATCCATTTAAACCAATGACTATGAAAACACTTACCCAAGGAGAAAAGGTTCGAAAACATCCAAATTTGTATGTATGTGGTAAGTGTTGTTTCTCATTTCTGGGAACATGGCAAGGACCTCCTTGGACTCCTTGTAATAATCCAAGAAGCGTCGGCGTTTCAATGCGTTCAGTAATGACACCTTTCCCATTGGAAAATGAACCTGGTTATGAAGATATTAATAAACGGAAAACACTACACGCAACTTATGCTAATATTATATCTTGGTTTAATATTAAACATGCTGTTTGCGGTGTTATGGAAAATATTGATAATCCTGATATGTCTTATAGATTGTTTAAGAATGATATTATTAAACTATTCAACAAAAATTTTGAACGCTATATGGGGGGTGCTAAAAATGTTTTGAAATATGAAGAGGAACTTATGGAAACAAATGGTAATACTATAGTAAAAAGTCCTGTATATGGATTTAGTATTAATTATGATGTTAAAAACACAATAAGTAAACTTGAGAAACTTCGTTGTACATTTTCCCTTCAGAATCCCCTTGTCGATACTAAACTAAGTGATAGTAAAATAATATGCGAAGGCGACGATAAACACAAAGATAATGAAATTATGGTTAATACCCAAAATGATGTTAACAAGGAAGCTAAACCTAAAAAGGTTAAAAAGACACCTTCTCAAAAAGCAAGCAAATTTGATATTGGCTACAAAATGGTTTCAGAAAATGATGGGCTTACGTATGAAGTTTATGAAACTAAAGGAAAAACAGCTCAAAAAAGATGGAAAAAATCAAAATAAATATTAATAACTAAAAAGTATTTTTTATTTACATAAAACTACTTTTACAACACTATATAATGGATAAAATATTAAAATATAACTTAGATATAATAGTTTCCAATATAAAAAAGAAATATAATATTCCTAAATCTAAACTAATAAAATTATCAAAAAATATTGATTATACTACTAATTTTAAACCTGAAAGCTATAGTTATACTGGACCTATTTATATTGATGAAAATAAAAACAAGTATTTGTTAATGTCTTGTATAGCAAATAATGTGAATTATGCACTTTTAATTAAATAAATTTGATATATGAATATAAAATTAATATATTATTATACTATAATGGAATTTTGTCCGATGTGTAATTTTATGGTTTATACAAAACTTAATAAGGGTAGTGACAAACCTTCATTAAGTCATTATTGTAAAAATTGTGGTTGGGAAAATGTTATTGAAGATACTAAAGGTCCAGTGTATCAAAGAAATTATGAAGAGGATCATATCGCTGATAAAGCTCTTTCTAATAAATACACCATATTTGATGTTACATTACCGAGAGTTGAATATGATTGTGTTAATCCTATGTGTGCTTCAATGAGAGATATTGACTCCGAAGTGTCATTCTTTGTTGAAAATATTCCAGAAGATATGCCAGCTGATGAATTTGACAAGTTGTTTATAGATTTTTCAGAAAATCTTGCTGAAAAACCACAAAGAGTTTATCTTTCACAAGGACTTGTTATATGTAAGTCAGCAGAAGATAAAGCTACGGTTCAGCAAGAATTTTCCAATAAAATTGTAGATGAACATAAACTTTATACTAAAGAATATGTGAAACCCAAAAAGGAAATTTTATATCTTAAGTATGATCCTACAAATATGAAATATCTTTACCTGTGTGCTGTTTGTGGAACTTCTTGGAAAAAAACGTAAATAAATTTGATTTAAAGATTAATAAAATATAAATATATTATAACAAAATGGCCAGTGATGAAGAAAGTGTAACCCTTGATGCGATTGAAGAACAGTCCAACTTTGATAGTGGTTCAGATAATGATGGTGATGAAGATGATGTAAGTTGTGAAGATGAAGAAAGCTTTATGCGCCAATCAGATATTATTTCGGTAAACGAGATGTATGAAAAATATTCTAATTCTAAAAGAGTTACAAAACCATTTATGACAAGGTTTGAGAAAGCCAAAATTTTGGGTGTAAGGTCAGAAATGTTAGCTAATGGAGCACCTGCTCTTATTAATGTTCCTAAAGGTATTACATCTACATATGAAATAGCAACTATGGAATATCAACAAAAGAAGATTCCTCTTATTATTAAAAGAAAATTACCTAATAACACCTTCGAATATTGGAAGATTGACGATCTTGTTCTTAATTAGTAATCTAATCATAAATAAAAATTTGATATTTTTATTTTTGTTTCAATTGTAACATTCTATTTCAGCATGTCTGTTACACCAAAAAACCCTGTATATATTGAAGACAATGATCTTGAATATGGAACTAACTCTCATTATCAAGAAGATATTTCTATTAAAAAGTTTGGTTCAATTTCAAGTAGACATCGGTTTGTTCAAAAAGTTTTCTGTAACCTTACAATTATGCTAACTCTAACAGGACTTAGTTGTTACGCCTTCATGACTAACCCTAACCTTAAAAATTTCTCTGAGTCCAAGCAAGGCGTGACTCTTCAATATTTATGCATTGCTATCATGTTTGGCACTATCTTTGCTGTAATTTGTTGTGAGCGAGTTGCGAAAACATTTCCAACTGATTACGGAATTTTAACTATTTTTACACTGGCACAAAGTTATCTTCTGGGATCTGTTTGCTCAACAATTAGTCCTAATGTAGTGATTCTTGCTGGAGGAGCATGTCTTGGAATTACAATGGCATTGACTCTATTCGCATTTCAAACTAAATATGACTGCACTGGTGCTGTGGGGTTCCTTTGTGGAGCACTTACCGGTCTTATTATCGTAAATATTATCAATATATTTGTTAAGAGTTCAAGCATTCAGCTAATCGCTTCATGTGCGGGAGTTCTTCTCTGGACGGCTTATATTGTAGTTGACGTTCAAATGATTGTAGGAGGCTCTCATCATAAGTATCAATTTGAAGAAGATGAGCATGTCTTTGCGACTATTAATCTCTATCTTGATATTATCAATCTCTTCCTGACTTTGCTTAACCTACTAAATGGGAATAATAATGACGATTAAATATAACTTAATAATAAAAATAAAATAAAAATTTTTTGTTTTATTTTTAACATTTCCATCTTTTACCGCAATTAATACATGTAACGAATGTTGTCATTGGTTCATCAGCAGATCTTGTCTGAAGCTGATAAAATGTGCATTCACGCTTTTTACATCTGGTACATTGATATACATCAGTAGCCATTTCTTTGTTAATCTCATATAGAGTTCTATCACGTTTCGATTTTTCGTCAATGTATGGTTTCCAATGTTCAGGAAACAAATAATGTGGTTCCATTGTTGCCAGTTCATACGCATCAAATTCATTATTTATCAATCTTTCAAATAATCTTTCATTTCCTATATAAGATTCTTTATCTAAATTAGTATAAACTTCGATTGAGAATACCTTATACATATTTAAAAATATGCTATTATCCCATTTTTTAGGAATATTTTTTTGGTCACTAAAAAGCATTGTTTTATTGTAAATTCCTTTTTCAATTGACTGACATAGAATGTCAATCTTTTCAGAATCTAATTTTATCTTTTTGGCAATTCCTTTATTATTAGTTTCTATCAAAGTTTTAAGTTTGCTTACAACTACATTCCTTGGATTAACTTCTACACTCATTAGTTTATAATATAATAAAAAAAATTTTTAAGTATTTAATTATCAAATTTATTCATTATTACTTTTTTTATCTGTATTAGTTTCTTGAATTTCTTCAATATGTTGTGATGTATCAGGTGTTTCGCTTGTGCTTGTTGGATTAGAGGAACTTTCATCGTGAAGGTCTAAATCAGCACTATCTTCCTCACTCTCTTCTTCTGATTCACTAACTGCTTCCTCTTCTTCACCTTCTGAATAATCTTCATCGGACACTTCTCCTTCGGATGCGATAAAATCAATATCGGATTGAGTTGGTTCTTCATCACTTGATACTTCTTCCTCTTCTTCAATATCTTCAAATCCTCCAAAAGCATCTTCATAAAATTGATTATAATTATCTTTTGACAAGTCTATAAGATTTCCATTATCATGTCTTAGTACAAGAATATCACCATAGTATAATTCATTATCAACGGGTGGTGGTAAATCGTGCTTATTAATTTTAGATTCGGAACCTTCTGACCAACAATACATGCTAATTAGATTATCATTCCATTCATAATCACATTCTCTCTCAATATTATCATGACCCTTGCTTTTTATTCCTGATACTGCTGAAATATCTAATTGACCTGTGCATAAACTATTTGGCACTAGAATTTCTTTAATAGATTTATTATCTCTAAGTAGGATTGCTTTGATGTTCGACATTTTGTAATATTAATTTGTAAATAATATTTAATATCAAATTTTCATTAATTATTTTAAATTTGATACTTAAAGATATTAATTATTATTCAATAAAATGGATACATTTCTTACCACACATGTCCCCCTCGCTAATAAAAATTCACCTATTGTAGTATCTTTTGGAAACTATATTAACGAAAATAAATTTAATACAAGAATGACAAAAAACAAAATTAAAAATATTATATACAATCTACAACAACAAGATAATATTCGGATTCGAATTAATCATACAAAAGGTATATCTGAATTTAATTATGGCAACTATAATTTTAAACATGAAAAAAATAATGTAGAATTCAATATTACGGAGACAAAAGCTAAATTTATTAATGATAATATATTTATTAGAGTTCTGAATATTAAAAAAGATTCATTTATAATTCCATCATTTAAAGTGTATAATTCTGAACAAAACTATGATTTAATGGTAATTAATATAAATAATTATATTGATATTAATATTTATGATTATGATACATATTTCAAATGCGATTTGATACTGAAGAAACCAGTTAAAATAGACATGTTAAATAAAATCATTAGCCTTGTTTTCCAAGAAGAATAATTTATCATTTATTGGTTATTTCTACTAAAAATAAATGTAAGTATATATAAATGGATTTTGATTTTATTGTTACATGCACTGTTTATCTTGCTTTAGTTTTATTTATACATATGTCACTTAAGGAAAGTGAACATCCTAAAATACAACCTAGTATAATAAAAAAAGAAAATGAAGATGATTCTCATCCAGTTGAATCTGAGGAACCTGTTCATATAGACCATGAACATGAACATGAACACGAACACGAATCTCATCATAGAGATGAAGCAGAACCAGAACTTATAATCAATGAAAAAGAATTACAGGATATAGGAGACAATACACAAAATAATGATTTTATGAAATATTTGGATGTTGAAGGAGCTGATACAGATTCTACATATCAAAAACTTGTAGACCCTCTTCAAGAAAATACTATAGATGTTACTGAAAATGATAGTAAAACCGATCTTGATAGATATTTTACTAATATAAAAGATGAGCAATATAATTTTGACCCAGTGCCTACAAAGAATCAAGAAAAAGGCAACGAATTAATTTCAGATGTAAAATCATTAAATATAGATGATAATGCTAAAGATGTAATGGCATTTGATGAATTTGGTGACGGATTCGCAAGTCTTTAACTAAAATTAAATAATTTTTATAATATATATAATATATATAATATGAATAATATGATACAACATCCTATTACTAATAAGTGGGTTAGTGTTGATAGTATTTCTGGAAAAAAAATTATTAAAAATTATTCTAAAAAAATTAATCAACTGGGCGGAGTCTGCGATGACGGCACCGACCAATGTTGCATTATTTGTGGCGAGAATCTTTGTAATAATAGTTATATGGTAGAATACGGGGACTTTGCCACGGCAACGAATCAGTCACCAGTTGAGTCTGATTGGGAAGCATGGATGACAACAAATTTTACAGATGATAGAAGTAATTGGCCCCCAAGCTTGAGTATAGGTCAACCTAAAACTCCTCATTATTTACAAAGACCAGGTTCTTATAGAATACCTAAACTCCCTATAATTGCAAGATTTAAACATGAGGCTAATGACGGTATACCCGAAAGTTGTAATGATGGTATGGGAAATTCGCAGTCTACCGACTCTAGTCTAAATGATAAACCATTCTCTGATTTTAAGGATGAATTTGTATTAGTAACATCGAGAGCAAGTAGAGGTAGATTTAATATTAAAAAATTAAACCTTAAATGGCCGACAGGTGGATTAGAAGGAGCAGACGTTCGTGATAGAAATAGATTTTTAGATAGACAGAGACCTCGGCCGAGACAGATAGCAGGTAATCCTGGCAGAGTTATTGTTATGGATAAACTTAGATTTTTATTTTTAACCAGAGAAGGTCGTGATTACATGAATAATCTACCCGAAATATCAGTTCCTGAGTCTTGGAGTGGATGTTGGGAAGCGCATCCCAGAATAAATGATATACACAATGTAAATATGTCACCATATTGTCAAGTATGCTTAGTCAATACAGTATACAATTCATTACAACCTCAAGTAATTGGCGTCGGCGCAGCCGATGCCGGGAATAACGAACATGGAAATACAGGATCTCCTGCTATAGGTCCATATGCAGACCCATTAGAAGTATTTTCTAACTATGCCAAAGATCCATTAAGAAATCAAATGTTTGATATAGGTGATATTTATCACGAAGCATTAAGACGGAATTTGGCTATTAATCGTGATTATCCAATAACAATTACAAGAGATAGATATTTAGAGCACACTATTAGACAAAGCCAAGAAGAAATAACTCCACTAATATCAGAAGCTAAATTTCACCATCCTCAAACTGTAACAACTGATGAAGAGTATAATACATGGAATACGGGCATGCGACAAAGAAGCCTCGAAATAAGACAACCTGTTAATATTAGCGCATGTGTTCTTTTAGGAAACCAGTGGGCATCCACAATATGTGGAACAACAGGTGATGATACTTCTTCTCCTACTGTGCCTCCTGTTCCTCCTCCTACTGTTCCTCCTCCTACTGTTCCTCCTCCTAATGTTCCTGCTCCCACTTCTGAGACCAATGAAGTGAGTCGATTTCTTATTCAGGACCGTCCAATCTGTTGTTATGATGTAAAGCAAATAATACAACTACCAAATGTTGTGATAAGAGCAAATATTTACAATTCTATACAAAATACTCGTAATACGAATTTCACTAATGATTGTAATTTAGTAGAAAAAATAAAAAATGAGATTGGTGATATTACTGATCCACAGGCAAAATTAAGCAGAATTGAAATGTTAGAAGATTACCTAAAAGTTGGAGGAGATTGTAAACGTAGAATTTCAAGGGATATTCATAAATTGAGAGCTTTACAGTTAAGGATAGAAATAGGTCTTAAAAGATTCGTTGGAGGTAGAATACCTATAAATTTTGTTGATGGAACACCGTTGGATACTATAATTGATAGATACACATTACGTGACCAATGGGACCAAATGATAGCCGAAGGGAACGAAAACATTCCTTCAGAAGATTTAGGCGACATCGGGAAACAATTTAAAGATTTTCACTCAGGAAGAACCGGTTTTGGCGACCCAAAACCAATAATTTCTTTAGAAAACGAAAAATTTATTGAAAAAAAATTAGCTAATCCTTTGGAGGACCGAGGTGATAAATCAACAGCATGTTATTGTTCTAATTGTTTAAGATTAATTCAACCAACTTTTAAGTTTTCAGACCCAGAAGAAATTCAAGGTGATAGTTCTGTTTATGTATGTGAAGAACTTCATAAATGTCCTATTGTAATATGCAATGAATGTGCTGTGACTTACGGTGTTCAAATTAAAACAAAAGAAGAGATTAAGGAATATCGTGAACAAGAAATACAGATCACCGCAGATGAAATGTACTCTGATAATTTGAACAAAATAAAGGAATCGAAATCAGGAATAATAGATTTTCATAGTAATTACATTGACGTGGATACATTTTATAAACATATTATAGCAAAAAGAGAAGCAGGCTTTTTCGACCACTTAAATTATGATTATTTTTATCCACAAGATGTATTAGGTGATTTCGGAAGTTGTTGTAGTATTAATACGAACGATCATGTGCACTTAGAATGTATAGCAGACAATTTAAAAAGACCTAATTATTTAGATGATTTAATTACCAGAATCAAAACAGAATTAAGTATTCAGGATAATGTAGACCAATTACATAGAGCAGTTGATACTGATGATTCATTATAAAATTTAAAATAAATTTATTATCTTAATTTTTATTTTTTTTTTCAATATTTAGAATATTAAAACCTATTTTAAATCTTTCAGTTGATGCCATAATCGATTCCATATGTTCTTTATTGTAAAAATCTATAAACGCAACCCCTTTAACAACATTATTACTGGTTAATACTGATGTTTTACATATTCTCTTATCACAATTAAACTTAGATTCAATGTAATCACAAAATACATATTGTAATTCGTTTCTTAAATCATTAGCATCATAATCGTTTGGTAAATTTTTAATAACAATAGAATACATTGATGACATATGTTGCCTTTGTCCTCTTCCATTTCTATTATTATAAGATGGCTTATTAGAACTTTCAAATGTATTACTTACATTCATTGATTTAAATTGTTTAGCTTTATAAATTTTAAATCCTCCTTTGCTTTCAGAATCATTATTAAATTTAGTAAATCTACTATTTTGGAATTTTGGATTCCTTCGTGTATTGTTAGATTCATTAAATTTATCGTTATCCCCAGTTTTTTCAGATTTTATAATTTTTTCAGGAGATTTTTCAATTACAGTTATTTTTTGTCTAATAATATTATTTTTAAAATCAGAATTGTAAATAAATGTCTTTAACATTATTTCATAGGCTTCAGGATACCTTTCAAGTATTTTTTCTTTAGATTTAAAATCATCAGGTATATTATTTTTTAATTTGATAAATTTTAGCCATTTATCAACGCTACATGGTTCATATGAATTTACTGACATTAGTTTCATAGTTTTAAGTTTTTTTTGGGAATAAAATACACCTTGCATAAGTTATAGAACTATAATTAGTATTAATTTAATCTTTAAATATTAAATAAATTTGATATTCATTTAAAATTCATTTAACAATTATAAATATGGATACCGTTAAGATAAGTTTTTGTAATAGTAATGGATTTTCTATTTCCAATATTAGGAGTAAAACTAAAATAATTAATTCTATAAAAGAACGCTACAGTTTAGATATATTTAACAATAATAACAGAATTTATAACGATTACATATTGGATATTTTAAAAAAAAATAAATATCTTCTATGTTGCTTGATTACAAATGCTCGTCCATACATTATGTATATTACAAAAATTTATAATGATAACGTTTGTTTGCTCATTGATCTAAAAATAAAAGATAATTTTGCGCCTAATATTATTGCTGTTCCACTTTCAATTGATTATGATAATTATAAAGAGACTATAATACTTGGTGATTTATATAAAAACTCTAAAACATATAAATGGGAATATTTATTAGAAAAATGTGTTGTATTTAAAGGAAGACCATTTAATTCCAATAATCAAATCAAAAATTTAAATATTTGTAATGATATAATTAAGAATATTGGATACAATATTTTGACACCATTTAATTTACGTCTTAAAGAATTTTGCTCAATATCAGAGATAGGAGCACTTGTAAATAGAAATGTCCAACATAATTTAGGTATTAAAATTTATGGATTGAAAACTCCTGTAGTTTACTATTTTAGTAAAAAATATATGCCAAACTCAAAATATACTTCTGTTAAATTGATTAATTACACATTAAAAATATCACTTCAAAAAGACAAGGATGATTTAATTAAAACATTTTCTCTTACAGAAGGAGAAAATAATGACAATAATGATAATCTTATCAAAATAATCGAAAATGATATTGATATAGAACGCGAATTTATTCTTAAAATGAAAAAATCTTCAACTTATGGTATTTTTGAATTATTCAGTAAGAATAATAAAATAGGTATTTCTAGGATTACAACAATAGAATTACAAAATAATCTGATTGAAATATTTAAAAAACGCACACATATTTCCGTATCAGCTTATTATAATTATAATTTTGATAAATGGAATGTTGAAAGAATTGTTGACGACAGCACAACTGATAGTGATATTGTAGAGATTAATAATCATGTTGAATTTTTAAAAGGTCTATCTAAATCAAATTATGTTCTTGAAAACTGCTAATATATAATAAAATTTTTTTTGCTGAGGTACGTTATTATAAATAATTGTCTTAAACTATATTATATATGAGTAGGTCTATTGATAGTAAATCATCAAACATGCGTGTTGAACTTGCATCTGAATGTTCTATACACCATAATAATGAACTGAAATGTAACAACACTAATGATAATGGAACACCATGCATCTACAAACCTGGCGGTGTTAAAACCGCACCCAAGTGTTCTCCCATGACAAAAATCAGAAGTAGATTATCTGATTCGATTTCAAGTGGTAAATATTTATCAAGAAAAGATATTCTTGATATTAAAAAAGTTCGTGCGAGAGATAAAAAACATCTTGAAAAATTACGTTCACAGGTTATAAAATCTAAAGATAAAGTTAAACAGCAACGTTTAGGAATTGATAATTTATTGAGAACTTTAAAACTTGAAAAACAAAATTGCAAAGAAGCTATATCAGATTTAAAGCAAAAAACTTTTTTAGGTATCCAAAAATTACGTAATAAACAACGTTCACTAAAAGAGAATTATGAATTACAAATTCAAGATATTAAGGATGATTTTGAAGAAAGACTTCAAAAATCAAATGAAATTGAAGATGGGAGAAATGAACTTCAACAATTAATACGTAAAAATCACAAATCCAAAATAGCTGAAATTAAAATTTCATGTGATGTAGAAAAAAACAAATTACAACAAGAACTTGATAGCCGTAATGCTAAATTTTCTGCTATTAAAAGTGAACTTGATCGTAAAAATAAACAAATCGCTATAGATGAACATGAATTAAAAGAGCAACGAAAAATAACAAGAAAACGTTTGTCTGACATAAAACAACATGAAGTAAGTCTAAAACAACGTATACGAGAATTTAATCAGTCTAAGAGAGAATATAATAATTTAATATCCCAACTTAAACATGATAAGATAACACTTGAAGAAGATAAAAGAGAGGTTGCCGAATTAATGAGCAGAGAAGGATATATTACCAAAATGGAAAAGAGAGTATCTGATGAAATGGACACTTTTAATAAAAAAGAGGACCAATTTGATATTGAATCTGCTTCTGTAATGAATCAAATTAGTAATCAAATTGATGTTTTAGATAAAGCCAGACAAGATTTTAATAAAGAAATTGTAACTCAAACCAGATTACTTAGTAAAAAAGAAAAAATTATTAAAAGGAGGTTAGAGTCAGATTTAGTATCTCGTAATGACTTATCTCATCCAGAACTTGATAATTTTAAAAGACCGTCAAATCTTACTGTAAAAACTGATTACGTATATGACGACATTAAAAGAACACAACCTAAAAGAATTTCAAAAATAATAAAAGGTAAAAAAGTTCCGCCAGAATCACCAAGAACACCTACTTCATTAGTTCATGAACCTGTATCCCCAGTTTCAGAACCAGAATCACCAAGAATACCTACTTCAGTAGTTCATGAACCTGTATCTCCAGTTATAGAACCAGAATCACCAAGAACACCTATTTCAGTAGAAGAACCAGAATCACCAAGAACACCTACTTCAGTAGTTCATGAACCTGTATCTCCAGTTTCAGAACCAGAATCACCAATAACACCTACTTCAGTAGAAGAACCAATATCTCCAAGAACACCTACTTCGGTAGTTCATGAACCTGTATCTCCAGTTTCAGAACCAGAATCACCAATAACACCTACTTCAGTAGAAGAACCAATATCTCCAAG
>MDSW01208858.1_pt1 | contig 16848 bp, 11 predicted proteins | sample 811171 | NCBI WGS metagenome assembly MDSW01 (sample SAMN05326641, study PRJNA326480) | marine metagenome | isolation source: seawater | place: Atlantic Ocean: North West | collected 2012
CCCCCCCCTCTCGAACCTCCGCGCGTCCCGCCGCGCTCGTCTCCCGCGCCGCGACCGTCTCGGCGGACGGCGCGACCCACCTGGGCTCGAGCGGCGCGTCGGGACGGAGCCCCTTGGCGATCCGAAACGCGCTCCGGATGGACGCCACCTCCGCCTCGATCGCCGCGAACGTCGGCCGCTCGCCCGGTTCGCGAGCCCAGCATCGCTCGCACAGGCGCGCCGTATCGCGTATCGCGTCCGCGTCCGCCTCGTCCCCGAAGCGTCCACTCGCGAGCGCCTCCGCGCTCGGGAGGCTCGGCCTGAGCCCCTCGCTCGCGATCGCCTTCGCGAGGTCCTGTTCGTTGTAGCTCAGGTCCAGGACCGTGTGCGCGAGCGCGACGTTGCGCTCGCGGTCGGCGTAGGGGACGACGCGCGTGAGCGCTTCGCTCGAAAAAACGCCAAACGCGTACGCGTCCGCGGGGAAGCTCGGGACGCGGCGCATCAACACCTCAGGCGCCATGTACGCCAAGGTGCCGACCATGTGCTGCTTCTGGAACCCGCCCGAGGGCGCGGAGGCGCGGTGCGTTTTCGCGTGCGTTTTGTCGGAGAGGTACCTTCCAGCGACGGCGTTCCCCTCGGCGTCCTCCTCGGAGTACACCGCCGCCTGCAGGGACGCGCGGAGCGCCGCCTCGTCCTCGGCGAGGCCGAAGTCGCACAGCCGCGCGACCCAATCCGCGCCGAGGAGCACGTTGCTCGGCTTGAGGTCGCGGTGGACGTACCCGCGCGAGTGGACGTACGCCATCGCGGCGGCGACCTGCGCGAGGAGGGTCACGACCGCGGACGCGCTCGGGCGCCACCCGCGATCGTGGATCAACGACGCGACGGAGCCGTTCTCCTGGAAGGGGAAGAGGAGGTAGTACTCGGGGGGGTGCGCGCGCGCGCCGCACAGGGTGAGGATGTTCGGGTGGCGGAGCTCGAGCATCAGGCGGAGCTCGACGTGGTACCGGTCGATCTCGGCCTGAGGATCGGAGCGGGGGGAAAGGGACGCGCGGGTCGGGGGGGGGGGGGGGCGTCAGCCATCGCACGATACGAGAGAGCCCGCGCGTGTCGGCGGTCGGGGGCGGAGGATGACGCGCGCGCGGGGAGGGGTGGGGGCGAGGAGGCGATGATACGCGCGACGCGGCGGGGGGGAGGAGGTGGAGGAGACGCACCCTCGTCGGGAGCTTGGGCCTCTTGATCGCCACCGCTCGGTCGTTGAACCGCCCGAGGAACACCGCGCTCGCGGGGCCGTCGTGCACCGGGAGCAGCCGCTGCGCGAACGCCGCCTTGGGCACCGACAGCGGCACATCCGCGGAGGCGCAGCACGCGCGGAAGCACCGCGACGGCTCCGGGGCGGACATGACGCGCGAGGGACGGACGCGTGACCGCGAACCCCGCGCCGCCGTCAGCGCGCGCGCCGCGACGAGTTCGCGACGCCGCGCGCCGCGCGCGAACCACGACCGCCGCCCCGACGACGCGGCGGCAAAACGCCCGGCGGGGAGGGCCGCCGTCTCGAACCCGCCCGCCGATTTCCGCCGCCCGTTCGCCTCCGCGGGTAATTTCTCTCCTCGTCCGGCGGCGCGCCACACCTCTCGCGCACGCACCCATCGCACGCACGATGCGCGGGCGCGGCGGCGGCGGTAAGGACTTCTATGACATCCTCGGCCTGTCCCGCGGGGCGAACGAGTCCGAGATCAAGAAGGCGTACCGCAAGCTCGCGATGAAGTGGCACCCCGACAAGAATCAAGACAACAAGGACTTCGCGGAGAAGAAGTTCAAGGCGGTCAGCGAGGCGTACGAGGTGCTCTCGGACCCGAAGAAGAAGGATCTGTACGACCAGTTCGGCGAGGACGGTCTGAAGGAGGGCTTCGGCGGCGGCGGCGGGTTCAACGCCTCGAACGCGGAGGACATCTTCGCGCAGTTTTTCGGCGGGGGCATGGGCGGCGGGGGCCCCTTCGGCGGGATGGGCGGGATGCCCGGCGGCGGCTTCGGCGGGATGCCCGGAGGGATGGGCGGGATGCCCGGGGGCTTCGGGGGCATGCCCGGCGGCGGCGGTCCGAGCAGGCAGGCGCCGAGGAAGAAGGCGGCGCCGATCGAGCAGGTTTTGCGGCTCACCCTGGACGAGATGTATTACGGCGTCTCGAAGAATCTGAAGCTCACCCGGACGGTGTTCCGCGGGAACCGGGAGGAGAGGATCAGCGAGACGCTCACGATCGACGTCAAGCCCGGGTGGAAGAAGGGGACGAAGATCACCTTCCCCGAGAAGGGGGACGAGGCGCCCGGGACGATCGCGGCGGACATCATCTTCGTCGTGGAGGAGAAGAAGCACCCGCAGTTTGAGCGCGACGGGAACGACCTCGTGAAAACCGTCGTCGTCGACCTCCACGAGGCGCTGCTCGGATCCTCGGTGTACGTCACGACGCTGGACGGCAAGTCCATCAACGTGGAGGTGCCCGAGATCGTGGACCCGAAGTACGTCAAGGTGCTCGTCGGAGAGGGCATGCCGCTGTCGAAGTCGCCGAACACCAAGGGCGACCTGAAGATCAAGTTCGACATTCGGTTCCCGAAGGAGCTCTCCGACACGCAGAGGGCGACGCTCAAGGAGTGCCTGAGCGAGTGCAAGTACTGAACGAGCGAACGAGGCGAGGACGGGCGAGGCGGGTGGGTCGTCGAGCGGGTTTCGGCGGTCACGTGTGAGCGCGCGATCGCGTGCGTGACGGGTACTCTTTCAGTTCGGATCGCAATCGGCGTTTCCCGCCCCGACCCTCATCGACTCTCGTATCCCCCGCGTCTCATATCGCGACGAAAAGAAAAAAACGCGGCGTCTCGCCTCCGCCCTCGTTCTCGCGGCAGTAGCTATCAACCCCAAACGACGACTTCGCTTGCTTCCTTTACTTCTCGGGGCGCATGCCCAGGCCGGCCCCCTTGACGATGGCGGCCTCGTTGGTCTTCTTGTTGCCCGCCGCCTTGGACTTGTCGTAGTACTTCTGGGAGAACCCGCCGGACACGTTGCCCTCGGACGCGGACTTGACGTAGAGGATGATGAGGAAGGAGGTGGGGATGATGATGAAGAGCGCGGTGGCGATGACGCCGAGGATGTTCACGCCCTCGGCGGCGACCTGGTTGATCTCCTGCGCGGCGAACGCGGCGGGCGCGAAGGCGGCGGCGGGGACGGCGGCGGCGACGGACTGGGCCACCTTCTTGGACGCCTTGACGACGCGCGCGGGGACGGGCGCGGAGGCGCGCACGGTCACGGCCGCCTGAGGGAGTGGAGAGGGGGGAGGCGAGGGGAGAGGGGAGGTCAGAAACGTTCGCGATCGCCGAGCCGGGGCCGGGGGGCGGAGGGAGAAGGATGAGGAAGAAAAGAAAAAAACCCTGCCGGGGCGTGTGAGCCGCGCGGCCACCGGGTCGGAGGTTCCGCGGTGCCGCCGATCGACGATCGGCGCGGGCGGCGCGCGCGACGCGTCTCGGCCTCGGGCGCGCCTCGGAACATTCGCGGGGGGTCTCCGCGCGTCGCGTCGCGGCGCGGTGGCGGCGGGGTGGCGAGCGCCGCGGCGCGTGCGGCGCGTTCGCCGGACGGTCCGCGCGCGGTGACATCGCGCGATCGCGCCGAGGCACCCGCGAGGGAGGAATCGTGGCTGGACCCGGGGGGGGGGCTCGTTCGAGCCGAGGCGCACCTTGGGGGCGGCGGTGCGGCGCGCGGCGCGCACGGGGGCGCGGAGGGCGGGGAGACCGACGGCGGCGATGGCGGACATCTTAGATGTGGTTTTAGAAGGTGGTGAGGCTTCGGTGCGGGTGCTGGAATGGCGCGCGCGGCGCGCGCAGAGCTCGTCACGACGAGCGCATATCCCCTCCGGAACGCTCTCCTCCAATGAGAAGGCGCCGTTCGCGACCCGAAAATTGACAAATCACCCAATGGACAAAACTCCCCCACCGTCGTTTGACGGTTCCGCGCCGGCCCGATCGCGAGATCTCCGAACGACGGGTGATCGGGTTCGCTTTGGGTGATCGGACCCGAGATCCGCGTCGTCCGGTGAAACGACCGCGACGCGCCCGATCGGGACGCGACCCTCGACCGGTCCGGCGCGCCGCGCCCGACCCGTCATCGAGGAAACCCGTCCGCGTTCGAGGGCCGGTTTTTCATTTCGCGAAAGCCGAGCGCGACAGGGACACGTGCGTTTCAAGTTCGTCAGGCGAGCGCGCCTCGCTCGCTCGCTCGCTCGCTCGCTCGCTCGGTCCTACGTCCTCCAGCCCCCCGCCCTCGCGTCTCACAGCCCCGCGTCTTTCATCTCCTCGAGCTTCTTCTTCGCCTCCTCGGTGGCGCCCTCCTCCCCCCCGTCCTCGTCGCCCCCGCCCGCCGAGACGTTGGCGCGCCACGCCTGCCTGTTCATCTCCCTCGCGCTCTCCCCGACCGTCGCCTCCTCGCCCACCTTCTCCACCGTCACGTCCGCCATCGTCACCGGTTTCGCGATCCCGGCCTCGCCCAGGCCCACGCTGATCGGAAAATCCAGCCACGCGCACGGGCCCGCCTCGGTCGCCCGCACGACGCACTCCACGCGCTCGTCCGGCATGCCGTCGGCGAAGGACGGAAACGTCACAACCGCCGAACCCTTACGCGGCGCCAACGCGACGTCGCAGATGGTCAGCTTCAGCCCGAACGCGTCGCGGTCGATATCGGGCGCGGAGGAGGAGGACCCGTCGTCGTCGTCGTCGTCGCTCTTCTCCGGCTCGGGGGGCGGCGGCGGCGGGTCGGTGAGGAACACGCGCACCAACGCTCGGCGCTGATACTTGGCTTCGTTTGCGCCCTCGCGGTGGAACGCGTCGGGCAACGTCGCGGACGTCTCCCCGCTCGGCACGGCGCACAGCCTTGGCATCTCGAACGCGAACGCGTTCTCGGGCGGGACGGTCGCGAACCCGCCGTCGGGGCCCCAGTTGGTGAGTGCGGAGCCTTCCTCGTCGAGCCACGCGCCGTCGCACCGCACGATGGCCTTGCATCGGTCGACGAGCTCGGCGAGTCTCTGTGCGAGCGCGGGCATGCCGTCGCCCATGGGCGCGGGGAGGAGCGGGTACAGCGGGGCGGAGGTCGCCGCGCCCGCGAGGCTGCTGGACGCGGCGGAGTCCGCCGCGAGGGCGGCGAGGGCGTCCGCCTCCGCCGCGGCGACGAAGTCCGGGACGGCAAACACCGGGGGGTCGACGTTCAGGACGCGCATGCCCGCGGTGGAGAGATCCACGGGGAGGAAGCGCTCGGCGAGGGAGCCGAGGTACGCCTGCTGGTTCTGCGCGGACTGCGTCGCGGGGTCGAGGCCGCCCTGGTCAAGGACGTGCGGCGGGAGCTTGCTCAGCGTCGACGCCGCCTGCGTCGCCGTCCGCTCCTCCGCGGGGGGGGGGCAGTGCCACGCGCGGGAGGGCGCGTCGGGGGGGGCGGCGGCCGCGCGCGCGGGGACGACGCGAGCGCGCGCCGAGCGCGCGCCGCGAGCGCCGCGAGCGCGCGCGGCGGGGACGCGCGCGAGCGCGCCGGGGAGAGAGAGGGCACCGGGAACCATCGCGACCGCGACTGGGCGAAGGGACCGCGACGCGCGGAGGGAGATGGCGGTCGGCGCCGTCGACGACCCTAAACCCTCTTCCAAGCAGAGTTATCCGCGAGTTCGGAGACCAAGTTCGCCCGACACGCGAGTCGGCTCGCGGGCCCCATTGCCGAACGCGCGCGAGGACGCGTTTTGATGTGAGCAAACAGTCTGACGACCATTCGCCTGCTGTTCATTTGATTCATCACACTCCGTCGGAGAGAAACGCCCGCCGGCGCGGCGGACGTCTACTCCGCGGCGGCCCTACTCATCATCGAACTCGTCCGAGTTGTACCCCGAGCCTCCGTACGACGCCACGCCCGACCCCTTCCCGCCGAGCACCCTCCGACTCGCGCGCGCGGCGCCCACCCCGACCCCGACCGGCCTCGGGGGGTACTGCGGCGCGCGCCCCGAAAAACCGCCCTCGTCGTCCGACGACGAATCCGCCCCCGCCGTTGTCGCCGCCGCGTTCGCCGCCGCGCCGACGCCGCCGCCCCCTCCCCCGCCCCCTCCACCGACGCGCATCGCCCCGAACGACGCGGGGAGGCCACCGGCGGACCCGTTCGCGGCGCTCGAAGTGTTCGAAGTGTTCGAAGTGTTCGCGGCGTTCGCGGCGTTCGAAGTCGTCGCGGGGGTCCCCGCCGCGCGCGCCTGCGCCTCCCGAATCGCCGCCGCGTACGCCGCCGCCTCCGCGGTCGGCTCGAGCGGGATGCCGGAGACGGTCGCGGCGCCGGCGCGCTCGGAACGGAACCCCCCCGATGCATCATCATCCGGGCCCGGGCCCACTCGCGACGGCGCCGAGGGGGCGTTTCCCCCGCCGTTCGCCGATCGCGCGACGGGCGCGGCGTCCATCTCGAACTCGTCGTCGCTGGAATCGGACCCCGCCGCCAGCGCCGCGCGGCGGCTCGCGAGCGCCTCGGCGCGCTTCGCCGCCTTCGCGCCCATCGCGGGGGGCGGCGGCGCGCGCGCGGCCGCGCCGCCGCCGCCGCGACCGGTCGACCCCGCGGCGGTCGCTCGACCGACGCCTCCGACTCCGCCGCCGCCGCCGCCGCCGCCACCGCCGACTCGGAGTCCCGGCGCCGACGGCGTTCCCGCCGCGTCGAGCGCCACCGGCGCGTTCCCCGCGTCCCTGACGAACGGATGCCTCAGCGCCTCCGCGGCGGTGATCCGGCGCTCGGGGTCGATGGTCAGCAGCTTCCGCGCGAGGTCGAGGGCGGCCGGGGACGCGGCGGGGTTTTGGCCCCGGACGATCTCCTCGAGGCGTCCGTCCCCGCGGGGCGCGACGCCGTTTTCCGCCAACCGGGCGAACGACGCCGCGGTCTCCGCGTCCACGCCGCGGGCGCCGATCGTCTCCGCGATCTTCCTCAGCATGTCCGCGTCGGAGGCGCCGCGGAACAGGGCGTGGCCGAGGAGGCACTCGACGAGGACGCACCCCGCGGCCCAGACGTCGGCGGCGCCCGGGCGTCGGACCTCGTCGGCGAGCAGGAACTGCTCGGGGGCGCGGTACCATCTCGTGCCGACGTACGTGCGCCGCGCGTCCTCGTTCGCGAACTCCGTGGCCTCGCCGAAGTCCGCGAGCTTCGCCACGCCGTTCGCGATGAGGATGTTCTCGGGCTTGACGTCGCGGTGCGTCCACTTGGAGGCGTGCACGCGCTCGAGCGCGAGGAGGAGGTGCCGAAGCGCGGACGCGGCGACGCGCTCGGGCAAGCCGCCCGCGCCGCGATCGCGCGCGGACTCCACGAGCTTGAGGAGGTCCGTGTCGCACCACTCCGTGACGAGGAACACCTGACCCCGCTCCCTCGCCACCTGCACCGCGCGCAGGACGTGCGGGCACCGCGGGATCGCCTTCAGCGAGCGAAACTCGGGCGTGGCGAGGAGGTTCACGCCGCGCGCGGGATCGTCCGCCTGCTTCAGGTGCTTCACCGCGTACAGGCGCGACCTGTCGTCCACCTTGCGCGCCGCCCAGACGGTCGCGAACGCGCCCTCGCCGAGCTTCTTCAGGAGCACGAACTCGTCGAGGATCATCCCGGAAGGGGGGGTGGGGGGTGGGTGGCGCGCGACCCGAGACTGGAGCGACAGCCGCGGCGCGGAAACAAACGTTCGCGAGCGTCGAGCAGCCCGGCGACGAGAATCTCGCGCGGAAAACCGCGATGACGCACCGAGCGCAGAGACAGGTCGACCAGCATCACGCACCAGCAGCTGAGCAGTCGGCAAAAAATCTCACAGACCGTCCGTCCTTCCAGCTGTGTCCCGTTGGATGCTTGGCGCGTCACTCTGGCAGGAGCATCGGCGCAGGAAAGGTCCTCGACCTCGCCTTCCCGCGATGGCTTCCCTTCTGCGCCACCGCGGCGTCTTGCAGCGCGCGCGCGACGTCCTGACGGCGCGCGTCGTCGGGGTGCGCGCTTCCTCCCGCCGCGCCACGTCGCCCTCCGCCACTTCGTTTTTGGTGTTTTTTCTTCTCGCCCGCGCGTCGGATGGAGCGGGGGGATCGTCGCCGTCTCGTCCGACGCCGCGGCGCGCGCGCGGAACGCCGCTTCCCGCGCCGCTCGACCCCCCGCACCGCGCGTGTCGCGACCTCGCGGCGGGTCCCGCCGAGGCGTCCCGTCGCGGTGCCGCCGCCGATGCGCGCGCCCCCCCGCGCCCCGCCTAGGGTTTCTTTTCCCAGAGCAAACAGTCTCGCGCGCGGATTGTTGGTTCCGCCTCGCCTCGCCGCTCCTCCGCTCACCGCGCCACCTCCCCCTCCTCCCCATCGTCGCCCCCGGCTCTCGCCCCGCAGGTCGGCGGCCAGGCGCGCCACTACAGCGACACCGTCCCCGTGTTCGTGGACGGCGTGGAGACGAACGTCCCCAAGGGCGTGACCGTGCTCCAGGCGTGCGAGCAGGCTGGCGTGGACGTGCCTCGATTTTGCTACCACCAGCGGCTGTCCATCGCGGGCAACTGCAGGATGTGCCTGGTGGAGGTGGAGAAGTCCCCCAAGCCCGTGGCCTCGTGCGCGATGCCGGTGATGCCGAACATGAACATCAAGACGACGACGCCTCTGGTGAAGAAGGCGCGCGGGGGCGTCATGGAGTTTCTGCTCATCAACCACCCGCTCGACTGTCCCATCTGCGACCAAGGCGGCGAGTGCGAGCTCCAGGACCAGTCCCTGATCTACGGCAGCGACCGCAGCAGGTACACGGAGTACAAGCGCGCGGTGGAGGACAAGGAGCTGGGCCCGCTCGTGAAGACGGTCATGTCGCGGTGCATCCACTGCACGCGGTGCGTGCGCTTCGCCACCGAGGTGGCGGGGGTGCAGGACCTCGGCGTCACCGGCCGCGGCGGCCAGGCCGAGATCGGCACGTACGTCTCCAAGCTGCTCACCTCGGAGCTCAGCGGGAACGTCATCGATCTCTGCCCGGTCGGCGCGCTGACGTCCAAGCCCTTCGCCTTCACCGCGCGCGCGTGGGAGCTGAAGTTCGCGGAGTCGGTGGACGTGACGGACGGGTTGGGAAGCAACATCCGCGTGGACACGCGCGGGACGGAGGTGATGCGCATCGTGCCCAGGCTTCACGAGGGCGTCAACGAGGAGTGGATCAGCGACAAGGCGAGGTTCTCGTACGACGGGCTCAAGAGGCAGAGGCTCGACACGCCCATGGTCAAGGACGCGAACGGGAAGCTCAAGCCCGCGACATGGGTGCGCGCGCGCGTCGGGAGAAGCGCCCCCCTTTTCCTTTTCCTTTTCCCCCCGCGGCGTCCGTCTCTTTCCGGCCCCCTCCCGGGAACGCCTCCCTCGGGGGGCGTTTCCTCGCGCTCGCCTCTCTCGCGACGGACCGAGGACGTGACGAAAGAGACGCCGCAGACCTTTCGTGACGATCCAAACGCGTTTCTCGAATCAGTCTTCAAAGTTCTCCGATCCTCGCGCGTTCGGGAGGGACGCGTTTTTTCGTCTCGACGCGTCTCGTCTCGGCGCTCCCGCGTCCTCCGGTCACCTGACCCCCTCCCTCCCCTCCCCTCTCACCCATCAGGAGCACGCTCTGGATACTATCGCGTCGAAGATGGCCGCGACGGACCCCGCGGCGATGAAGACGGTCGCGGGCAAGCTGACGGACGCGGAGTCGGCTATCGCGCTGAAGGATCTGTTTAACCGCCTGGGCGCGGGGAACTTGGCGGCGGAGGGCGTCGAGGGCGTCTCCGCGGACGCGCGGTCCTCGTACCTCTTCAACAGCAACATCGTGGGCGTGGAGGACGCGGACCTCGTGCTTCTCGTCGGCTCGGACCCTCGCGTGGAGGCGCCGGTGTTGAACGCGCGCCTCCGCCGCGCGTGCGTCGCCGGCGGCACCGCCGTCGCGTCGGTTGGCCCCCACGGCGACCTCACGTATCCCGTGGAGGCGCTGGGGGGTTCCGCTCGGACGATCGAGGAGATCTGCGGCGGCAAACACCCCTTCGCCGCGAAGCTCAAGGCCGCGGAGCGGCCCCTGATCATCGTCGGCGCGAGCCTTCTGCGGCGTCCCGACCGCGAGGGGCTGATGAAGCAGCTCCACGCGTTGGCGGACGCCTCCGGGGTGGTGACGGCGGATTGGAACGGGTTCAACGTCCTCCACGACGCCGGCGGCACCGTCGCCGCGCTGGACATCGGCTTCGTGCCCTCCACGTCCGCGGCGGCGAACCCGACCGCTCCCGAGCTCGTGTATTCCCTCGGCGCGGAGGACTTCGACGCGCCGGATGGCGCGTTCGTGGTGTACCAGGGTCACCACGGCGACCGAGGCGCGGCGGCGGCGGACGTCGTCTTGCCCGGCGCGGCGTACACGGAGAAGCCGGCGACGTACGTCAACACGGAGGGGAGGGCGCAGAGGGCGATGCCCGCGCTCGCGCCGCACGGAAGGGCGCGGGAGGACTGGAAGATCGTGCGGGCGCTGAGCGAGGTGTGCGGCGCGGCGCTTCCGTACGACGACCTCGCGGGCGTTCGGGCGAGGTTGGCGGAGGTGGCGCCGCACTTCGCGCGCGTCGACGACGTCGAGCCCGCGCTGTGGCTCAACGGCGCGACGTACGCGCACGTCCCGGCGAAGAGCGCCAAGGCGGACGACGCCGTGAAGCTCGGGTCAAGCGTCACGAACTTCTACATGACGGACGCCATCTCGAGGGCGAGCGCGACGATGGCCAAGGCGACCAAGGCGAGGGCGGCGAACGCGTGAAGGGGCGAGGAGGGCGGCGCGCGAGGGAGGCGGAGGCGCGCGTTGTAACGACCACTATGTACGCGAAAAAAAAAATAAAAAAAAATATACTCTTCGGCGCGTCCCTCCGCCACCTCCGCGCGACGGGTCGATCGACAAAACGGTCCCTCGTACTCGTTGTCTTATTACCGTGGTCTTATTACATGCTCATGAATATGGTATACTTCACGTTCGTCTCTTCTTTTTCGGACGACTCCCGCCTCACTCACGTCGCGTCGTCTCCCGTCGGTCGCTCAGACGCTGACGCTCTTGGCGCTGTCGTTGAGTGAGGAGGTATCCGAGTTCCCGCTGGCGCGCGTGAGCGCCCCGGCTCGTTCGGCGTCGATGATCTTGACGTGGTGCTCCCTGATGGGCTCGAACGCCGCCATCGCCTCCGCCTTCGACTCCGCCGCGCGCGTCTTCGCGTCGCGCGCGTGTTTGCGCTCGACGTGCCACATCAGCGCGTACGCGCGCGCGAACCTCCACCCGAGCCACGCCTGCAGGCACAGCACGTGCCAACACACGGCGAACGCCGCCCAGAGCGCGGTGATGGCCGACGACTTCACCTCGCAGCTCACGGACCAGTCGTCCATGTGCAGCTGCCTGCTCAACATCACGGGCACGCTCCACAGGCTGTTATCCCCGACGTCGACGTCGCGATCGGCGTCGCAGAGCGTCGCCGACGACGCCAACCACAGCTTCACCGCCGCCCCGGCGATGAACCCCCACGCGGCGACGAAGGCGACGAGGCGCCCCGAGTACACCAAAACCCGCCGCCGCCGCTCGCGGGCGTTCGCGCACTCGCACGCGGGCCCGGGGCGGGCCCTCCCCTCGGCGACCATCGCGGCGGCGACGCGGTCCGCGCGCGTGGGCGTGTCCTCCTTGTCGCCGCCGTCCGCCCACGCCGCCATGAACGCGGCGTCGCGCATCAGCGGGTCGCGAACGAAGCGCTCCGCCGCGCGCCCCGCCGCGTCCGCCGCGTCGTCGTTCTTCTCCGCGTCGAAGTTCGCCGCCGTCGTCCCGCCGCGCGCGACGGCATCGGACGACTCGAGCGCGGCGATGTACCGCCGGAGCTCCTCGTTCTCCGCGCGCACCGCGCGGACGGTGTCGCTCTCCTGGATGGCGAGCATGATGTTCGCCTCGTCCTCGGAGGAAAAGATGAACTCGTCCATCCGGCCCGCGTCTTCCGCGCCGGGACCGAAGCCGCCCGCGCTCGGGGCGCCCGCGAACGTCGCGTGGTCGAACATCCCGGAGCCGCCCCCGGGCGCGCCCTCCGCCGCGTCGTCCTCGGACTTGCTGTCGGCGCCGGAGTACCGCTCGGAGGTATCGCGCGAGGAGTTCTGTTGCGCCGCTCCCTCGAAACGAGCGTCCCCCGCCTCCGGGAGAAACCCCGGGCGGAGAAACGACGCGAACGACCCGTCCCTCGTCTTGGCCCCGTACGCCGCGACGGAGCTCTTGAACGACGACGGGGTCGGGGGTTTCGCGACGCCGCCGGAAGCCGCGATCGCCGCGGACGAGTTGATGCGCGGATGATGCGCGGACGCGGCGTGCATCGCGTCGGCGGCGATTTTCGCCTCGCGCGCCGACTTCTTCTGCGCGTTTTTCCGCGCGTTGGCCTGGCGTTTCAGCGCGGATTTGATCTTCCGCGAGCGGCGCGCGTTCGAGGCGTGGCACGCGCAGGGACCGTTCGCGCACGCGCACAGCGACGCGCACTGCGAGGAAGGCGAGGCGGGGGGGTCGTGGGGGGTGTGAGGATTTCGTCAGGTCTAGGTCTAGGTCTCGTCAGGTCGGCGGACGAGACCGCGAGACGAGGGGGGCGGCTGTCCGAGGAAAAAGACGCGAACGACTTGTGCAGCGCTCGAGCGGATCCGTGTGGCGATTCGGCCGGCGGATCCGAATCCCGACCCGTGGGTTTGGGGATATTTCTCTTCTCTCGGGGGTGTCACGGGACCCGGGGAGGGGGCGACGCGCTCTCGCGCGCTCGTCCCGGGAACCGCGCGCGACGTCGGGCGCGCGAGTGCTGGCCCGGGCGCAATCGAACGCGCGCGAAAAACGCCCCCACGGCGCGCCGTCGCGCGCGCGCGGGATCGAGACGTCGCGTTCGACGCGTGGAACATCGCAAAAGCCGACCGACCCCCTCGTCGTCCGATTACGCCACCGGTGGAAGAAATCGTCGGTGGGAGCGCGACCCCCCGCGCTCTCCGTCGCGTCGGGGCGCGCGTGACCGGCGGGGGAAGGCGCCCGCGCGCTCGTCTTCCGCGCGTACCTTCGGACACTGCCCGACGGCGTGGTGCAGCCCCGCGCCTGCGAGGCGCCCGCCGCAGTCCGAGGCGTGGAACCTCGTCCCGCACGCTCCGCACATCTTCGCGAGCTCGACGTTGCCCCTGGCCATCGACCCGCCGCAGTTGTGACAGGTCCCCTTCGCCGCCTCCGCGCCCACGACGTCCGCGCCCGGCACGGTCGGCGCGCGAAGCGTCGGGTCGTCCCCGGACGAGGACGCGGGATCCGCGCTGCCGCTCGTCGTCGCGCTCATCGCGGCCGAGAGCGCGCGAGGGAGAGTGCTTTCCCGGGGACGCTCCTCGTGATGACCTGGGGACCTTACGACGCCTTTGCGTGACCGACTGGCGCCAAGGGACCACTTTTTCGTGACTGGGACCATGTACACGATCATGTCCCTTTTCTCATACACGCGTGGTCTAATTTCTTCGACTCCACCCGGAACATTCCGGCCGAACGCGAAAAGCGCGCGAACGACTCACAAAACGACGGTGTAATTACGTATACACGCGACCGTCGGTCCGGCCGCGACAGGCCAGTCCGACCGACCGGACCACTGTTGTGAACTGCTGTGATGACTTGCCCTGGGAAGTACGAAAAAGAGCTCTCGGCGCCGATTTTTCACCCGCGCTCGTCGTTCGCGCGCGCGCTCGCGGCGACCGATCGTTCACGGGTATTCGTCTCTTTCCAAAATTTGGTCGCGCGCGCTCGTTCTACGCGCCCCCCTTCCCCCCCTTCCCGGCGGCGAGCGCGTTCGCCGCGAGCGCCCCGACGGCCTCCGGGAGCGCCGCCGCGAACCCGCCGAATCTCTCGCCGAGGCGATCCATCGTCTCGTCGCGAAACGTCGCCGTCCGCCGCCCGAAGCCGGCGAACGCGTCGAACGCACTCTCCGCCTTCGCCGCCGCCTTCGCCGCCGCCGCCTCCGCGTCCTCGCGTTCGTACGTCCCGTCCACCGCGCGCTTCGCGAACGCCCTGAGGACGTCCGGGACGGAGGTTTTGTTGGCGACGTCGACGAGCCATCCGGGCAACGCCGCGCCGGGGTCGGTGAAGACGCGGTACTTCACCGCGCACCCGCCGCGGCCGTCGTCCGTCAGCTCCCAGCTCCCGCGGTTCTGCCGCAGGCGGATCGTCCCGCGCTTGGGGTTCGGGCCGTGCGCGTCGTCGATCGTCCAGCTCGAGCGAAGGACGGAGGAGGAGGCGTTCGTCGCGGCGGGGGATCCGGGGGATCCGGCGGGGGCGTCGGAGGAGACGCGGATGACGTAATCCCTGGGGCTCGCCACGGGGGGCTTGACGACGTTGTACACCCACGCGTCGCCCGTGCGGTCGCACGTGCGGATGACGTCGGAGCGCTTGACGAACGGGACGAACTCGTCGTACCGGTGAACGTCTCCGACGGCGCGCCAGAAGGCCGCGACGGGGACGTCGCCGAACCGCGCCTCCGCGAGCACCTCCTTCACCGCGCACGCGGGATCGGGGGAGGCGCGCATCCAGACCGTGATGCCGTCGCGGGTCTCCGCCGCGCGCTCGAACGGCGCGCCGCCGTCCGAGTCGTAGAGGAGCGTCGCCGGGCGCCTCCCGCCCTTGGGGCGCCTCGAGCGCGACGACGCCGCGTCGGGGTCGGGGCGGACGCGCCAGCGCGGGCACCGCCCGCATCGGTAGCTCCGACGGATCGATGTGTTCGTCTCGCGAGCGCTCGCCGCGGTCGCGCGCGACGCGCTCGGATCGAGCGCCGGCGCGGCCTCCTCGGGGGAGGCCATCGAGGGTCGCGGCGAGCCCGGCGCCGGCGTCCGCGGCGGCGCGAGGGACGCCGCGACGCGCGCCCGGGGGTGTGCGGCGCCGGAGACGCGACGCGTCTCGGAGCAGACGTGACGCGTTTTACAGAGGAAAAAGAAATCCCAACCGTCGTGGTTGTCGACGCGCCGCGGGCGCGGAGGTGTGGCACCCAGCGTCCGACGTGGCAGCGGTCCGGACTCAAGGTTCTGGGTCTGAATAGCGCGGCAGCTTTTTCGCGTGCGCCGACGTCGCGCGAAACGTTCGTTCGAAAAGAAACCGAGCTGACGACGGCGCGCGTCGTCCTCGCGGCGCGCGCGCGCGGGGGGGTTCGGGGCTCGCGATGCGCCCCGCCCCGCGCGCCCCCGCGGTTTCGGTCGCGCTCGTCGCGGCGCTGCTCGCCTCGCTCGCGCCCTCGCTCTCGGCGCAGCGCGACCTCGAGGCGACGATCCGGGACTTGTCCCGGTGGCCCTGCGCGGACCCGACGTGGGAGGACTGCCCCGTCGTCGTCCCGAGCGGCGGGCTGGACGGCGCGGGATGGTACGAGCGCACCGCGTGGAGCGAGGAGCGCGGCGGGTACATGGTCCCGTCCGCGGACGGCTCTGGGGGGACGACGTACGCGGGGAAGACGGCGTTCGTGAACGACACGGCGTCGCTGATGCGCGCGCTGGAGGATCGCTTCGTCGCGGAGATCCGCGTCGTGCGCGCGCTCGAGCCCCACCTCGACGTCGCCTGGCCCGAGTGGGGGTACCCGATCACGCGCGACGTCGCGATCGTCGCGGACGAGTCGTGCGCGAAGGAATCCCCCGCCGATCCCCCGGGGTGCGTCGTGCGGCTCGGGGAGAAGTTCGGCCAGGATCCGCAGAGCAGCTACCTCGCGCCCTCCGGCGCCAAGCGCAATGGCGGCAAGACGCTCTTCGTCGTGAACAAGGACGGCCACCTGCGCATGCGCGGCCTCCGAATCTTGCGCGCGGGCGGGCGCAACGGCGGCGCGGTGTTCGTGCAGGCGGGCGGGCGCGCGGACTTCACGGACGTCGGGTTCGAGTCCGGGGAATACGTCCAGCGAGATCTCTCCGCCGAGCCGAGCGCCGCCGGCGCGGCGGCGTTCGTCGTCAACGCCGACCGACCGCTGTCCGAGGCGGCGATCGAGGCGGCGCGAGCCGCGGTCGCGGGGACGACCGGCCTGGACCACGTCCGCGTGACCGAGCCGTACAACACCACGTTCACGAGGTGTAACTTCACGGAGAACGTCGTGCGCTCGGGCGGCGGCGGCGCGGTCGCCGCGAGAGTCGTCGGCGAGGGATGGGTCATCTTCGACGAGTGTCGCTTCGTCGGAAACGCCGCCGGGACCAGGGGCGGGACCGGGCGCGGCGGCGCGGTGCACGCGACGGGGAACGGCCGCGTCATCTTCGCCGCGTGCACGTTCGAGGCGAACGTCGCGTCGGACTCCGGCGGCGCGGCGTTTGCGAGCGGCGGCGGATTGTTCGGGGGGTGTAATTTCACCGCCAACGCCGCCGAGGGCGGGTCCGGCGGCGCGATCTTCGCGCCGAACGTCACCGCGAGCGGGCCCCGGGCGCTCCTCGTCCAGGAGACGCTGTTCGCGCGAAACGTCGCCGAGCGCGAGGGCGGCGCGGTGTTCGTGTACGGGCCCGGGGCGGCGACGTTCCGCGGGTGCGAGTTTGACTCGAACGCCGTCGTCGGCGCCGGTCCCTCCGTCCACGACGCGGCGACCTACCAGGGCCGAGGCGCGACGCGGCCGGACTCGGGGACGGCGTACCACTGCGCCGACGCGGCGACGTGCCTGGCGCGAACGGCGGAGACGGAGCGGATATACCGACCCGCGTACGAGCCGTTCGCCGAACAGAGGGACGCCGCGCCGGTGTACGTCCGACCGCCGGAGGAGGAGGAGGCGGCGGCGGCGGAGGCGGCGACGGCGACGGCGAAGGAGGCGGCGGCGGCGCGGGCGAAGGAGGTGGTACGGCTCGACCACTTCTACTGCCGTACGTATCCAGACGGGATCCCGTTCGCTA
>MDSW01064814.1_pt1 | contig 16847 bp, 12 predicted proteins | sample 811171 | NCBI WGS metagenome assembly MDSW01 (sample SAMN05326641, study PRJNA326480) | marine metagenome | isolation source: seawater | place: Atlantic Ocean: North West | collected 2012
TAATTGGAATTTATATACTTACTTATCATGCAAATTCTGCTGAATTAAAAAATCTTTATTTCCCATTTTTTAAAAATTTAGCCATTAATCTTGGTTGGTTTTTTATTCCATTTTATTTATTTATAATTGTTGGATCTTCAAATGCTGTTAACTTGACAGATGGTCTTGATGGATTAGCGACAGTGCCAATAATATTGGTTGCATCATGTTTTGCTTTTATAAGTTATGTTACTGGAAACATAGTTTTTTCAGAGTACTTACATATCCCTTACATCAATGGAGTTGGGGAAGTAGCTGTATTTTGTGGTTCAATCATTGGATCGTGCATTGGCTTCCTTTGGTATAATGCGCCTCCGGCAAAAATATTTATGGGGGACACAGGATCATTGGCCTTAGGTGGCTCTTTAGGAGCAGTAGGGATAATAACAAAACATGAAATTGTTCTTGCTATAACTGGAGGACTTTTTGTTTTAGAAGCAGTTTCCGTTATTGTTCAAGTTATTTCATATAAGCTAACTGGAAAAAGAATTTTTAAGATGGCCCCAATCCATCATCATTTTGAAAAAAAGGGTTGGGCAGAATCGACGGTGGTGGTTAGATTTTGGATTATATCAATTGTTTTAGCGATGATTGGATTAGCTACTCTAAAATTAAGATAATGTTTTATTTAAATGATAATTTAAAAAATAAAAAAATTCTTATATACGGATATGGTAAAAGTGGCCATTCTACATTTGAATATCTTAATAAAAAAAATAAAATTTTAATTTATGATGATAAAAAAAAAATTAAAAAATTTTTTATTTCCTATAAAAATATCCAATTAAGTAATTTTGATTATATAGTTTTAAGCCCTGGTATTAATATTAATAATTGTAAGCTCAAAAATTATTTAAAAAAAAATAAAAAAAAAATAATTACTGACCTAGATATTTTTCAAATAAATAACCCTAATAATTTAAAAATAACTATTACTGGTACCAACGGAAAATCAACAACCGCTCAATTACTATTTAATATTTTAAAAGATCAAAAAAAAGATGTTGTACTTGCAGGAAATATAGGAATACCAATATTATCTAAGAGAAATATTAAAAAAAGTACTGTTTTTGTAATTGAAGCATCATCTTATCAAATTGATTATAGCCAATATTTCAAAACAGATTATGCATTTATACTTAATATAAGCCCAGATCATTTAGAAAGGCATAAAACAATTGAAAATTATACGAATGCAAAATTTAAACTTATATTAAATCAAAATAAAAATTACTTTTCATTTATTGAAAATAATAAATATTTAAATAAGGCAATTCAAAAGTATAAAACTAAATCTAAAATAATTAAAATTAATAAAAATTATAAAAAGATAAAAAATTTAATTTCAAATGATTATTTTAAAAATATTAATAATTTAAATAATCTATCTTTTGTGCTTGAATTTGCAAAAGTTTTTAAATTAAATAAATCAAAATTATTAAAGTCGATAAATTTATTTAAAGGTTTAGAATTTAGACAGCAAACTATTTTTAAAAATAAGTTTATTACTATTATAAATGACTCAAAATCTACAAGTTTTTCTTCAAGTATAAATTTATTAAAATCTTATAAAAATATTATTTGGATTGCAGGTGGGATAGCAAAAAAAGGAGATAAATTTAATTTACCTTCAAAATATTATAAGAATATTAAATGTTATATTTTTGGAAAAGATAAAAATTTTTTTAAAAAAAAATTACATAACAAAATATCATTTATGTCATTTAATAATTTAGAAATAATTTTAAAAAAAATAATAAAAGATGTTCAATTCAATAAAAATAAACATTTTTGTATTCTTTTCAGTCCTGCAGCTGCATCTTTCGATGAATTTAAAAATTTTGAGGATAGAGGTCATTATTTTAACTATTTAATCAAAAAAACAAAATTAATAAAAAAAATAAATGCTTGATTTAAATAAAATATTTAATTTCTATTATGGATGGTGGAAAAATATTGATAAATTTATTCTATTTTTAATTTTATTTCTTTTCTCACTTGGTTTATTTTTTTCTTTAGTTTCAACATCTATAATTGCATCAGATAAATTAAATACTAATACTTACTATTTTTTTATAAAACATTTATTATTTATTATTCTTGGTATTTTTATTTTAATTACATTTTCTGCAATAAATCAGAAAAAACTATTTAAAATTTCCCAATATTTATTTTTAGTATTTTTTATATTTTTAGCATTAATACCTTTTATTGGCATAGAGGTTAAAGGCTCTATGCGTTGGATAGATTTACCAATGATACCTAGATTTCAGCCTATCGAAATATTAAAACCTTTCTTAATAGTAATGATTGCTACTGTTTTTACTTTAGATAATCAAAAACATCTTTTAATTAAATACCTTTTAAGCTTTTTATTAATACTTCCTATAATTTTATTTTTAATTTCCCAACCTGATATTGGTCAAACAATATTAGTCATACTTACATGGTTTTCTTTAGTATTTATTTCAGGTATCAATTTAATATTTTTCTTTTCATTTTTTTTTATAGCTTCTTCAATACTTGTTTATTTAATTTTATATGTTTCAAAATTTGAATATATAAAAAATAGGTTACTTTCTTTCATAGATCCTAATTCAGGAAACAACTATCAACCTGAAAGAGCTTCAGAAGCTATCTCCAATGGGGGTTTATTTGGTCAAGGCATTGGAGAAGGAACTTTAAATTCAAAAGTACCTGAAGCACATACCGATTATATTATTTCAGTAATTTCAGAAGAATTCGGAATTATAATTGTTTTAGCAATAATGATAATTTTTTTAGTACTTTCATATAATATATTAAAAAAAATAAGTAATGAAAATGATAATAAAGTTAAATTGGTATTGGCTGGGATAGCATCAATAATTTTATTTCAAGCTTTTATCCACATTGGTGTAAACATAAGGTTGTTGCCAACTACCGGTATGACATTGCCGTTTTTGAGTTACGGAGGTTCATCAATTATTAGTACATCTATTTTATCTGGAATTATATTAAACTTAACAAAAAGAAAGATAATTTAGTGAGAAAAAAAATATTAATTAGTTCTGGAGGCTCAGGCGGTCATATTATTCCTGCGATAACACTTTATGAACACTTAAAAGATAACTTTGAAATTTTTTTAACATCAGACAAAAGAGGATCCAACTATATTAATAAAAATCACTACAACTTTAAATTAATTGAAGTTCCAAAAATTACAAAAAATTTGTTTAAATTACCTTATATAATTTTCTCTTTAATATTTTCGATTTATCAATCATATTTTTTTATTAAAAGAAATAATATTCAAATATTAATTAGTACTGGTGGATATATGTCCTTACCACTATGCTTATCTGCAAAAATTTTAAAAATAAAAATTTATTTATTTGAACCAAACATGGTAATTGGAAGGTCAAATAAATTTTTTTTAAAATTTTCAGAAAAAATTATATGTTATTCAAAAGATATAAAAAATTTTCCAAGTAAATATAAAAATAGAATATTTTTGATAAATCCGTTATTAAGAAAAAAAATCTATCAGGAGAAAGAAAAATTTGAAAATAAAATTAATAAAACTTTTACAATTCTTATTATTGGAGGAAGTCAAGGAGCAAAATTTTTTGATAATGAAATTAGTGAACTTATGATTGATTTATTTAAAAATTATAAAATCTCAATAATTCAACAAATAACAAATCATGATAAAAAAAATATAATTAGTCAAAAATATATTAAAAACAAAATTCAAAATGAGTTATTTAGTTTTGATGAAGATTTATTTAAAAAATATCAAAATATAGATTTTGCAATTACAAGATCAGGTGCGTCTACAATTTCTGAGCTAATTTTTTTTAATATTCCTTTTTTAGCAATACCTTTGCCAAATTCAAAGGATGATCACCAATTTTTCAATGCAAAAGATTATTCTGATAAGAAACTTTGTTGGCTGATTAATCAAACTGAGTATAAAAAAGAAAATCTAAAAGAATTTATTTTAAATTTAATACAGAAACCTGAAGATTATTTAGAAAAAAAAAATAATATGGCTAAATTTTCTTATCAAAACAGTTGGAATGATATAAATCAAAAGCTATTAGCTTTAATAAATGAAAATTAAATTAGCAAAATCAGAATTAATTCATTTTGTAGGTATTGGTGGAATTGGAATGAGTGGTTTAGCTATTATAATGAAAGAACTTGGTTTCAAAGTACAAGGAAGTGATATTTCAATAAATAAAAATATAGAGAGAGTTAAGCAAAAAAATATAAAAGTTTACATAGGCCATAAGAAACAAAATATTAATAAATCAACAATTTTAGTTATTTCCTCTGCGATCAAAAAAAATAATTCAGAAGTTTTATTTGCAAAAAAAAGAAAAATACCAATTTATAAAAGAGGAGAAATGTTGGCCAATGTTGTTTCTTTAATGAAAAATGTTGTTGTTGCAGGATCACATGGAAAAACTACAACCACATCTTTGATATCAAATATTTTCTCTCATGCAAAAATTGACCCAACAGTTATAAATGGAGGAGTTCTAAATTCATTTAGCGGTTCGGCAAAACTAGGAAAAAGTGAGTGGTGTATCTTAGAATCAGATGAGTCTGATGGAAGTTTTACAAAAATACCACAAACTTATTCTATCGTTACAAACATAGATAAAGAGCATTTGGATTATTATAAATCTTTAGAGATTTTAAAAAAAAATTTTGTTAAATTTATTGAAAAAACCCCATCATTTGGAAAAACATTTATTTGTTTAGATGATACAATTAATAGACAAGTTATTAAAAAAATTAAAAATTTGAATTATAGTACTTATGGAACAGATAAATTATCTAATTATAAAATTTTAAATATTTCACAGAATGAAAATTATTCAAAATTTGATATAAAAATTAGTTTACCAGGATTAAAAGCAAGTTTTATTAAAGATATCAAAGTTCCTTTAATTGGTTTGCACAATATAAGAAATTCTACCGCAGCTGCATCTGTTGCTTTTTCAATTGGTATACCAGTCAAAATAATTAAAAAAGGACTAGAAAAATTTTCCGGTGTTCAAAGAAGATTTACTAAGATTTTTTCTTTTCAAAATGTTCCATTCTTTGATGATTATGCACATCACCCAACTGAAATAACTGAAGTATTAGGTGGAGTTAGAGAAGTATACAAAAATAAAGAAATAGTCTGTATCTTTCAACCCCATAGAATATCAAGATTAAAAAATTTGCATGAAGAATTTTCAAAATCATTTAAAAAAGCAGATACAGTAATTTTATGTCCAGTATTTAAAGCAGGAGAAAATATAAAATTAGGATTTAGCTATAATTCTTTTGCAAGGAAAATAATTAAAAAATCAAATGTAAAACTAATTTTAATTAAAAATAATTTAGATTTAGTAAAATATGTAAAACAAAATATCTATGGAAATAAAATAGTTATAGGAATGGGAGCTGGTTCAATCTCTAGCTGGATAAGAGATTTACCAAATTATATAAAATAATGGATATTAAAAATCTTGAGGAAAAATTCAAAGTTTTAAAGGGAAATATATATTTTAATTATAGTCTTAAAAAGCTTAATTGGTTTAATATAGGCGGAAATACAAAAATTTATTTCAAACCTAGCAGCCTAAACGATTTAATAGATTTTTTAAAATTATATAATGATAAAAAAAAATTATTTATATTGGGCGCTGGATCTAACGTTTTATTTAAGGATGATTTATTTGAAGGCGCCGTTATAAAGTTAAGTAGAAATTTTTCAAGAATCTCCTTACTAAATGAGAATACTATAGTCGCTGGAAGCAGTGCATTAGATAAATCATTATCAGATTTTGCTATGGAAAATACCCTAAGTGGTTTCGAATTTTTGTCTTGCATACCCGGTACTATAGGAGGTGGTATAAGAATGAACTCAGGATGTTTTGATTCTGAGTTTAAAGATATCTTGGTATCTGTACAAGCAATTAATAGAATTGGTCAAGTTTTAACAATTCCATCTAAAGATATATTATTTAAGTATAGATCTTGCAACCTCCCTAAAGATTTAATTTTTCTTAGTGCAACTTTTCAAGGACAAAAAGATAAAAAAGAAAATATTAAAGAAAAAATAAATTACTTAAAATTAAAAAAAGAAAAAGCTCAACCAACTAAAATTAAAACTGGCGGAAGCACATTTAAGAATCCAATAAAACAAACTAATAAAAAAGTTTGGGAAATAATTAAACAAAGTATTCCAGGGGATATTCAATTTGGAGATGCTGCTATATCAAATAAGCATACAAATTTTTTTATAAATAAAGGTAGTGCAAGCTTTAAAGATATGAAAAAATTAATAGATTTTGTTAAAAAAAATGTAAAAGATAAAACTGGCATAAATTTGGATTTGGAAATTATTTTAGTGGAATAAATGAAAAAAAAAATATTAATTCTTGCTGGAGGTTTTTCAAGGGAAAGAGAGATAAGTTTAAAAACTGCCAAAGGTGTTTTTAAGGAAATAAAAAAAAAATATATAACTAAAATTTGTGAGCCTAATGGTGATTTAATTAAAAACTTACGAAAATTTAAACCAGATGTTGTATTTAATGCATTGCACGGAAGATACGGTGAAGATGGTTACATTCAATCTATTTTGGAAATTGAAAAAATAAAATATACTCACTCTGGTGTATTAGCCTCCTCTATTGCAATCGATAAAGAAATTTCCAAAGAATTATTCATGAAAAATAATATTTTAACTCCAAAATATTTTAAATATGATTTTAATAAATTTATAAAAAAATCTGATTTAATTAAAAAAATAAAAAAAAATTTAAATTTTCCAGTTGTAATTAAACCATTTAATGAAGGATCAAGCGTAGAAGTATATATATGTAGTAAAAATAATTTTTATAAAAATTTACATAAACTTTCCTCTTATAAAGAAATAATGATTGAAAAATATATACCTGGTAGAGAGATACAAGTTGCAATTTTAGGTAAAAAAAAATTAGGTGCTATAGAATTAGTACCAAAGAGAAAATTTTATGATTATCAAGCTAAATATGATGTTAGATCAAAAACAAAACATATTATTCCAGTTACTATTAGTGAAAAAAAGATGAAAGAAGTATTAAATATTGCATTTAAGGCTCATAAATTAATTGGTTGTAGGGGGGTAACTAGATCAGATTTTAAGTTTTATAATAATAAATTCTATCTATTAGAGACAAATACTCAACCAGGAATGACCTCTTTGTCTTTAGTGCCTGAAATCGCAAAATATAATAAGATTTCTTTTTTAAATCTAATTGAATGGATTATTAAGGATGCATCAATACATAGATAAAAAAAAAAATTATTTATTCATTTTTTTAATTTTATTTTTTCTTTCATCAATTAATAGCCAATTATTCGTAGAGAAAAAGGAAGAATTATATAATTTGAATTCAATAGAGGTTACTGGACTAGACGAAAAAATTAATGAAGAAATAGAACAAAATTTAAATTTTATCAAAAATACCAATATATTTTTTATTGACGATGAAATTATAAAAAATCATATTAATAAATATAGTTTTATTGAAGGATATAATATTTTAAAAATTTATCCTTCAAAAATTTTACTTGAGTTAAAACAAACAAATTTTTTAGCACAAACAATAGTTAATAATCGATTATATCTTATTGGAGCTAATGAAAAATTTATAGATGTAGAAAGATTTGATAATTACAAAAATTTACCTATTGTTTATGGAAAATTTGAAGCTAAAAATTTCATATCATTTATAAAAATTCTCAATCAATCTGATTTTAAATATAAAGATATTAAAGAAATTTTTTTTTATCCCAGTGGTAGAGTGGATATAAAAACTTATGATAATTTAATTATCAAATTTCCAAAAAAAAATTTAAAGAAAGCACTTAAAATAATTAATAAATTAATTAATAGTGGAAATCTTAAAAATAATTTAATTGATTTAAGAGTATCAAATCAGTTAATTCTATCTAATGAATGAAAAAAATTTAAACGTTTTTATTGATTTAGGTTCATCGAAAATAAGACTTGGAGTATTTAATAAAGAAACTTCAAATAATCTATTTGTTATAGAAAAAAGTTGTATATCTAATTTTAATCTAAAAAGTTTTGACATAAAAAGTTCTAGCGAGACAGTTAAAGATCTCGTTAAGTCTGCTGAAAAAAAAATAGATAAACATATAAAAAATATTGACCTAATGATTGATACACCAGATATGTTTTCTATTGATATTTCATTAAAAAAAACTTCTGATTCAAAAAAAAACTTACATAATGATATTGAATCTTTGTTACTCGAAGCAAAAAATATTATCCAAAAAAACTACTTAGAAAAAAAAATTATACATATGATTGTAAAAAAATTTATTGTAGATGGGAAAGAATATTTTAATATTCCTGATAATGATTTAAGTTATAAATTATTAATTATAGAATTAAAATTTATTTGCTTTGCTAGCGAGATATGGAAAAATTTACGAAATTTATTTAACTCAAATTTTATTGATATAGATAATATATATTGCTCAAGTTATGTAAGAGCAGGCAATTGTAATTTACTTTTTGATAATTATAAAAAAAAAGTCATATTGGATATTGGTTATAGTAGAAGTGCAATAAGTATTTTTGATGAAAATAGAATTTTATATTTTAATATGTTACCAGTTGGAGGTAGACATATAACAAACGATATTTCAATACTTTTAAAAATAAACTATGAGGAGGCCGAAAGCATAAAAAAAAGTTTAAATAAATCTGATACAACTTTTTTAGAAAAATCTGAAAAAACAAAAAATATAGAACCCACAGAGCTTACCAACCAAGTTGTTTTTGCAAGAATTGATGAAATTATAAAATTAAATTTAGCAGATCAATATTGCAAATCTTTATTTAGCGATGTTAATGAATGTTCTTTGGTATTTATTGGAGAAGGTTCAAAGATATTAAATAAAAACTCAATATATTTAGAAGAAAAATTTGATTTTTTTAAAGAAATAAGTTTTTTTGAGGAAAATACACTTTTAATATGTGACTCAGGTTTTAAGTTTAAAACATCAAAAAATTTTCAAGAAGTTAGCTTCTTACCAAAAAAGCCAAAAAATGTAGGATTTTTTGAAAAGATTTTTCATTTTTTCAATTAAATTTTTGTATTTTCTTGTAACATTTGTTGTATTTTTTTGATTATTTAAACATGTATCTTCATCACATGTCTGTGCTTAATCAAAAAACATTAAAAAAATCTGTAAAATTTGATGGAGTAGGTTTGCATACAGGAAAGAAAGTCTCAATGACAGTTCATCCGTCAGAGCCCAATACAGGTATAATTTTTAAAAGAATAGATCTTAATAAGAATAACTTGGTAATACCAAGTGTCTTCAACGTTTCAAATGCAGTTTTGTGTACGACAATATCAAATGAATATGGAGTTTCAGTTTCAACATTAGAGCATTTAATGGGAGCACTTTATGGCTTAGGAATAGACAATGCGTTTATAGAAATTAATTCAAAAGAAGTTCCAATTATGGATGGTTCAGCAAGAGATTTTGTAAACAAGTTCTCAAATATAGGCTTTAAGACTAGCGATGTGCCAATTAAAATAATTAAAATTACAAATAAAATTACTGTACAAAATGGAAGTAAATTTATTTCTATTGATAAGTCAAATGTCAGTTTAGATATAAATTTTGAGATTAAATATTCAAATAACTTAATAGGCAATCAAAAAAATAAATTAAATATTTACGAAAGTGACCTGACTGATATTTATAACTCTAGGACTTATTGTTTATATGAAGATGTAGAAAAACTTAAAGAAATGGGTTTAGGAAAAGGTGGAAGTTTAGATAATGCAATAGTGGTTAAAGACAACAAAGTATTAAATGGTGGTGGCTTAAGAAATAAATTGGAATTTGTGAATCACAAAATTTTAGATTGTATGGGAGATTTATACCTTTCTGGACATAAAATAATAGGATCAATAAAATGTTCTCAAGGTGGTCATTATTTAACTAATCAATTAATGAGAAAAGTATTTGAAGATAAAAATAATTACTCTATCTTTGAAATTACAGAAAAAACAGTACCACACTCATTTATAGATAAATCAGTATTAAAATCTATAGCTTAATAATTAGAATTTTTTTCAAATTCTGTTAAAAATTTAACATGAGTTTAATTTTTAAATTTTTTTTAATAATACTTTTGCTATTCAATGTTTCATGTAAGGGAAATAAATCTGAAGATATAAATTTAATTACCGAAAAAGACATTGATCTACAAATGATTGATGCCTATAAGGAAGGCTTAGAATTTCTAGAAAAAGGTGATGGACTATCAGCTTCAAACAAATTTAATGAAGCAGAATTATTATATCCCCAATCCATCTGGGCATCTAGATCATCATTAATGTCGGCATATAGTCTTTATAGCTCAATGTACTTTATAGATGCGATAGATGAGCTTGATAGATTTTTTATAGTTTATCCAAACCATGAAAGAGAAGTTTATGCATACTACCTTCTGGCAATTTGTTACTATGATCAAATAGTTGATGAAAAAAAAGATTTAGCTCCATTATTAAAAGCAAAACAAAACTTTGAAATTGTAATTAATAGATATCCAAAAAGTGATTTTGCGATGGACTCTGAACTAAAATTAGAAGCAATAGAAGAAATTTTAGCATCAAAAGAAATGTATACAGCGAGGTACTATTTTGAAAGAGAGAAATGGATTCCAGCAATAAATAGATATAAAAATATATTAGAGAATTATGAGACGACTATATTTGCCGCCGAAGCTTTACACAGACTTGTAGAGATACATTATAAAATAGGATTAGAAAAGGAAGCAAAAAAGTATGCAATACTTTTAGGGTATAACTATCAAAGTAGCGAATGGTATGAAGAGTCATATAAAATATTTAATAAAAAATATAAAAAAAAATCTCTTAAGAAAAAAAATAGCTTAACTAAGTCAACACTTGAAAAACTTAAATCTCTAATTCAATAGCTTATTATGGAGAAAGATTTAAAGAAAATACAAAAAAAATATTTATCGGCAATTAAGGAATTAAAAAAAAATAATAAACTTTATTACGATAAAAGTGATCCAAAGATTACCGACTTAGAATATGATAAGCTTAAAAAAGAAATAATTGATTTAGAACATGAGTATAAATTTCTTAAAAGTAAGGATTCTCCTTCAAAGTCTGTAGGTTTTGAGCCATCAAAAAATTTTTTGAAACACAAACATCGTATAAAAATGCTATCTTTGTCAAATGCATTTAATAAAGAAGACCTAATAAATTTTGAAAAAAAAATATCTAACTTTTTAAATTTAAAAGAAAATAAAAATATTGAATATAGTGTAGAGCCAAAAATAGATGGAATATCAGCTTCCTTAACATATAAAAATTCTGATTTAGTTTTAGGATTATCCAGAGGAGATGGAATTGAAGGAGAAATAATAACTGAGAACCTTAAAACAGTTCAAGATATTCCAAAAAAAATAAGTCATAAAAATTTCCCAAAAGATATTGATATTCGAGGAGAGGTTTATATTGGTAAAAAGGATTTTGAAAAAATAAAAGATCGTTTTGCAAACCCAAGAAATGCTGCATCAGGATCTCTTAGACAGAAAAATCCAAATGAAACAAAAAAAATTCCCTTAAGATTTATTGCTTATACATATGGATACATAGATGAAGCAAATATTAAAAAACAATCTGAATTCTTAGATCATCTTAAAAAATGGGGCTTCAATACAAATAATTATAATACTGTTATTTCAAATGTAGATAATCTCGTTAGTAATCATAAAGATTTTGAAAAAATTAGATATAATTTAGATTTTGATGTAGATGGTTTAGTATACAAGATTAATGATATAGATCTTCAAAAAAGATTAGGTTTTGTTGCTAATGCTCCAAGATGGGCAATTGCTCATAAATTTTCTGCTCACAGTTCATTTTCAAAAATATTAAATATAGAAGTTCAAATAGGTAGAACTGGAGCCCTGACACCAGTTGCAAAAATAAAGCCAGTGAATATTGGAGGAGTTATTGTTTCAAATGCAACACTTCATAACGAAGAAGAAATATTAAGAAAAGATATTAGGATTGGTGATACCGTGAAAGTGGAAAGAGCAGGGGACGTAATACCCCATGTATTATCTGTAGATTTAAAAAAAAGACCAAACAAATCAAAAAAATTTTTGTTTCCAGTGAAATGTCCATCATGTGGTTCTAAAATTATTAAAGATTTTAACAAAATTTCAAAAAAATATGATGCAGTAAAAAGATGTTCAAGTGAAGGATATAAATGTGAAAAAATTGCTATTGAAAAAATTAAACATTTTGTCTCAAAGGAGACTCTTAATATAGAGGGATTAGGAAAAAAAGTTGTAGAAAAATTTTGGGAATTAAAGTTTATAAAGTTCCCTCAAGATATATTTAATTTGAATTATCAAAAAATTGAAAATTTAGAAGGCTGGGGAAAACTGTCAGCTAATAATCTTAGTAAATCAATTGAAAAGTCAAAAAATATTGGATTAGATAAATTTATTTTTTCACTTGGTATTAGACATATAGGACAAGAAAATGCGAAACTTTTATCTCATTATTTCCAAACCAAAGAGAAATTTTTAAATATTACAAATAATTTTGATTTTAATTTACTGATGAATATTGATGGAATAGGAGACACTCAAATTGTATCCCTTAAAAAATTTTTTTCTGATCAAATTAATATAAAAGTTGTTCATCAGCTAAGTTTAATAATGAATATTAAAAATATCTCTCTCAATACAAAAGGTAAATTAAGTAATAAAACTTTTATGTTTACAGGTAAACTGGCTAATTTTAGCAGGGCTGAAGCAAAATCTTTAACAGAGAAAAATGCTGGAAAGATTTTAAGTAACGTAAATAAAAAACTGGACTATTTAGTTATTGGAGAAAAACCAACTACAAAAAAAGTAAATCAAGCTAAAGAATTAAATATAAAAATAATTAGACAAACTGATTGGGAAAAACTTTTAAATTAAACCTGTGAGCCATTTTTTTTCACTTGGATTTAGAAATTTTCCAATTCTAGAATAAATATTTAAATGATAACTATATAAATATTCTTTTTCTTTACTTGTTAACATTTTGAAATTAATTAAGTCAGTATCTATAGGAGCTAAAGTTAAATTTTCAAAATTAATTCTTTTCTTATTTTTTTTTACATAAACTAGGTTTTCTATTCTTATTCCAAATTTTTTTTCTTTATAGTAGCCAGGTTCATTGCTCAAAATCATACCAGGTAAAATTTTTACATAATTATATTTTGAGATAGCTTGTGGACCTTCGTGAACATTTAAAAAATGACCTACACCATGGCCGGTTCCATGATTGTAATTTAATTTAATTTTATTCAAAAAAAATCTTGCTCTTTTATCAATCTCCTCGCCAGTTTTAATTATATTTAAATTTGTTTTAAAAACAGCAATATGTCCTTTTAAAACTCTAGTAAAAATATTTTTAATTTTTTCACTTGGTTTTGAAAAACAAATAGTTCTTGTAACATCTGTTGTTCCATACTTATATTGACCACCAGAGTCACATAAAAAAATATCTTTATTCTTAATTTTTCTATTTGAAAGTTTATTAGCCCTATAATGTATTATTGCTCCATTTGGACCCGATCCTGCAATTGTATTAAAACTAGGATATAGAAAATTTTTATTTTTTCTTCTAAATCTTTCCAATTTTTTTTCCGCATCTATTTCACTTAAATTTAAACTCCTTTTTTTTTTCATCCAAAATAAAAATTTTGTTAACGCAGCACCGTCTAATATATGTGCATCAACCATATTCTTAATTTCTGTTGGATTTTTTATTGCTTTTAATCCATAGCAAGGATCAGTTTCGTTTGAAATGTTAAATTTTGACATAATAATACTTTTATTAAAAATCGAACAGCTATTTCTATCAATTGAAAAATTATTTCCTTTTAAAGAATTAATTATTTTTGCAAAGTCTATAAATTCGTAAAATTTAATTTTTTTATAGCCTGGTATTTTTTTTATTTTATTAACTTTTTTGATGTCAGAAAAAAAATATATTTTTTTATTTTTACTAAGAATAATTTGACAATTAGGAATGGGGCTATTTGGATTGTCATATCCTCTAATATTTAATAACCATGCGCAATTTTCTGGAGCACTTATAAATATGTTATCTATTTTTTCTCTCTTTAATATAGAAAATAGTCTTTTTAGTTTTGAGTCTATACTTTCACCGGCATTTTTTTTATTTAAACAGAAAAATTTTTTTATTTTACTTTTTCTTTTTAAATTAAAAATCTGATCAATTGGATTATCATTAATAGGTATCAAGTTACAATTATTGCCAAAATTATTTTTTAAACTTATTTCAGTAAATAGTTTTGGATCAAATCCTAGATTTAAATTTTTTTTAATTAAATCGCTGGGTTTAATCTTTGGTACCTCAAATATTTCAAATTCATTACCACTTTCAATTTTTGCTTGAAGGGTATACCTTCCATCAACAAATAAAAAATTTCTATCTTTCAATATTATTGCCATTCCTGCAGAGCCTGAAAAATTTGTAATTAACTTTAACCTATTCGGAAATGAGTACTCTGAAAAAAATTCATCATTTTTAGGAACAATATATCCATCAATATTTTTATTATTTAAAAAATTTTTTAAATTATTAATCATTTTAAAATTATCTTTTTAATTTTTTTTGATATCTTACCCAACCTGGACTCTTTATTTCATTTTCAAAATCTATATCCTGATTGAATTCAAAATCATCAACTTTCTCATCTTCAAAATAATTATTTTTTTTGATATTTCCAGATGGCAATTCGTCAATAAATCTAGAAGCTAAACTATCCATCCAATCACCTTGATAAAATCTATTCATTGAAAATGATATAATGGCAATTTTTTTTGCTCTAGTAATACCAACATAAGCCAATCTTCTCTCTTCTTCTAATCCTTTTTGGCCTTTTTCCTCTATTGATTTTTGATGTGGAAATAAACCTTCTTCCCAACCCGGTAGAAAAACTACGTCAAATTCTAAACCTTTAGAAGCATGCATAGTCATTAGGTTGACCTTTGCATCTTCCCAATCTTGATCAAGAGAGGTTGCCAATGCCACATGTTCTAAAAAACTTTCTAAATTATCATATTCTTTCATTGCACTTATAAGCTCTTTAATATTTTCTAGTCTATTTTCATTTTCTAAATCTTTTTTATCTTTTAACATTTTGCTATAACCTGACTCATCTAAAATAGTTTGTATTAATTTTATATGCCCAACTTTTTTAATTAATAAATCGTTTCTCCATTTTGCTAACAAATTTAATAATGAATTTAATCCCAATTTAGTTTTTGGTTTTATTTTATTTTCTTGAATTAGAGAAATTGCAGATTTTTCTAAAGTTAAACTATTTTTTTTTGCATATTCGCTAATTTGTTTAATGGTAGTTTCACCTATTGATCTTTTTGGAGTATTTACAATTCTTTCAAATGATAGGTCATCTTTATTTTGATAAATAACTCTTAAATAAGCAATGCAATCTTTTATTTCAGCACGTTCATAAAATTTTGTACCTCCAATGATTCTGTAAGGTATGCCAATTTTTAAAAAGCGTTCCTCAAATTCTCTTGTTTGAAATATCGCTCTTACTAAAATAGACATATTATTTAAAGAGAATTTTTTTTTTAATTTTTCAATTTCATCACTAACTCCTACAGCCTCGTCCTTTCCATTTCTAAAAGAATTTAATGAAACTAGATCTCCATCTTCTCCCTCAGTAAAAAGATTTTTACCAACCCTTGCTTCATTGTTTGATATTACTTTAGATGCAACAGATAAAATATTTTGAGTTGATCTGTAATTCCTTTCAAGCCTAACTATTTTTGTATTTTTATATATTTTGTCGAATTCCAAAAAATTTTTGATCTCTGCACCTCTCCAACTATAAATTGATTGATCATCATCACCTACACAACAAATATTTTGATTATATCTTGCTAAATAATTGAGCCATTTACTTTGAATTAAATTTGTATCTTGATATTCATCAACTAAAATGTATTTAAAATTTTTAGAGTACATTTCAGTAATATCAGGATTTTTTTCAAAAATTTTTACCGAGTGTAATATTAAATCACTAAAATCACATGCATTAAGATCAAGTAATTTATTTTGATAAATTTTATATATACTTAAAAAACCTTTTTCTAAAACTTCTCTTTTTTTTAATACAACATCTTCTGGATACCATCCTTTATTTTTCCACTGATCAATTATTGAAAGAATATATTTTGGGGATATTTTTTTTGTATCTATATTTTCTGCTTTTGAAATATTTTTAATTAGTTTAACCTGGTCCTCCTGATCAATTATTGTAAAATTCGAATTTAAATTTACTGCTCTAGCATGTTTTCTCAGAAGTTTCGCACACACAGCATGAAAAGTACCAAGCCATGGAAGGCCAACTGCTCCCTTTTTTAGAATCCTACTGATTCTATTCTGCATCTCTTTTGCAGCTTTATTAGTGAAAGTTACTGCAAGAATTTGATTTGGGTAGGCTTTTTTCTTCTCAATTATGTGAGCAATTCTTGAAATTAATACTTTAGTTTTTCCAGAACCTGCACCGGCTACTATTAAAAGTGGCCCATCAAGAGATAAAACAGCTTCTTCCTGTTTTTCATTAAGATTTTTTAAATATTCTAAATTTAACATTTTACTATTTTTAGTGTAAATCCTACTTTCGGCAACTATGAA
>MDSW01024431.1_pt1 | contig 16842 bp, 15 predicted proteins | sample 811171 | NCBI WGS metagenome assembly MDSW01 (sample SAMN05326641, study PRJNA326480) | marine metagenome | isolation source: seawater | place: Atlantic Ocean: North West | collected 2012
AGCTTAGGTTGGCTGGAGCACCCGGCTGATAACCGGGAGGTCGCAGGTTCAAATCCTGCCTCGTCCACCTCAAACAACAAGAACGGGCGGCGCTGGGACACAATCATGCCAGTCGTCTCAGGGAGCAATGCGTTCGAATTGGCGGAAGCACTCGCGAACGAACTAGGGTGGGAGCACCATCCGCTTGAGGTTCGGCGCTTTCCCGACTCAGAAGGTTATGTTCGAGTCCCCCAGGAAAGCATCGAAGCGATCAGAACTAATCCTGTGGTAGTTGTAGCAACAACATTCCCCGATTCAGGCATTGTAGAGGCGTTGCTAATGTTGGAATCGATTTACGATGTCCGCAGTGGCGATATGCGTAATCTCAAGGGTGAAGGGGAACAAGAAATGGATGATTCTGGACCTGGGATATTCCTGGCCGTCCCATATTTTGGTTATTCAAGACAGGATAAGCGGTTCCAACAGGGAGAGGTGGTTTCTGCCAAACTCCTGGCTCGCCTTCTAACCCGTCGTTGCGACGGTATGGTAGTATTGGATTTACATGCTCCAACTGTGTTGGAAGATCTTGATGTGCCCGTATCATTTGTATCTTCAATGCCTGAAATCGCCCTCCATCTCCAAACTCATGTGCAGCCAGACTTTGTTCTTAGCCCCGACAAAGGTGCCATCGAACGCGCCGGTCATGTTGCCCAGGCGATTGGTTGCAACTTCTCTTACCTAGAAAAAACAAGGATTGATGCGCACACAATCGAACACAAGGCCAAAGATTTGGATGTTGATGGTGCAGTTGTAGCCATCGTAGATGACATGATTTCCACTGGCGGCACCATCTGTAAGGCGAGTGATGCCCTGAGACGCCAAGGTGCCAAGGCAGTACATGCTGCATGCACACACGGACTCTTTACTGGAGGTGCAATTACACGTCTCGCCAATCATGTCGATGGCGTGCATGCCACCGATTCTCTCCCAAATCCTCGCTCTGTAGTGAGTGGTGCACCGGCCATAGCAAGGGGTGTCCAGGATTTGATTCAGAGAGTCCTTTGACGCCGTAGGTGGTTTGTTTTGGCTTCCGCTGCGTTTATACGAGGTACGCCGTGCGGCGGCTTACCAACATGAGGAGTGAATCCAATGAGTGTACACATAGATTTTGAAACCCCGAAAGATGTCCAAGACAGCGTTTACGAACTTGTAAAGCTCGTAGGAAGTGGCGAAGGGCGTCTAAAGAAAGGAAGTAACGAAGTTCACAAAGCAGCAGAACGCGGAACTGCCATGATGATTGTAATGGCAGAGAATGTCAACCCGGCAGAAATTCTCGCTCACATTCCGATGATTTGCAAAGAAAAGAAGATTCCATTCATTTATGTCGAAGATCAAGCATACCTCGCTGAAGCTGCTGGTATGAACAGCGGTGCAAAGACTTCAGCAATTGCTCTGATGGAAGTATCAAAGGGTGCTCAAGAAGCATTTAACGGAGTAAAGGAACAGACTGACGCTCTGAACTGAGTTGGTTCAGAATTTCTTGGAGGAACAGAATATGACTCAAGAAGGATGGCCAGCAGAAGTGGTCGAAGTTGTCGGAAGAACCGGTATGACTGGAGAAGCCACTCAGGTCAAAGTTCGCGTCAATGATGCACCTAATCCTCGTGACATTGGTCGAATCATTACGCGTAACGTCGTAGGACCTATCCGTGTTGGAGATATTTTGATGCTACTTGACACGGGTCGTGAAGCTCGCAAATTGAATGTACGCTGAGGTGAAATACATGGTTGAGCGACGAATCTGCAGTTTTTCTGGTGAAGAGATTGAACCTGGCACCGGTGTCATGTACGTCAAGCGTGATGGTACTGTGCTTTGGTTCAAAGACTCAAAGGCGCGTAAAAACATGAAGCTTGGGCGCAATCCACGGAAGGTGAAGTGGACTCGCCGTTACGTCAAGGGCGGCATCCAATAGAGCCATTTTGGATTCCACGCACGATTTACTCACTTTCTGGGCGTCGGCGTGCTGAAATAGGGGAGTTGAGTCGGCCGGTTCGGTGGAAAATATGCAAACGACATATGTCATGGTCAAACCGGACGGGGTACAACGAGGATTGGTGGGTGAAATCATCAAGCGATTTGAGCGCAAGGGTCTGCGTTTGGTTGGATTGAAATCAATCATCCCAAGTATAGAATTGGTTGAGAAGCATTATGCTGTTCACAAAGAGCGCCCATTTTATTCAGGATTGGTTGAGTTTGTGACATCTGGCCCGGTAGTTGCCATGGCTTGGAAAGGCGTTGATGCAATTTCAGTATGTAGGAATATCATCGGTGCGACCAACGGTAGAGAAGCAGATATGGGATCGATTCGTGGTGACTTTGGAATGGATATCGGCTACAACCTAATTCATGGTAGCGATGGTGAAGATACGGCCGCTTTTGAACTGGGCCTTTGGTTCCCTGAAGGATTGAATGAATGGACTCCTGTTCGAGAAACATGGGTCTATGAGTAAAATGCAATTGGAAAAACAAATTTCCAATTGATAAATGAGGTGGCAAAATGGCTGAAATGGGCCGTCGCCAACCCATTGTTGCAGTTCTAGGTCATGTCGATCATGGGAAAACATCGGTGTTAGACTACATCCGGAGTTTGGGACAGAATAGGCAAGCCAGCGTGATGGCTCGCGAAGCTGGTGGCATTACTCAGCACATCGGCGCCACCGAAGTTCCGGCATCCTTGCTCAATGAATTATGCAGCCCTTTGATGGGGGGCAAGGAATTCTTATCACCTGGCCTACTTTTTATCGATACACCTGGCCACCATTCATTTTCTACACTGAGGACCCGGGGTGGTTCCCTCGCAGATATTGCCATTCTTGTCATAGATTTGATGGAAGGGTGTCAGCCACAAACCCTTGAATCGATTCGAATATTGAAACAGGCAAAGACACCTTTTGTTGTCTGCGCGAACAAAGTGGATCGCATCCACGGTTGGAAATGTATCAATGGCCGATCTGCTGCAATCTCCATGAAGGATCAAGATGCTCAAGCGCAAGGATTGTTTGAACAAAAATTCTGGGATTTGGTTGGACAATTTGGAGAACAAGGATTCAATCTAGACATGTACAACAAAATTTCCGACTTTACACAAAATATCGCTTTAGTCCCCTGTTCGGCTAAAGAAGGAGAGGGGATGCAAGATCTCTTGGCGATTACAATTGGACTGGCAGAGAAATTTCTGGATGAGCAACTCTCGGACGTTATCGGCGCCTCTGAAGGAACCGTTCTAGAGATGAAAGAAGAACGAGGGTTAGGCAAAACATTGGATGTCATATTGTACAGAGGTGAAATATCCAAGGGTGATGAAATTGTTGTCGCCACTGAAAATGGCCCTCAAGTCACCCGCGTGAGAGGATTATTTCGACCACGTGGTATGGCGGAAATGCGCGATGCTGGGGACCGATGGGATGCTATCGAAACCGTTGAAGCCGCGTCAGGTTTGAAACTCGCTGCACCTGATTTAGAGGGGGTCTTAGCAGGAACGACACTGCGTGTCCTATCCAATGAAGAAGATGCTCGGAATCATGCCATAGAAGAAGCAAGAGAGGAATCTGAAATCAGCATTGAATTAGATGAAGAAGGTATCATCATTAAGGCCGATACATTAGGTGGGCTTGAAGCTCTAGCATTTGAATTACGGAACTTGGAAACACCAATTCCAATTCGAAGTGCAGGTATTGGACCTGTAAACAAACGTGATTTGCGAGGTGCTGAAAATGCCTCTAACCCACTTCACAAAGTTATTCTCGCTTTTAGTACAACCGTCCAAAGTGAAACTGCGGATGAATTGGCCAAAGAGGATTGTAATGTTGAATTCATTGGTTCGGATGTGATTTATCACATTCTAGAGCAGTTTGAATCTTGGACAGATAATCGTAAGGCACAACTAGAAGAAGAAAAAAGAGAAAAAATTGTCTATCCGGGTAAAATCAAGATCCTCGCAGACCATATCTTCCGGCGTTCGGGACCTGCTGTAGTTGGTGTACGGATTCTCGGGGGCCGATTACATATCGGACAGCGCCTACTCACAACTGATGGAAACAAAGTAGGGCAAGTCAAATCCATTCGTATTGGAGATGCTTCACATAAAGAAGCGAAACAAGGAGATGAAGTAGCAGTTGCAATTGAAGGAGCAACCGTGGGCCGGGGGATTGATGAAGAAGACATTCTCTTGGTTGATGTTCCCGCAAGCCATGCTCGAAGATTACGAAAACTCGAATTGACTGCGGTCGAACAAGAAGTCCTCGACGAACTCACGGCTTTACATCGAGCAGAAGACCACTTTTGGGGCAGGTAATCGGACGCAGTGCGTCGTTTTAGAGTGCGCAAATACAGAATATTTGATGATGAGAGTGTGACCCCCAGGCCCCGAACGTTCAAGTACGAATTGGGGCGGTCCAACGTTGGGTTAAGGCCCAAGGTGATACCATGTCAGCAGGGATGGCACAAGCAGCAGGCACAGGCCGAACAAAAGACCTGATTTCGACCGTCAGTCAAATCTCACACGGATTGATGGGTGAAGTCGCCAAAGTAATCATCGGTAAAGAAGAAAATTTGCTTCGTGTCACCGTTGGAATCCTATCCAATGGAAACATGCTACTCGAGGATTTTCCAGGTTTAGCCAAAACGTTGCTCGCAAACACATTCGCAAAGGCATTAGGTTGCAAGTTCAAGCGTGTTCAATTTACTCCTGACCTACTCCCTTCGGACATTATGGGAACCTACATGTACGATCAGCAAGCGGGTGAATTCAAACTCCGTCCAGGGCCCTTGTTCACCAACATTTTACTTGCTGACGAAATCAACCGTGCTCCACCCAAGACACAAGCTGCTCTTCTAGAAGCGATGGAAGAAAAGCAAGTGACTATTGAGGGAATTACTCACAAATTACCTGCACCTTTCGTGACTTTGGCGACTCAGAACCCTATCGAGCAAGAAGGTACCTATCCATTACCTGAAGCACAGATGGATCGATTCCTAATGAAGATGTCAATGGGTTACCCTGATCGAGCTGAAGAAAAAGCCATTCTTGCCCGAAGAAAGTTGCGCGGAAAAGACGGGCACGATGTAGAGCAAATCACATCTCCGAAAAAGGTGGTCGCTATGCAAAAAGCACTGGAGACCGTACATGTTGATCCAGCCATCCTATCATACATCGTTGAAGTTGTACAACGTTCTCGTGAAGATCACCGTGTGATTACCGGGGCATCACCACGTGCTAGTCAATCGTTGTTCAAGACTGGTCGAGCTTCCGCTGCAATCGATGGTCGCGACTATGTCATCCCAGACGATATCAAGCGTGTCGCCTTGCAGGTTTGCAGCCACCGTATCGTTCTCAAACCAGAAGCAAAAATCCGTGGAATCACCGGAATGCACATCATGCGCAAGATTCTCTCTGAAGTACCCGTTCCGGTCATCCAATAATCGGATAACAAACGCCCTTCAAGGGCTCGCGTAAGCGAGTGTTTCAAAGAGGGGTTTTGTTGACGGGGCAATGTCTCACCGAGGTTGATTACATGAATCCATACAAAATGGTCATTACTGTCGCCAACCAAAAAGGAGGTTGTTCGAAAACGACTACTGCGGTTAACGTGGCCACCGCTTTGGCCAAGGGTGACCCGAAAAATGGTTGGCCTCCTGCCAAGGTTCTTCTGGTAGATATGGATCCACAGGGGAATGTTTCCACATCATTTGGAATCCCAAAAAACAATCTCGGTCGAACTGTGTACGATTTACTGATGAACGATCTTGGAGAGGAATTACCCATTATCGAAGACTATTTGATCGCTCCCGAAATCATCGCAGATTCTATGTTGAATGCATGGAATGGAAATCATCCTGACAAGAGTCCCCCGAAAACTATGGTTGAAGTCAAGAAAGTTGATGGGAAAAAGAAAATCGTTTCATCAGGTGTAGAAAACCTCTGGATTCTACCGAGTAATGTGCAACTTGCAGCTGCAGAAATTGAATTGGCAACCAGAATTGGTAGAGAAACTCGATTGAAGGAAGGATTGGCCTCGGCCATCGACGAATTCGACTATGTCATCATCGATACATCTCCAAGTCTAGGACTACTGACAATCAATGCCATGGCCGCTTCAAATTGGGTGTTAATTCCGGTTCAAACCGAATACTATGCTTTGGAAGGCATGAGTCAATTGATGAACTCAATTAAACTCGTACAGCGAAGAATTAATCCAAATCTCAAGTTGTTTGGTATTGCAATGACTATGTATCAAAAAACAAGACTCTGTGATACTGTAGTTTCTGAGGTACGTCGACATCTAAGTGATCAGGTATTCAGTACCGTTATTCCAAGAGACATTAGTGTTGCAGCCGCACCTGCAGACGGAGCCCCTGTGGCGATTATCAAAAAACCAGGTAGAAACAACAAGGGTAGTCAGCAATATTGGGCATTGGCGAAAGAAGTTCATCGGAGAGCGTTGCGAATTCGGAAAAAATACGGCATAAATGAGCCAAACCGCGTCAAACGATTAGACGATGAAAACGGTGAATAATCTCACAATTCAACGGAATGCTCAAGATGTGGCAGCAGAGTCTAAGGATTGGTGAAAACATGGGCTCGCCCAATATGACCTCAATCAGTGTATCTTTCGATGTTCGAAGACAGTTGAATTCAATGCGAGCAATGGGGAACCACAAGAGTGTGGATGAATTGCTAGCTCAAATTCTGCAAGAATATCGCATGGCCCAACTTAGGGCTGAGGCAGACAAGCTACGGAGTCGATTGCGTGATATCGGTCAGACCGATGTCGAAGCATTGGTGCAAAGGCTTGGTCAATCCCCCTATGGTGGTTAAATGAAAGGTCAGCCACCAACTTATTCCGTCGACGCCCCTACCCTATTCAGAGGTCTAATGGATGGAGGTAGCAATGCTAGAATTCTGCTTGATTTGGCTGCTTCAAATCATATTGAATTACACGCCCAGGCATCTGATTGGAACGATTTATTGTGGCTAATTTCAACCGCACTCAGAGAATCTGGTGGGGCCTACTCAGGAGAGGATTATGCCTCGTTGAGGAATAATCTCCCCGTTGTGTTCCATTGAATTACTGCTTCCCGTGACGCTCTAGCCATTGGTGACCGTACCATCGCCATTGCTCCATTGTCCAACCTTCAGGTAGACCGCCTGAAGGAAGAGGGGGGGCTTCAGCAGGTGGTTGGTCAGGTTGCTCGGATGAAGTTTCTTCTGAAACTTCTTCTTGGCTGGGAATCGACATCTGTTCAGCGACATATTCGGATTCAGTGGACTCTTCCTCTGGAGATATTTCTTCTGTTGATAGAGCCTCTATGGTGGGTTCTTCATCATTATCGAGTTCTTCACCCCAGGCCTTTTGCTCGTCGATTCCACCCCGAGTCTCAAAGTCATCTCCACTTTCCCAAGCATCTAATTCTCTAGTCGCATCCTGATGCGTATATTGTGCGTCTGGCTTTCGCTTGTCTCGTGCCTTCCCAATTGTTCGAAGAGTGATGACAATGACAGGGAGCACCAGTGCCATCGCTGCAACAATGTATCCAGCAATTACTGCGAAATCCTTGATGGCCCCCATTGCATCGAATTCTTCATCTTCTAACAGTGTAATATTTCCTGAGCCAGAATTGGGATCATAGGCTTCAGTACAAGTTTCATTATCATCTGGGTATTTATTGCAAAAATCTTCTAACGTCTTGATTTCAGGGTCGCTATCATCGTAATCTGCGTTACTGCCTAGACAATCTCGATCTTCGTCAAGCCATTCTGAGCGATTGTTAGCCATTGAGCAATCGCCAAATGCTGATTCTGTATTGTCATCGTAGCCATCTCCATCTTCATCGATGCAACCATAACGACTAATCGAAGTGTAACTGTTTGACCCTGGATCATACATGTTCGCACGGGTGCTGGTACCGGCAAGGGTTGGGCAGGCATCACCTCTGTATCCGGTTAGATTATCGCCGTAACCATCGCCATCTGAATCATAATGCTGAGTTGACTCAAGGTGGAAGGCATCTGCAATTCCTACAGGATGAGCTTCTTCTCCATTACCTGGATCTGAATATCCATCTCCATCGGTGTCCTGACAACCCAATCGGTCCATGGTTGAGCCACCGGATTGATTCGGGCAAGCATCTGGTTCAGTTGCACCCAGTTCGTCATTGTCCCCATACCCATCGCCGTCAGAATCCTCCCATTGCGTTGAATCTTCAGGGAATTTATCACCCTCTGTTCCAAATTTATTGTCTCCAAAACCATCACCATCGGTATCGACTTGTTGTGAGGGGTTGTTAGGGAAGGCGTCGCTATTGTCACCTACTCCGTCACTGTCTGAATCCATGGTTTCGGAAGAATCATTTGGGGCCCAATCTGCATTATCTCCAACTCCATCTCCATCCGAATCTGCAAACTCTGTTGGGTCATCCGGGAATTCGTCGATACCATCGACAACCCCGTCATCATCTCGATCTGCATCAAGTAGATGCACTTCTGAGGTACTACCGAATGATGTGAAGATGAATACACCCTCACCCGTAGCTTGTCGGAAACCAACGACCTCGCCTTGAACGGAGAAATCCTGCGTCACAGCGAGCGTATCCATATCCAATGAGAATACGCGACCGTTTGACATCCCCAACATCAAGCGATTATCCAATTGATTCAATGTCCGACCCTGACCATTTGAACATAGGTTGATTGTTTGTTCACGTACCCAATTGGAAGTGTTATGAATATCCAATCGGCAATTGTCGGTTAAACTAAACAGAAATGCCTCATCATCACTGATGCCAAGTTTTAGCAAAGGAGCGGTGGAGTCTGCAAGTGCTTGAATAAAGGAACCATTTTCATCATGGATACGAATTTGCTTATCTCGTCCGGAGGTGAGAACCTTTCCATCAGAAAGTGAAACAACATCAGTGATTCCATTGGTATGACTACTGACGGTCGAAACCCCTGACAGTGTGAAAACGGTACCATCCCACTCAACTGAATGCTTAGACACTCTCTTTGTAACCCATATATCGCCATCTCGATCCCAAGCAACACCATCAACTGCTTCATTTACAGTGAACCGATATATTTCATCCATGTAGTCAACAGAAACAACAACGACACCATCGGAAGTACCGATTGCGAGTAGAGATTGATCATCATTGTAGTCAGCACAATTGACCGATGTGTTGGTATCAACAGACCAAACTTCAGCGTATGTCCCGTTATCCTGATCTAGGTATGAAGTTACAAACCCATCAGGGGTGGCCACCAATATGTTTCCATTATCCAGTACCCACCACCCGACTGCAGCATGGTCTAACTCTACGACTTTACCCGCACTGCCCAATTCCTCGAGTGAGGCTGAAGCAGGTGTTGTAGTTACAGGGAGTAATAATGAGCAGAGGAGAATGAAGATGAGAGAAAATGTACGTCCGCGCATGGATTGACGAGCGCGTATTCACCTTTCAAACGAGCGCATCCGCGATTTTACCACCGACGCACCCCTACGGGGTGCGATTCACTCACTCTTCCTCATCCAGTGTGGGCTTAGAAATCGGCTTTAGAACAGCCCTCCCAACCGGTTTGAGAACGGCAGTTTCTGCTGCCTCAGATTCAATTGCAATGGGTTTTCGAATTGGTTTAAGGATTGGAGTCAAAGTGGGTAGTTTGGTAACTTCTTCCTCTTCAGAAGGTAACTCACTCTCTAGAACTGGAGGGCCCTTGGTGGGTGGCCCACTAGCCGGCTTCGCTGGCGAACCATCTCGTACAAGTCGACCACCGCCAGGGGGCCCTCGAGATGGCTTCATCACATCTGCGAAATCAGGTGTTTCTTCAGAGGGAGTTTCGATAATGGGCTCTAATTCTTCTTCTGAAATTGCATTAAGAATGGTCTTTGTCAAAGATGGTTGATCCTCTACAATAGGTTCGGGCTCTGTATCAAACTCTTCCTCTGACATTGGTTCAGGTGCTGGAGCAACCGGCTTTGGTGATTGAATCGGCTGACGTACTGGTTTCAGTGCGGCCAAACCACTGCTGGTTGCTGGAGTTGTGGGCTTACCAAGAGTACTACTTGGTGCAACTCCAAGGCTTCCAGTTCTCTGAATCGGAGATCGGACTGGTGCTGCTAGTGTCTTGGGGGAATCCGAATCTGTTTGCTTCGGACTACCTAGTCCTCCAGGTCGGGCTAGACCGCCTAATCCACCCGATGGTTGTCCCAACGAAGGTGTAGCACCTGCCGCTGTGCTGGGCATTTGGCCTTTGGCTCCAGCTAGTGCATCCATCCAGGCCTGACGACGATCGAGGCGCCCATCTTTACCTTCGAGTTCAGCAGCCTCTTCGGCTTGCTTCAATTCGGCTTCTGCTTCAAGGTCTTCTTCAGTTATGAGTCCCTTTTCAAGTTCGATTCGAAGCTTCTCTTCAGCAGCCACACGGAATTCTTCAGCTCTGGTTTCAAGTTGGTTCAGGCGGTCACGAATTTCGGCTCGCTTGATGGCAAGTTGAGCTTCGATTTCTGCTCGTATCTCACTCTCCTTACGTCGAACTTCAATGAGTGCCTTGTTGCGCATAATCTCTTCACGCTTGGCAACTTGGCGTTCAAGTTGCTCTGCTACCTCTCTTTCCTTTTGCGCACGGAAAGCAGCTAGTTCTGCTTCCATCTCAACTTCGAGATCTAAACTTGTTTCCTGCTTAATCAAATCGAGATTTGTTTCATGGGCGATTCTCTGGTTACGGATTCTTGAATCAATTTCCGCCATAATTTGGCGCTCTGCAGCTTGTTGCCTTGCTCCAAATTCGGATTCGATTTGAGATACCCAAGATTCTTTCTTTTCTTCATATTGTGAATCCAGTTGTTCCCGGAGATCAAGTTCTCTATCATGTCGGAATTGGCTAAGGTGTTGTGTGATTTCTGCTTCCCGATCAACCTTGTATTGTTCAAAATCCGAATCGATTCGATTACGAACTGTATCTTCGAGTTCGATGTGTAGTGCGCGATCAATTTCATCGATGGCGTGAGAGAATGAGACATCAAATCTATCCTTCAAGCGCTGCTTTCTCAAAGAGAGCCGCTCTCCATATTCTGAATCTAAATTCTTTAAAATCGAGGTTTGCAACTCTTCGCGCTTTCGGGCGACTGCCAGCTCCAAATCTTCTTGCATTCGTCCCTCCAAACGCTCCGTTTCTTGTGTGAGGCGGGTTTCCAATTCATTGGCGAGCTCTTGAGCAATTTCTTCCTCTAGCCTGTGCGCACGTCGCTCATACTCAGCACGTAATCTTGCTTCACGTTCCCGCAAGCGCTGACGCAATTGCTGTTCCAAGCGACGGCGGATTCCATCTCGAAGTTGAATTTCACGCTCAGCAAGACGAGCTTGTTGTGCATCCTCAATTCGTCGAGCTTGTGCACTTTCTTCTTCATCAAGGCGAACACTCATTTCTGATTTGAGATTCTCTTCAATTTCGTGAATTTGACGTTGGAGTTCTTGTCCTGCCTCAATTTCAAGGCGCTCTTCTAAGAATGCGCGACGGCGTGCAAACTCAGAGTCCATCTCATCATTCAATTGTGATCGAAGTTGATCTCTCCTAGAGTCCAGTCTGCGAGTGGATTCCAACTCAAGTCTAGAGCGAATAGATTCCTCTTCACGTACTAGTCGAAGTTTCATTTCTTCCCGAAGTGAGGCTTCTTCTCTTTCAAGGACATTCCGTTCTAGACGTTCAAGCTCCGATTCCATTTCCGAGCGCAATTCGGATTCAATGTCTGCAAGTGCACTTTCGGCTTGCATTCCAACTGTTTTTGCTAACGCACTCTTGACACCGGCAAGACGTTCTGCTTGTTCCTGCAATCTAAGTCGGCGTTCGCGTTTGAGAGAAGAACGCATTCTGCGTTCATCATCAAGTCGATTATCAATCGATTGAACGTCATCAAGGGAAGGCGTGCGCATTTGCGTTGAGCCTGATTTACCACCAGCTGTATGCCGCGCTCTAAGTTCTGCCAAGTTCTCCCTGCTAACACTCAAGGGTCCCATCCCCGAGTGGCGGTTCGAATTCTTCTGATACTTAACCGGCATAGGTTTGAACGAACTCAATACACAGATTATCAGACCTTATGTTGAACTCCAATACTTAGGGTTTCTATGACTCTGAATTATTTGATTCAAACATTGAATCGCAGATTTTTGGTCCCATCAAAACATGCAAACTAATCACTGCTAGTGAAAACATGAACAGACTGAAGGAGATGACGGCACCACTACTGGAATTCTGAGTTGTAGATTGAATCAATGTGGCAGTGAACATAGAGAGGAGCAAAAGTAAACTTAGATTCATACCGGTTCCCTTGGAGAATTTAGGTAGACGTCGATCTGAAATCATCAACGTACCAGGGATAATCATTCCTGGAAATATTAGCCAAGCGAATGGATAATTGGAACCATCACCTCCCATAAAATTTACAAAATCATAGGATACTACTTCGGGTTGGAGCAAAATAAGCCCAGATATGGATAGAATTAATACAGCACTGCCTGGACTTGCTAAACCATGGAACCAACGATTCTCAGAATCAGATTCGTGTTGAAATCTAGCTAATCTCAATAACGTGCATATGATTACCCAACAGCACACAACGCCCACTGAAATTGTCCATACTGGTGTGTTTTCACCCCATTGGCTAAACAATCCAAACACGAGTAGTGCTGGAGCAACACCGAACGAAATTGAATCTGACATCAAATCGAGGTAACTGCCAAGATATCTTCGCTTAGAGTAACTGCGAGCAATGGGGCCATCAATGAGATCGCCGAAAATTGAGAGAACGATAAATAGCATTGCCAGCCAAATGTATTTCTCTGAATTAGCATCAACATTGGAGAAACCATCGAAGGCATGAATCAAACAAGCGATCGAAAATGTGCCTAAAAGCCCATTGCCTAGTGTAATCCAATCAGCGACACCCATCAATCGGAAGGTTGTCTTCATACGATGAACGAATTGTTGTTGTGGCTTGAATTCTTTCATGAATTTTTGCCTAAAATGTTACAAAGAAGGATTCTGAACATGCGGGGCAATCCAAACGTCGCTTTCCTGGCTTCGGCCGAATACGCAATTGCCGTTCACATGAGGGGCAATCAACTTCCACTTTGACAACCTTACGTGTTACTTTGAATACCGTAGAGCAGGATGCGCAACGTAATGCACACGGGCGCTCATCGACTCCAACGCGCAGAATCTTTGAGCATGAGGGGCAACTGACTTTTTCATCCATCCAAGCATCTCTTGTTGGCTTGTGATCAATCCTTACAACTGCAGCACAAACGCTACACGCAACTTCACCTAACTCATGGGGAAGGATACTTTCGCAACTTGGACAATCAATTGTCGGTGGCGCAATTTTTGACTCAATCTCGGCGATATCGTCACTCATGATATCACCTCATCACGTTCGCTTGGGTGGACCGATGACAAGAATCCCATTCGGCATGAAGGTCACACCCATATCCAAATCCACACCGAAGGATTCAGCAATCGCAGAGACGGCACTCTTTGCTAGTGTAGCTGAACGGTCGGCTGGAATAGGAATGAAATGTACATCGGCGCCTGATTCAATCAAAGCACGTACTTCATCGGGGAAATTGCCTGAAAGCTCCGATTGCGATGTGGGGGTTGTCGTGACTCGTTCGGTGACTCTCCACCAACGAGCCCGCCCTTCATCGCGGTGATTCTCAACCAAACCATTCTTGACGAGAGTTTGCAAATGGTGGTATAGATGATAGCGGGTGACGCCAGTACTTTTCTGCAACATAACTGTGGATTTCTCCTCTGCATTGAGAAGATCCTCATAGATGGCAAGGCGGGTAGGATGTGACAATGCCATGGTGCGTCCATCGACACGAATCTTGCTCATTTGCTCCCCCCCGTGGTTTTGTCGATTCATACGCGTATATCAAGTCGGCGACTAGTCAATCATGTACAATTGATGATGACTCTCTAGAAAACAGCAATTTGAATGCCTCTGAATAATCTTTGAGAATGGAACCCAATACAGATTTCAACAAATTGAGACGGTTCCCTGATGAGGCGATGAATGCACCATTTAGAATGACAAGGAATGCGCTCATTTCGTGCACGAGGACAGCGAGTGCGAGGCTATTCATTCCAGTAATCACGGCGCCCATCAACACCACCGTGACTAAAATCGATATCAGAATATTGAATTGAACTACTGCGTGTGTCCGCTTTGCAATCCGAATCAGTGAAGTAATCGCACGAGGATCTTCACCAGGAATTAGAACATCGGCGGCATCTAAATTGACTTGCTCCCCACTACCTACTGCGACACCAATATCGGCTACAGCGAGAGCAGCAGCATCATTGAAGCCATCTCCAGCCATCAATGTCCTTCGCCCCTGGCTTCGGCGTTCGACCCACATGGCCTTCCCCTCAGGATCGATTTCACCTCTACACTGTACGGCTGGAATCCCAATTTCCTTTCCTAGTGCTTCTACAGCTTCTTGGTTATCGCCTGAGAGCAACTCAACTGCAACGCCCAAGGATTGCAAATCATGGATCATCTCTGCGGCACCGGGCCTTAGATCGTCATGGATAAATGAAAACGCTGCAATCGCCTTGCCACCCTTCGCCAAAATTGAAAGCCCGAGGGTTGAATCAATACCTTCAAGCAAATCGTCAGGTATCTTAATGTCATTCTTGATCAGCCAGTCTTTGCGACCAAACATGACTTTCTTGCCACTATGTTTTCCTTCAACACCCGCATCGCCATCCTGCAAAGCAGTGACTTCAGCAATACCCAAGCCGCTTGCTTCCTGCAAGATTACGGCGGCGTAAGGATGGTTCGAACGTTGTTCAAGACCTGCTGCAAGGCGGAGAACATTCTCTTTTTTCTGAGATTTAGCCAAACGAATTTCGCTTAACCTCGGCTCACCGCTCGTCAAGGTACCCGTTTTATCGAGCAAAGCAAGATCAATTCTAGCCGCAGCTTCTAGGGCGTCGCCACCACGTGCGACAACACCAGTCATGGACGCCAAGGAAAGAGCAGCAGCATGTGGAACGGGGGCTGCAAGCAATAACGCACAGGGGCAAGCAACTACCCAAAATAGCAATGTCAAACGAATATCATTCGTGATTAGGCCAACGAGAGGCGCTCCTACCAATACAATGGGGACCCACCATTTAGAGAATACTTCTATCGAGGCTTGAACCCGCGGAGGACGGTCTCGGAAGGTTCTGACTTCATCTATCAATCCCGACAATCTTGTATCACTACCCACTGCTGTGGCCTGAACCACAATCGGTCCTCGATCAAGAACCAAACCCGCATGAACCTCATGTCCCTCTGAAACTCGAATCGGGATGCTCTCACCAGTCAGTGGTGCCCTGTTCAGTGAACCAATACCATCTACAACAACGCCATCGACAGGAACAATTTCACCACTTCGAATTTCGACACTATCTCCATTCTCAAGAAGTTCAATGGGGATTAAGTCCTCATCTGACGAGTGGTTAACAGTTTCAACGGTAGATAGCAAATTCTGAGTGGGTGCCATAATTGAAATTCCAGTGATTTTCATCGGTTTCCCGGATCTGCGTGCGCGACGAGGTAAGCGATCGAGGCCCCCTTGCATCGCTTCTCGTGCTTTCAGTAATGCAGATTCCTCCATGTGAGCAGCAATCGCAACAAGTAGACAAACCATGAGGGCCTCAGACCAATGTTGACCAAGCAAGGCACCAATCACGGCCAATGAAGTTAGCAATTGAAAACCCAATTCCTTATTCTTGAGACCGCCCCAAGCGTCGAGGAACATACGCCATCCGGAGAGTCCAACACCAATCATTGTCAATGCCAATAGAAGATTCTGGTTTTGGTACTGGCTAGGTATCAAAAGAATCGAAATTAAAATGAAAATCGCAGGAATGGTAGATACGAGACGCCACTGACCGTTGTCCAATCGTCTATTCTGAACTTCTCGAAGGACAGCTTTGGTTCCTACAACCTTGTCTAGACTGTTTGTTAATTCATCGAGGAGAATTTTTTTACTCAATGGAACTACCTGGAGTTCAACAAATGCATCTTCAAATCGTACATCCAATACAGCAGGAATTTGCATCAACATTTGTCTAAGTTCTCTTCGACTCACACCATTTCTTTCTGCTAGGCCGGTAGCAGTCACGCCCATGATTCGTTGCCAAGCAACATCTGGTTCATGGCCTAAACTTGTCATGACTGCTGAGACTTTTGATGTATGCCCCTCTCCCAAATCAATGTCTATTGAAATCGTGCCCATGGTTACGGAAACTCCGACCCGCTCTACCCCTGCAATTCGTTGAGTCGCACGTTTCGCCTTAGATGCGCAATCAGGACAATCCATACCCTTAATCGGCCATTCAAAGGTGTGAGAGCCATCAATTTCCAACGAGAGGTCAGCGGCTTCAACGATGGCTTCAGTTTCGACATCAACCATTCGTGGTTTGAGACGATCTTTGACTGCATCGATTTGTACATTGATACCTTGCTTGAGTTTTACAAGCCGCTCTGTAAAGTCTGCTTTATCCGTTGGTGTTATCGAATTTGACTTACCCTCCAAGTTAGAAGCAGTTGCTGAGGAGAATTCACTCTCTTCATCCTCTATGAGGATGAATTCATCATCCTCAGCCATGGCTTGGCGAGTTGGAATCTGCGTTTGAATGTCGCTATCGGAACTCAAATAGAAAACAGGTATAATTTTCCAATTGGAAATTTAATTTTTCAATTGGTGCAGGGGGCAGGATTCGAACCTGCGAAGCGCTTGACAGCGGATCTTGA
>MDSW01199186.1_pt1 | contig 16842 bp, 18 predicted proteins | sample 811171 | NCBI WGS metagenome assembly MDSW01 (sample SAMN05326641, study PRJNA326480) | marine metagenome | isolation source: seawater | place: Atlantic Ocean: North West | collected 2012
GCTTTCTTTTTTTCATTATTTAATTATTAATGCTTTTTTGTTAAAACTTGAAGCTTAATTATGGACTTAAAAAAACATATAAGATCAATTCCAGACTATCCTAAAAAGGGAATTTTATTTAGGGATATTACCACCTTGATTAAAAATGCAGATGCGTTCAAATTTACTAATGATAAAATTATGGAATTAGCAAAAAACATTGAATTTGATAAAATAGCTGCAATAGAGTCTAGAGGTTTTGTTTTTGCTTCAACGATTTCTTATAAATTTGAAAAACCTTTAATTCTTTTAAGAAAAAAAAATAAATTGCCTGCTGAAACTCACTCGGTTGACTTTGAATTAGAATACGGAAAAGCTACTATTGAGGTTCACAAAGACTCGATTGATAAAAACGATAGGATACTGATTATAGATGATTTAATTGCAACTGGTGGGACAGCTGAGGCTGCTGCTAAAATTGTAGAAATTTCAGGAGGTAAAGTTGCTGGGTTTATTTTTGTTATAAATCTTTTTGATTTACCAGGAAATGAACTTTTAAAAAATAAAGGATATTACACAAAAAGTCTTGTGGAATTCCCAGGACATTAAATTTCTTTATTCTTCCAAGTCGAGGGCGTAAGTTCATTATCTATTTCTATATTAATGTTATAATCAAATGGTCTAGTTCCTCTTTTTTTAATGTATTCAAAAGTTTTTCTAATTCCATCGTTTAAAGAAACTGTAGTTTTATAATTTAATAAAGACCTTGCTTTATCGGCTGAGCAAGTTGCGTGCTTTACTTCTTGTGGTCTATCTTTTTTATGAATAGGTTTTAAATTCACACCAGTTAAATTTGAGCAAATTTCTGCTATTTTATTTATTGTTACAAATTCTTCATCAGGCCCAATATTTATGATTTGTTTATTTAAATTTTGCTGGTCTAACATCGGTATTAAACAACTTAGGCAATCATCAATATATGAAAAGCATCTAGTTTGATTACCATCACCATATATTATTGGCGCTTTGTTTTGCATCATTCGATTAATCATGATTGAAACCACGTTTCTAAAAGGGTCATCATATTTTTGCCTTGGGCCAATAATATTGTGAGGGACAGCAATTACCCATTCAATATTATTTAATTCACAAAGATTTTTTAGAACTTCCTCTGATGCAACTTTTGAAATAGCATAAGGATCAACAGGAGACGGTTTCATCAATTCTGTAAAAGGAGTTATTTGATCTCCATATCTTGCCATAGATGAACAAAAAATTATTCTTTTCACTTTTTCATTAACTGCTGCAGAAAATATAGATACCGATGCTAAATAATTATTTTTAGTTATTTCATAAGGTGAAAACACAGAAAGACCTTCATGAGCAGTAGCAGCGCAGTGATATACTACCTCTACACCCTTCATAATAGATTTTACCTTTTCAAAATTACAACAATCTCCTTTATGGAATTCAATTCCTTTAGGCACATTATCTTCGTATCCTCCAAGCATGTTATCAATGCCAACAACTTTGTGCCCTAGATCTACAAGTTTTTCAGCAAGATGAGAGCCTAGAAATCCAGCTACACCAGTAACTAAAACTTTTTTTTTTATAGGCATAAAAAATTTATATATAAAACTCTATTTTAATCAATTGAATTATACTTTTGGTCTAAACCACGATTTCTTTCCCAAAATTGAATTACTTAACCCTAAAAAGCGATATAAATAAATATCTTTTTTTTTTTTATTAAATAATAAACTGTAAAAAATAATTTTTAATATTGAAGAAAAAAAGTTTTTACTAACTTTTATTAAAGAAAAAAAGAAACCATAATGTTTTTTGTTAAAATAAAACTTTGACCACATCCAATGCCAATTTCTAGAAAGTTCCATTTCAAAATTAATTGACTGGTTATGTGAACTTCCACCCAAGTGATTAACTATTATATTTTTATCTAAATAAATTTTTTTATTAGCTCTATTTAATCTTTTGCATAGATCAATTTCCTCTAAATAAATAAAGAAATTATCATCAAAAAAACCTACTTGTTTAAATTGTTCAAGGTTCAAAAACATTGCAAATCCTTTTAGATAATCTACTTGAAATACTTGTTCTTTATCAAAATTAACATCATCTTTTTCATATTCATCTTGTTTAGCTGGACCCATAATTGCAAAATCTTTAATTTTATTAGCTGAAATTAAAAAATTTTTTATTGTCTCTTTTCCTAAAATTGCATCAGGATTTAAAACTAATGCGTATCTGGTCTCTACTTTTTTTAAACCAAAATTATTTCCTTTAGCGTATCCAAGATTTTCACCTGACAAATAACATTTTGAATTTTGATATCTTTTTTCTATGTTTTTTTTAAATTCAATATTGTTTGAATTTTCTACAATTATTACTTTGATATTTGAATTAATAGAATTGAGACAGTTATAAATTTTATCTTCACTTTTAAATGTATTAATAACTACTGTTATTTTACTGTAATCCATATACACTATAAAATATTGATTTAATTAAATATCTATTTTAATACATTATATATAAACAAATGTCTCTCAAATCTAAATTTAAATGAAAAAAATAATTGTTACTGGTGGAAATGGCTTTATTGGAAGTAACCTAGTAAATTTTCTCATTAAAAAGAATTATTTTGTTATTAACATAGATAAAAATAAATACTCTAAAAGCTCATATTTATTAAAAGATATTAAAGTTAAAAATTATAAATTTTTTAAAATAGATATAAATAATAAAGATATATTAAAAATATTTAGCAAATATAAACCTGAAGCTATCTTTAATCTTGCAGCTGAGACACACGTAGATAGATCAATTGAAAGTCCCAAAGATTTTATAAATTCAAATATTTTAGGAACATTTAATATTTTATCGCAAATTTTAAAATATAGAAAAAAATACAATAAAAATATTAAACTTATTCATGTTTCTACAGATGAAGTTTATGGTGATCTCAAAAAAAACGAGAGATCTAAAGAAACAAGTCCTTACAAACCAAGCTCACCTTATTCTGCTAGTAAGGCTAGTGCTGATCATTTAATTAAGTCTTATGTAAGAACTTATAATTTAAACGCGGTTATATCTAATTGTTGTAATAATTTTGGACCAGGTCAATTTCCTGAAAAGTTAATACCTACCTTAATATTTAATATTCTTAACAACAGCCCTCTGCCAATTTATGGAAAAGGACTTAATTCTCGAGAATGGATTCATGTAGAAGATCATTGTAGAGGTCTTTATGCTATTTATAAAAACGGTATAAAAGGCGAAAGTTACAATATAGGAACCGGTGAAAATATAAATAATCTTAATTTAACCAAACTTTTATTAAGAATAATGAAAGATAAAAAGATTAATGTTGGAAAGAAAGTGAAAATAAAATTTGTAAAAGATAGACCAGGGCATGATTTTAGATACGCGCTTAATAGCAGTAAGATAAGTAGATCTCTAAAATGGCGTCCTGTAAAAAAATTAAAGATTGGTTTAGCTGAAACATTTGATTGGTATTTAGAAAATTTTAAATTTTTTAAAACTTTTTCTAAAAAAAAATTTTTTTCAAGACTAGGTTTGATATAGTGATAAAAAAAGGAATTATACTCGCTGGTGGTAAAGGATCAAGAATGAGCCCGTTGACTAAAGCGGTCAACAAACAACTCTTACCCATTTATGATAAACCTCTAATTTTTTATCCTCTTTCTATACTTATGTTAGCTGGTATTAGAAACATTTTAATTATTGTTAATAAAGGCCAACTTAATCAATTTAAGAAAATTTTATTTAACGGAGAAAGACTAGGAATAAAAATAACATATAAAGAACAACCAGAGCCAAAAGGATTGCCAGACGCTTTTATTCTTGGAGAAAAATTTATAGGAAAAGATAATATAGCATTAATATTGGGAGATAATTTTTTTTATGGTCAAAGTTTAAGTAAAAAATTAAAAAATTGTGTAAAGCTAAAATCAGGATGTAAAATTTTAGTTCATCCAGTAAAAAATCCTGAGCTTTACGGTGTTGCTGATATAAATAGTAAGAATAAAATTATCTCAATCAAAGAGAAGCCAAAAAAGCCAAAATCTAATTTAGCTATCACTGGTTTGTACTTTTTTGACAATAAAGTAATTAATTATAGTAAGTTATTAAAATCATCAAAAAGGAATGAGTTAGAAATTGTAGATTTGCTAAACAGGTACAGAAAAAAAAAGAAATTAATAGCAGAATTTTTGGGAAGAGGTGGAGCTTGGCTTGATACTGGATCAATAAATGATTTTTACAATACTACATCATTTGTCTCAGCTTTAGAAAATCGTCAAGGCTTGAAAATTGCTTGCTTAGAAGAAATTGCATTCACGAATGGTTGGATAAATAAATCGCAAATTAAAATTGCAATTAATTTTTATGGCAATTGCCAGTACTCAGATTATTTAAAAAGACTTATTAACTAGAATGGCTAAACGTATTATCGTTACTGGAGGAGAAGGTAGATTTGCAAAAGAGTTAAAAAATATAAAAAGTAAGCACAAATTCATTTTTAGAAATAAACAGCAATTAAATATTCTTTCTATTAATTCAATAAAAAAAAATTTCAAAAAATATAAGCCTGACTACCTATTACATCTTGCTGGTTTATCGAGACCAATGTCAATTCATGATAAAATGATCAATAAAAGCATAGACTTAAATATTATCGGTACATCGAATTTGGTGAAGGCGTGTAATCTTAACAACGTAAAAATAATTTTTTTTTCGACAAGCTATATTTATCCTGGAAAAAAAGGAAATTATAGTGAGAAAGATGCATTGCTACCGTGGAATAATTATGGATGGTCGAAACTCGGGGCCGAGTCTGCAGTTCAAATGTATAAAAATTCACTTATTATTAGAGCTTGTATGACTGAAGAGCCTTTTACTCATAAATTTGCTTTTTCAAATGTTAAGTCTAATTTTATCTTTCACAGGGAATTTGCAAATATATTTTTAAAAATTTTACATTTAAAGGGAGTTTTAAATATTGGTGGGCCTAAACAATCAATTTATGACTTTGCTAAGAAATATAATAAAAAAGTAAAAAAAATTAAATCTAAGAATGAATTGCCAGTTAATATGGATATGAGTTTAAAAAAATTGAAAAAACTAATAAAAAAATGAAAATCATAAAGACAAAGATAAAAGATTTATTAATAATAAAGCAAAAAAATAATACTGATAAAAGAGGCAGTCTAAGAGAAACTTTCAATAAAAAAATTATTAAAAAAAATAATTTTGTATTTGAATATTGCACTTCATCAAAAGCTGACTCTTTAAGAGGTTTTCATTTTCAATATAAATACCAACAAGCTAAATATGTAAACGTGTTAAAAGGAAAAATCTTAGATTGTGTTATTGATTTAAGAAAAAACTCAAAGACATTCGGTAAAACCTTTAAAATAATCTTGTCCGACAAAAACTGTTTAAGTTTATATATACCTGAAGGATTTGCTCATGCATATTATAGTTACGAAAAATTGAATATAGTCTATTATAAGTTAACTAATTACTATCAGCCAAAATTTGAGAGTGGAATAAATTTAATGGACAAGTTTATTAATATTAAATGGCCTAAAAAAAAATTAAAAATTTCTAAAAAAGATAAAATTCTGCCAACTTTAGAGGAGTTTTGTGTAACTCATAAATTCTTATAATCAGACAGATCTTTAACAATTATTTCTAATTCTTTTACTTTATAATTCTTATTAAACCAGAAAGACATAAATCTTTCAGCTAAAAAACCGTATATTCTTTTTTTCCCATAGCCACTCAAATTTTCAAATCCAAATAAATTTTCACATTTTGCTAGCCATGGAAATACAACATTATAATAGCTTTTGAGGATTTGAGTTTTGCAGATAAACATATTATGTGGATTAAAAGATGTATTGTTTTTCATATACTCTCTAAAATCGTTTTGATTATCACTATCGAGAAGTTTGATCGCTGACTCTAGGTTTCCTTTTCCATGAAATAAATCAAAGTGAAATTTAAGATTTCTTTTTTTTTTTATTAAAAAATAAAGTCGGATTTAACAAAAAATCAATCAGGTGGTGTTTAATAATTTTTGAAAATTTATAATTATCAACTTTAAATTTTTTTCCTAAAATACAATCAAAATTGCCGTCTAAACCCTCAGCGTCTATAATTATAGAATTCTTCAAATTTTTAAAACTTAGGTTGTCTTCTTTTGTTTTCTCTAGAAAAAAAAATTTCCTGTATTGACAAAATCCCACCCAATTTGTTTTAATTTTATCTAAATAATTTTTCCATACCCAATAATGAAAAGTATATTCACCATAAAAGGGATTTTTTAATGAAATGCTGTCGCCTTTTTTATCTGATAAACATTCTTTAGAAAATTTTTGGTTTCCTAATCCAACTGGAATATAAGAGAGTTCCTTTATAATTTCTTCATGTTCTGGTTTTAAAGTTAAACAAAAGATAGAAGTGTTTTTCATAATTAATTGGTAGCGAGGGGCGGATTCGAACCGCCGACCCCAGGCTTATGAGTCCTGTGCTCTAACCAACTGAGCTACCTCGCCGTAAAAACAATTAATAATATGAATTAAGAAAATGTAAACAAAAAACTATCATTAAATTTAATTTCATTTAAAAAAATTTTCAGCAATCAGTTTATGGCCATTTTCATTTAAATGTATGTCACCATATATGTAATATTTAAAGTAAGTATTTCTATAACCTAATTTATTTTTTTCCTCAAAAAAAGGCTCCATGAGATTATAAAATTTTTTACATTTATTTTCGCAAAACTTTTTCCAGGTTTTTACTTGCAAATTATCACGTTCGTCATATTTTAAAGTTGATGGCCAAGGAAATACTGCAACACTCAAATGTATATTATTTTTCTTCAAAAGTTCATACAACTTGTTCATGTTAAATTTCGATTTATTCAATACATCTCTTAACTCATTGTTGCCATACCATTTTTTATCATAATCATAAGTCCATGAACTTCTAAAGTTTTCTTCTACGAAATGAGGAATTGGTTTTTTTATGATCTTTTTATCTATAAAATAACCTTTCAATATTTCAAAAACATGATTAGAAATTTTAAATCTTTTTTTAAAAAACAAATTTGTTTTTTCTCCTAAACTATAATTTTCTACTGCGAAATTCGCATCTTTTGAAATAATCTTGTCTCCTTCAAGTTTGTATCTTACCGTATCGTCGTGCAAATCAGATAAATCTAGGAAAACTATAATTTCATTGAATTTAAAATTATTATTTAACAAATATTTAATTTTAGAATAGTAAATTGACGGGCTATAAGACGCTACTGCTAAATTTGTTACTTTTTTTTTGGGTATTTGTTTTGAAATAAGGTTAGTAAATGTGTCTTCAAAATTAATACCTAAACCCTCTGTTTGAGAGTCTCCAATAATTCCTATATCAAATATTTTATTTTTATTTATAACATCGCACTTATTTCTAAAACCAAAATTATCTGAACAGTAAGTAAATTTTCTATTCCCCCATCCTGCCAAAAAAGTTTTATAATTTTTTTTACTTGTATGATGAAAAACAGGATGAGGTTCTCCCATACTTGTGTCTCTATCAAAATAATTTACTCGTAAAAAATTTTTATATAAATAATTTCCAAGAAAAAGATCAATAATTAGAAAAAAAGTTAACGTTATAAAAAAAATTTTAAGAATTTGTTTTACATGTGATCTCATTTTTTATTTAAAAGTAAACTTAATATCTTCTAAATCAGGATTATTTGGATAATCAAGTTCTTTCAAAGGAAAAAGAATTTTTTCTTCTGTTTTTTTTAAATTATAATTTTTATTCAATAAAGTTACTTCAATGGCTATGGGTAGTCCATAGTCATTTACATTACAATGATTATTGCCATGAATATGAATTATATTGAAATGATTAATTAATTTAAGGATTTCTTTATGAAATTTATTTTCATGTTTATCTAAATCGTGGAATTCAATTATTAACATGTCAATATTATTGGAAAAATGAATAATGTCGTCAATTATACTAAATTCAGAACCTTCAATATCAACTTTCAAAATAAATTTTTTAATTAAAGGATTTTTTTGTAAAATATTTTTTAAACTTTCATCTTTCTTTGATGCAACTTTACCAATTTTTTTACTAAAATAATTAACGTTTTTTTTATTTATAAAGGTATAATAACTCAATAGGTCATTGAGTCTACCTTTAACCTCTTTTATATTTTTTCTAAAAGTTAAAAACCTTTTTACACATTTAATAAGAGGATAAAGAAAAGTTTTAAAATTTATTGTATGGTCGTAAATCAGCACTCTTCCCTTTTTATTTAATTCTAAGTAATCAAGCTCAAAAGACCAGTCTAAACCCAGGCCGAAACTAATAAGATAATTTGAATTAAGTGCAGAATTAAAACTGACAACATACCCACCGTCTTGATTTCGTCCAAGTCTTTTAAGATCTCCACATAAATAAGGTTTTAGAAATTTATATTTTTCTTTAATTTCGTTCATAAAAAACTAGTAGTAATAAATTTTCTGATAGTCTAAATATTTATTAATGTTAAAAAAAATATACTATAAACTTTTTAAATCTAAAGATAGATATAATAAATTTAAGTCAGATCAAACAATAATCAAACAACAAAATTTATTTGAGAAAAAGTTTAAAAATAAGCTATTTGATATATCTAATTCAATTAATAATAAAAAAACTTTAAATTTTTTGCATTCGGGTCACTGCGGTGATTTAATTTATTCTTTAGCTCTCATAAATAAATTATCTAAGTCTCATCAGTGTAATTTATTTATTGGTGTAGGGAAAAAAATTGAGGGAGCGTATTTTAAACATCCTGCAAATGGAGTATATATTGACAATCGTATTGCTAATCAAATTTTACCACTTTTGAAATTTCAACCTTTTTTAAACGAAGTGAAAATTCATTCTGAAGAAAAAATAGATATTAATTTAGATTTATTTAGGGACTTACCTATAAGCCTAAATTTTAATTCTTGCAAATGGTACTTTCATCTCACAGGTACCCATGTAGATCTTTCAACGCCTTATTTAAACTCTACAGAACATAAGAGCGTTAGAGATAAAATAGTAATCCTTAGAACTTTTAGATATAGAAATCATTTTATAAACTATGAATTTTTAAATAAATTTGATGAAAGTATAATATTTATAGGTTTAAAAGAGGAATTTGAAGATCTCAGAAAAGATATACCTAAATTACAACATTATGAGCCTGAAAATTTTTTTGAAATGAGTCAAATTATAAAATCTTCAAAATTTTTTTTGGGAAATCAATCTCCTGCTTTCGCGATAGCAGAGGCGCTTAAGGTACCTAGATTATTAGAATGCAGTCCTGATTTTACTGTAGTTCATCCAATAGGTGGAAATTGTTATGATTTTTATTTTCAAAGTCATTTTGAAAAATTGTTTAAGAAACTTTGTAAATAAAATACTTACTATATTTTTTTTCTAATCAACTCTATAGGAACTGATATTAAACCTTGTTGATTATTGTCTTCACTAAATGGTTTTCTAGCAATTTCATGAAAATTTATATTTAAATTTCTTGCAAGATTTCCAATTACATTTCCTGCTGTTATCGACTTAAATTCTAATACGAAAGTATTTTGTTTGCAAAAAACTAGGTTTGCAAAACCAGCACCGTGAAGTCCAATTATATGAGAAGCGTTGTTAAATAAATTAACTTGATCGACAAAGTTTAAATCACCTAAACGAATAATTGAAAAGTCCTCTTTTTTTAAATAATCAACTACTTCATCCTCGTTTGTTATTTTTCTTAAATTTCTATGATTTGATTTAGAGTCACTTCTATCTATATAAATTTTTTTTGGAAATTTTTTAGATACTTCTTTTTTTAAGAATTTTTTTCTTAAATCACTCAATATCCATTTTGGTATATTTTGAATTTCCTCTGTAGGGTAATTTTTAAAAATATATGGATGATCTACAGCTAAAGCTGTGTCTGCATGTATGTGTCTAAATATCTTACTAGAAATTCTTTTACTATGAGGAATATTAATTAAATCTAAAGTTTCTTTTTGAAATTTTTCTCTTAAATCTGGAAATAAAAAATAATCTATACTCTGTAAATCAATTTTATTCTCTAAAATATTTATTCTTGGCAAAACATCAAGCAACCAATGCCAATAATTAGAATTACCACCACCACCAGTTAAAAGTGAAAAAACAGTTCCTTTAATTTTTTTTTTAAATCTTGGCGTACCTTTTGTAATGACAATATTTTTCATGACATCTGCGTTTTTTCCATCTCTGTGCTGGAATGATGGTCCATCAACGATATTATTATCAAGGATGAATGCTGTATCTGTTACAGTATCAGTATAAATTCTGCAGTTTTTAATTTTAAAAATCGTATAAAGACTACTATCAATTTTACTATTTAAAATTTCTATTAAGCTATTCTTATTAGCTTTGATAGAATTGGTAATTTTTCCATAGATTAAAATTCCAATTTTGTAGCCTATAGAATTTAATAAATTTATTAATTTTTTTTTAATAGCAATAATCAAAATAATATTATAGTTATTCTTATATATTTTTATTTAAATATAGCAAAATTATGAAAAAAATAGCTTTAATTACTGGTATAACAGGACAAGATGGGTCTTACTTAGCTGAGTTCTTATTAAAAAAAAAATATATAGTTCATGGATTAGTTAGAAGAGTTGCATTAGAGGATGAAAATCATAGACTTTGGCGTATTAGACACTTGGTAAAAAAAATAATTCTTCATCCAGCATCCCTGGAAAGTTATGCAAGTCTAGTAAAAATAATTCAAAAAATTAAGCCAACAGAAGTTTATCACTTAGGCGCACAAAGCTATGTGGATTATTCGTTCAAAGATGAGTTCTCTACACTTAATACTAATATAAACGGTACGCACTATATACTTTCTGCTTTAAAAGATTTTTCACCTAAATCAAAATTTTATTTTGCAGGTTCATCAGAGATGTATGGAAAAGTTCTACAGACACCTCAAACTGAAAAAACTCCTTTTCACCCAAGATCAGTTTACGGAATTTCAAAAGTTGCTGGATATGATTTGACTAGAAATTATAGAGAAGCTTATAACATGTTTTGTTGTAGTGGAATTCTCTTTAATCATGAGTCTCCAAGAAGAGGTTTTGAGTTTGTTACAAGAAAAATAACTCATGCTGTTGCAAGAATTAAATTTGGACTCCAAAAAGACTTAAAATTGGGAAACATGGATGCCAAACGTGACTGGGGTCATGCCTCAGATTATGTGGAGGCGATGTGGTTAATGCTAAATAATAAAAGACCAACCGATTATGTTATTAGTACAGGAAAACATTATACAGTTAGAGATTTTGCAAAATTAGCATTTGGCTTAGTAAATCTTGATTACAAAAAATATATTAAAATAGATAAAAAATTTTATCGTCCAGCGGAGGTTGAAACCTTATTAGGTAATTGTAAAAAAGCTAAAAAAGAATTGAAATGGAAACCAAAATACAACTTCAATGCATTGGTTCAAGATATGGTAAAAGCTGATTTGGAATTTGTTAGAAAAGAAGGCTATTAAAAATTATATAGTTAATATAATTCCAAATACTGTAACAGCCGAAAAAGCCGCAACTCCTAGAGCTAAATTTCTTTTTTTCTCAATCTTTTTTTCCTCATTAATTCTAGATATTAAATCAGTAACTTTTACTCTACCTTGAGATATTTGGTAATTAGTTTGATTTTTATCAAAGTTAAATTGAGTACTCATGGGTCAATTAAATCACAATAATTATAAATTGAAATATTTATAAGGAGCAAAATGGGTTTGGGAAAAAAACTTGACCCAAAATGAGTTAGCTTCTCATCAATTTAGATGTGGGGTCATGTAGAGCATTTTTTTCTAAATGTAGTGAATACCTCTCTCCTTCAACCTCAATAAAAAGATCTTCACTGTCTTGAATTTCACTTTTAACATAAGCTAGACAGATATTTTTATTATAGTAAAAAGAAAAATTTGAGCTTGTAGTATAACCAACTATTTCATTATCCTTAAATATTGGCTCGTCATGTAATAATAAAGGTTTTCCAGGTTTTGATTTATTTCTAAGAGAAAAAAGTTCTAATTTATTTGTTAGTGGTTTATCTTTTATCTTTTCTAATGCTTCTTTACCAATAAAATTCTCTTTCTTTTTTAAATTTACTGCGAATGATAACCCTGACTCAAATGGATTATTTTCTGAAGTAATATCATGACCCCAGTGTAAGAACTTTTTTTCTAATCTGAGAATGTCTAATGTATGCATTCCTGAATAAGTAAGCTTATATTTTTTTCCTAATTTTTTAATTTTTTGAAAAAAAAATTTAGCTTTTTTAATTGGGATATAAATTTCCCAACCTAGTTCACCTACAAAAGATAGTCTTTGAAACCATACTTTGACATTTGATATATTTATATACATTCCTCTTGAGAATGGAAAATTCTCATTAGAAAAATAATTTCCAAATAATTCCGTTAAAAATTTTCTACTATTAGGTCCAAATAAACCTATACATGAATATTTGTCGGTTACATCTTCAAATTTTATCTTTTTTGTTAAATTTTTTAGAATATGAGATTTATTATGACTTCTAGCTAAAGCAGGACAAATAATTCTAAAATAGTTTTGTTTTAAACAACTTACTGTCAGATCAGCTTCTATTCCACCAGATGGATTTAACATTTGCGTGTAGGTGGTTCTTCCCTCAATATTTTTTATATTGTTAGCGCAAAGGTATTGAAGTTGCTCATGTGCGTATTGCCCGCTCAATTCAAATTTCACAAAAGGTGTCAAATCAAAAAAACCTAAATTATTTCTTGTGTTATTACATTCTCTTTTTGCTGATTCGTACCAATTTTGAATTCCATAGCTGTATTTATAAAATGGTTTTTTATTTTTTGAAAACCACATTGGTCTTTCATAACCGGCCATTTGTCCAAAGCAAGCTCCTAGCTCTTTAAGTTCTTTGTGATAAGGCAGAAGTTTTATGTCTCTTGAAGTTTCTAGTTGTTTATAAGGCCAGTGCATTTTAAAAAGATTTCCAAGTGTTTCTGTAGTCCTCTCTTTTATAAATTTTAACGAGGAATTGAATTTTTCAAATCTTTTTACATCAAGGCTAAATAAATCTTGGTCTGTGTGTCCTTTAATCATCCATTCTGCAACTGCTTTACCTGCTCCACCAGATGATCCAATTCCAATACTATTAAATCCACAACAAACATAAAAATTTTTAATTTCCTCTGTTTCACCAAGAAGAAAATTACTATCTGGAGTAAAGGACTCAGGACCTGAAAAATACTTCTCAATTGAAAGATTTTTAATCGAAGGTATTCTTTTAGCAGCTAATTGATGAAGCATTTTTATATATTTTTTATCAACTTTAAACTCGCCGAAAGAAAAATTATTCGGTACTTTACCTGTTTTTTTAAAAGCGTTTTTGGCATTAGGTTCAAAAATACCAAGCATCATTTTTCCATGATATTCTCTTGCATATAAATAAGTATCTGGGTCTCTAAAAGTTGGAAGAATTTTTGGTAAATTTTTATAATCCTCAGTAATCATATAAAAATGTTCGTTAGGGTATAGTGGTATACTGACTCCAGCTGCTTCTCCGATTTGTCTAGACCACATTCCAGCACATAAAACTATGTACTCGCAATTAATAAGTCCGATATTAGTTTTAACTCCTCTGATCTGGTTACCTCTCTTAAGAATTTTTTCTAATTTGCATTTTTCAAAAATCTTTACCCCCTTTTTTTTAGCTGCTATTGAAATATTTTTGGTTAGAATTTGAGGGTCTGCTTGACCGTCTTCTGGTATAAACAATCCACTTAATACGTCTTTATTTTTTGCAATCGGATAAAGATTTTTAAATTTATTTTTATCAATAATTTCAATATCTAAATTAAATAGTTTAGACATTGTTTTTTGTCTCATGAACTCTTGATGCCTTGATCGTGTTGTAGCTATATTAATTGTACCAGTTCGCTTAAAGCTTGTATCAAGACCAGTAATATCTTTTAATTCATTATAAAATTTTACAGAATTTTTTCTTATTTTTGTTATTTGGGGAGTTGTTCCTAATTGAGTTACCATTCCAGCAGCATGCCATGTAGTGCCAGATGTTAACACATCTCTTTCTATTAATACTGTATCCCAACCATAGTTAGCTAGATGGTAGGCAGCAGAACAACCCGCTATGCCTCCGCCGATCACAACCACTTTTGCCTCGTGGGGTAATGAACTCATTTTAATTTGTTAATAGGTCAAATGGAGGTGTATATTTTAAGTTAAACGCATCAGACACTCCTTTAAAGGTAATGTTTCCTCTGTAAACATTAAGGCCAGCTAAAAAGTTTTTATTTTCCGTAAGAGTTTTTTTATAACCTTGATCGGCTAATTTTAATAATAATGGCAACGTAGCTTTATTAAGTGCCATCGTCGATGTTCTTGGTACTCCACCCGGCATATTTGCTACACAATAATGAACAACATCATCAACTAAATATGTTGGATTTGCATGAGTTGTGGGTTTGCTTGTTTCTACACATCCCCCTTGATCAATCGCAACATCTACGACTACCGATCCTCTTTTCATAGATTTAATCATTTCTTTAGTTACTAATTTTGGTGCTTCTGCTCCGGGAATAAGAACACCTCCAACTAATAAATCACATTTAGAAATTAATTTTTTCAAATCTGTTTTGTCGCTTTCTGATGGTATAATTTTATCACCAAATTGTTTATGAAGTTCTTCTAATCTTTTTTTTGATTTATCCACTACATAGACATTACCTCTCATGCCTGTAGCAATTATTGCCGCATTTTCTCCAACAACACCACCCCCTAGAATTACAACATTAGCAGGATCTACGCCTGGCGCGCCTCCTATCAATAAACCTCTACCCTTTTGATTTTTTTCTAAAGCATGAGCACCAGCTTGAACAGACATTCTACCTGCAACTGCACTCATAGGAGCTAATAAAGGTAATCGACCTTCGTCATCTGTCACGGTTTCATATGCTATACAAATTGATTTTGTTTTCATTAATCCCAAGGTCAATTCTTTAGCTGCCGCTAAATGAAGATAGGTATAGATAATTTGACCTTCTCTGATCATTTTTACCTCATTCATTTGAGGTTCTTTAACTTTAACGATTAACTCTGCCTTTTTGAAAATTTCCTCTGGTGTTTTGATAATTTTTGCACCAGCTTTTAAATAATCTTCATTTGTAAATCCGGCCTCAAATCCACCGTTGTTTTCAACCATTACATCGTGATTTCTCTCTGTAAGAGCTTTAACACTCTCTGGTGTTAATCCAATCCTATGCTCTTGAAGCTTTATCTCTTTTGGAACTCCAACGATCATTTATGACTTTGAGTAATTAGTAATACCTGCTCTTAATTTATCAATAATTTCATCGATGTGTTTTTTTTCACAAATGAATTGTGGAGCGATAATTAAAGTATCTCCAGTATTTTTGAAATTAACACCAGCATCGTAACAATGTTTAAAAGTTTGAAAGCCAGACTTTCCAGGTTTATCTTTCATTCTCATTTCAATTCCACCCATCATTCCGTAACCTCTTATACTTACGATTTCTTTCAAATCTTTTAATGAGTGTAACCCGTCTTGAAAATAAGGTGACATTTCTTTTGCTCTATTAAAAATATCTTCTTTATCAAAAATATCTTGAACAGCTAATCCTGCTGCAACAGCTGCGGGAATTCCTGAGTATGTATATCCGTGGAATAATTCGGGTGTGCCTTCTGGATTTTTTGAAGAGTCTAATACAGCATCGTACATCTCTTCTTTAACTGCAACTACTCCCATTGGAATAACTCCGTTTGTTGTTGCTTTAGCCATTGTAATCATATCAGGCGTTACTCCAAATTCTTGTGATGCAAAAGCAGAACCCGTTCTACCCCAACCAGTTATAACTTCATCAAAAATTAATAAAATTCCATACTTATCACAAATTTCTCTAATTCTTTTTAAGTAACCTTTTGGTGGAACTAAAGTACCTGTTGATCCTGCAATAGGCTCAACTATACAAGCTGCAATATTTTCCCCACCAAAGTTCATTGCTATTCGCTCTAAATCTTCAGCCATTTCAACACCTGTGTCTGGTTGGCCTTTTACAAATTTATGTTCAGGCAAATGAGTGTGTCTCATATGTTGAACACCAGGCATTAAAATGCTCGCAAAAGTTTTTACATTATTTATCATTCCTCCTACAGTCGTCGCTCCAATATTCATACCGTGATAACCTCTCTCACGACCAACAAATCTAAATCTTTTTGAGTCACCTTTTGCTCTGTGATATGCGATAGCAATTTTAATTGCTGTCTCTACTGCAGTTGATCCACAAATTGTATAAAATATTCTATTAATTCCTTCAGGGGTTTTCTTTGCTATTCTAGTTGCAAGTTCGAATGAACCTCCATAACCTTGATTGAACGGTTGGCAGTAATCTAACTTTTCTAATTGTTTTGAAACAGCCTCAGTAATTTCTTTTCTTCCATGACCAAGTGGATTACAAAATAATCCGGAACTTGCATCTATCATTTTTTTACCTTGGTGATTGGTCAGGTAAACCCCTTTAGCATCTGTAATTAATCTTGGATTTTTTTTGAAAGTTTTATTGTCTGTAAATGGCATCCAGTGCTCATTCAAAGAATTAGGTATATTTGTTCTGTTCGAAGTGCTCATAATTCAACTTGTAGACTATTGTTATAGTTTGACAAGAAATATAAC
>MDSW01005985.1_pt1 | contig 16841 bp, 16 predicted proteins | sample 811171 | NCBI WGS metagenome assembly MDSW01 (sample SAMN05326641, study PRJNA326480) | marine metagenome | isolation source: seawater | place: Atlantic Ocean: North West | collected 2012
AGTTCAAAAGATTATATATAGAAATTGATGCTTGCGGATTTTTTAAAAGATTATTTTTCAATTATTATTTTTTTAATAATTGCTCTAGGATTAAGTTTTATATTTATTATACTTAATTTTGCTTTATCACCAAAAAATCCTGATCCTGAAAAGCTTTCTGCTTATGAATGTGGTTTTGAACCATTTAATGACTCAAGAATGGAATTTGATGTAAGATTTTACTTAGTTGCAATTTTATTTATAATTTTTGATTTAGAGATAGCATTTTTATTTCCCTGGGCAATAACACTAGGCAATATTGGATTGTTAGGTTTTTTATCAATGATGATTTTTCTTTTAATTTTAACAGTAGGATTTGTTTACGAATGGAAAAAAGGAGCGCTTGATTGGGAATAATAAATGATAAATTCTGATAAAGAAAAACAAATTCCTGAAGATTTTAAAAAACTTGCAAAAGATTTTAGTGAAAATGGATTTATAACTACATCGTTTGATAATTTAGTTAATTGGGCAAGAACAGGATCACTTCACTGGATGACTTTTGGTTTGGCATGTTGTGCAGTAGAAATGATGCATACATCAATGCCTAGATATGATTTAGAAAGATTTGGAGCTGCACCAAGAGGCTCGCCAAGACAATCAGATGTTATGATAGTTGCTGGTACTTTAACTAATAAAATGGCTCCTGCATTAAGAAAAGTTTATGATCAAATGCCCGAGCCAAGATATGTTATTTCAATGGGAAGCTGTGCTAATGGAGGTGGATATTATCACTATTCTTATTCTGTCGTTAGAGGATGTGATCGAATTGTCCCAGTAGATATATATGTACCTGGCTGCCCTCCTTCAGCTGAAGCTCTACTTTATGGAATTTTGCAACTTCAAAAAAAAATTAGAAACAAAGGTTCTTTAGAAAGATAAAAATTTATGAAAAATTTATCTGATTTAGAAAAAAAAATAAATTCTGAACTAACAACGAAAATTAAAAGTACAAAAATTAAACATAATCACATATTTATTAATATTGAAAATGACAATTTACTTGAAGTAATTTTATTTTTAAAAAATAATAATGATACTAAATTTAGACAATTAATCGATATAACTGCTGTGGATTATCCTGAAAATGAAAGACGTTTTAAACTTGTTTATTTATTGCTTAGTCATGAGTTTAATTCTAGAGTTTTGGTAGATTGTTTTGTTAACGAAAATGAAATTGCTACATCACTTACTTCTATATTTCCATCCTCTAATTGGATGGAAAGAGAAGTTTTTGATATGTATGGCATAAAATTTAAAGATCATCCCGATTTAAGAAGAATATTAACTGACTATGAATTTAAAGGGCATCCCTTGAGAAAAGATTTTCCCTTAACTGGTCATAATGAAGTTAGATATAGCGAAGACAATAAAAAAGTTATCTATGAACCTGTAAAATTAGAACAAAATTACAGAAATTTTGATTACGAAAGTCCTTGGGAAGGAACTGAATATATAAAAAACCAAACAAAAAAATAATGTCTAAAGAAAAAAAAACCTTAAATTTAAATTTTGGACCACAACATCCTGCTGCCCATGGAGTTTTAAGACTTATTTTAGAATTAGATGGTGAAGTAGTAGAGCATGCCGACCCTCACATTGGTTTATTGCATAGAGGTACAGAAAAACTAATTGAAAATAAAACATACTTGCAAGCACTTCCTTATTTTGACAGACTTGATTATGTTGCACCCATGAATCAAGAGCACGCATTTTCTCTTGCAATTGAAAAAATTTTAAATGTTGAAGTTCCGATTAGAGCTCAATTTATAAGAGTAATGTTTTGTGAGATTGGAAGAATATTAAGTCATATATTAAATATTACCACTCAAGCACTTGACGTAGGAGCTTTAACTCCCTCTCTCTGGGGTTTTGAAGAAAGGGAAACTTTGATGACATTTTATGAAAGAGTGTCAGGATCAAGACTTCATGCAAATTATTTTAGAACTGGTGGAGTTCACCAAGATCTACCAAGAGGATTAGCAGAAGATATAGGTAACTTTTGTAATAATTTTCCAAAGGTTATTAATGATTTAGAAACATTATTAACTGATAACAGAATATTTAAGCAAAGAAATGTTGATATTGGTGTTGTCTCAAAACAAGATGCTCTAGATTATTCTTTTTCAGGAGTAATGTTAAGAGGTTCAGGAGTTGAATGGGATCTAAGAAAATCTCAACCATATGAATGTTATGAGCAAATGGATTTTAAAATACCGGTGGGTAAAAATGGTGATTGCTATGACAGATATTTATGTAGAGTTGAAGAAATGAAAGAGAGTGTAAATATTATAAATCAATGTTTAAACAACATGCCAAGCGGTCCTATAAAATCTTTAGACGGTAAAATAAGCCCACCCCCAAAGAAGGAACTAAAGGAATCGATGGAAGCTTTAATTCATCATTTTAAATTGTTTACAGAAGGATTTAGAGTAAAAAAAGATGAAATATATATTGCAGTTGAGGCCCCAAAAGGAGAATTTGGTGTTTATTTAATTTCAGATGGTTCGAGCAAACCGTATAAATGCAAAATAAGAGCACCAGGGTTTTCACACCTTCAAGCAATGGATTATTTAATTAAAGGACATATGTTAGCTGATGTACCTGCTGTATTAGGCTCAATGGACGTGGTTTTTGGAGAAATAGATAGATGAGTTTTAAAAAAATTTCTAAGGAACAACCTAGTAGTTTTGAATTTAACAAAAAAAATATGGAGTTAGCAGAAAAAATAATAAAAAATTATCCAGAAGGAAAGCAACAAAGTGCAGTAATGTCATTGTTATATTTAGCTCAAAATCAAAATGATAATTGGATACCTCTAGCAGCAATGAAGTACTTAGCAAAGTTTTTAAATATACCTTATATTAGAGTTTATGAGGTAGCTTCATTCTACTCAATGTACAATCTATCTCCAGTTGGAAAATATTTTTTTCAAATTTGCACAACAACACCATGTATGATTAGAGGCGCATATGACATTGTTAAAGTTTGTAAAGACAAAATATCACATAAAGAAAATGAATTATCAAAAGATAAAACATGTTCATGGACGGAAGTTGAGTGTCTTGGGGCATGTATTAATGCACCAATGATACAAATAAATAATGATTATTTTGAAGATTTAGATAGTAAAAAATTCGAAAAAATAATTAATCAAATAAATAATGGGGAAAACCCAAAACCCGGCTCATATAGAGGAAGAAAAAACTCTGAACCAGAAAATAATAGAAAAACATTACTAAATTTAAAAAATGCTTAGAGACGAAGATAGAATTTTTACAAACTTATATAATGACTTTGGTCCAGATATTTTGTCTGCTCAAAAAAGAGGAGATTGGCAAAATACTAACGAAATAATTAATAAAGGAAAAGAATGGATAATTAATGAAATTAAGTCTTCTGAATTAAGAGGGAGAGGAGGTGCTGGCTTTCCAACAGGTCTTAAATGGTCTTTTGCCCCAAAAAAGGTTGGTTCAAGACCTCATTATCTTGTTATTAATGCAGATGAATCTGAGCCTGGCACATGTAAGGACAGAGATATATTAAGATTTGAACCTCATAAATTAATTGAAGGATGTTTATTGACTGCTTACGCTGTGAATGCAAAAAAATGTTATATTTATATACGAGGAGAATATTTTAACGAGGGTAATAGACTTCAAGAAGCGATAAATCAAGCTTATGAAAAAAATTTAATTGGTTTAAACGCATGCAATAGTGGTTGGGATTTAGACATTTATATACATTATGGAGCTGGTGCTTATATTTGTGGTGAAGAAACTGCCTTATTAGAAAGCCTTGAGGGAAAAAAAGGACAACCCAGATTAAAACCTCCTTTCCCAGCACTGATAGGTTTATATGGTTGTCCAACAATCATAAATAATGTTGAAACAATTGCAGTGGTTCCAACTATATTGAGAAGAGGTGCAAAATGGTTTTCTAGCATTGGTAAACCTAAAAATACAGGAACAAAAATTTATTGTATTTCAGGAAACGTAAATAATCCATGTAATGTTGAAGAAGAAATGGGAATTTCATTAAAAGATTTAATTGATAAACATGCTGGTGGTGTAACTGGTGGGTGGGATAATCTACAAGCAGTAATACCTGGTGGTTCGTCAATGCCACTTCTACCTAAAAATATTTGTGAAACAATTAAAATGGACTTTGACTCTTTAGTAGAGCAAAAAAGCGGATTAGGAACAGCAGGCATAGTGGTTATAAATAAAGATCAAGATATAATTAAATGTATGGCTAGAATTGCAAGGTTTTATAAGCATGAAAGCTGCGGTCAATGCACTCCATGCAGAGAGGGATCTGGATGGATGTGGAGAATGTTAGAAAGAATGGCAAAAGGTGAAGCATCAAGAGATGAAGTAGATATGCTTTTGGATGTAACAAAACAAATAGAAGGTCATACAATATGCGCATTTGGCGAGGGTTCAGCGTGGCCTGTGCAAGGATTATTAAGGCATTTTAAAAAAGAGGTAGCAAAAAGAAATAACTTTAATCCATTAGTGAATAGAAACAAAGAAATTCCTTATTTAGTGGATCAACATCTTCTGGATAAATAATGATTAAAATAAAAGTAAATGATACAGATTTGGAAGTAGAAGAAGGCTTGACTGTTTTACAGGCATGCGAACAAGCTGGAGCAGAAATTCCAAGATTTTGCTATCATGAAAAACTCTCAATAGCAGGTAATTGCAGAATGTGTTTGGTTGAAATTGAAAAATCTCCTAAACCAGTCGCTTCATGTGCAATGCCAGTAGCCGAAGGCATGAATATTAAAACTAATACAGAAAAAGTTGAAAAAGCAAGAAAAGGAGTTATGGAGTTTTTGCTTGCGAACCATCCTTTAGATTGCCCTGTATGTGATCAAGGAGGAGAATGTGATTTACAAGATCAATCGATGTTTTATGGTATAGATAAATCTAGATTCAAAGAAAATAAAAGAGAGGTCCCAGAAAAATATATGGGCCCTTTAATCAAAACACAAATGACACGATGCATACATTGTACAAGGTGCGTTAGATTTGCTACTGAAGTTGCAGGAATTCCAGAGCTTGGAGCAATAGGTAGAGGTGAAGATATGCAAATAACTACTTACTTAGAAAAATCAATGGAATCAGAACTTTCAGCAAACGTTATTGATTTATGTCCTGTAGGTGCATTAACATCAAAACCATATGTTTTTGAAGCTAGACCTTGGGAATTAAAAAAAACTGAAACTGTGGATGTGATGGATGCAGTAGGATCAAACATAAGAGTTGATACTTATGGGTGGGAAGTAAAAAGAATTCTTCCAAGAATTAATGAAGATATAAATGAAGAATGGATTTCGGATAAAACAAGATATGCATGTGATGGAATAAAAAATCAAAGATTAGACACTCCTTATTTAAAAACAAAAAAAGGTTACGAAAAAATATCTTGGGAAGAAGCAAATAAAATAATTGTAAAAAAGATAAATGAAACAGCATCAGACAAAATTGCTGGTTTTACAGGGGATCTTTCGAATATGGAAACTTTATATATTGCAAAAGAATTTTTTTCAAAAACTATAAAATCAAAATATTTGGAATCTAGAATTAATAATTCATATGTAAATATTAGCAATAAAGAAAACTATATATTTAACTCAACTATCAACGGAATTGAAGAATCTGATTTAGTAATTTTAATTGGAACAAACCCCAGATATGAGGCTACAATTTTAAATGCCAGAATAAGAAAAAGTTATCTAAAAAATAACTTTGACATTTATTCAATAGGCGATGTTGGTGACTTAACTTATCCATATAAAATTCTTCCAAATGAAACTAAAACAATTAAAAGTATAGTTGAAGGTCAGCATAATTTATCATCTGTTATTGAAAATTCTAAAAAACCTTTAATCATAGTAGGCGAATCTGTATTAAGTTTAATATCGGGAAAATATATTTTTGAAGAATTAAAAAAGTATTTGATTAAAATAAATAAAATTAACAAAGATTGGAATTCGTTAAATATTTTGTCAAAAAATGCTTCCACTGTAGGTGCTTACGATTTAAATATCTTAAGTTCTTTAGAGGGAAAAAACATTACTCTAAACAAAACAATTGATAACGAATTCGAAATAATTTTTCTATTTGGACAAGATGATCTTAATTTTAAAAAAAAGAATGAATTTATTATATATATTGGAAGCCATGGAGATAAAGGAGCTGAGCTTGCTGATATAGTTCTCCCGGGTTCAACTTATGTTGAACAAGATGGATATTACACAAATCTGGAAGGAAAACTTCAAAAAGCATATAAAGCATCATATCCACCTGGAAAAGCAAAAGAAGACTGGGAAATTATTAATAATTTATCTGAATTGCTAAAAAGAAAAAAGATTTTCAAATCAAAAGATGAACTAGTAGATAGCATGTTTAATTTTATGAATCTTAATAAAGATATTATTAAAAATCCTACTGTTGAAACATCCTTTTTTAATGAAAAAATTATCCTTAATAATTCGAACTATTATTTTTCAAATGTTATCGCAAGATCTTCAAAAACAATGTCAGAATGTAATAATGCAAGAATTAATCTAAAAAATTTAGGAAATAGTGGATAATGATTGAATATTTAAATATTTTGTTTCAAGAAGTTTATAAAATTCTATTTTTATTAATTCCAGTTTTAGTTTCAGTAGCAATGATAGTTTGGCTTGATAGAAGAGTGTGGGCTTTTGTTCAAAAAAGAAGAGGACCAAATGTTGTAGGTCCATTTGGATTATTTCAGTCCTTAGCTGATGCTTTAAAATATACTTTTAAAGAAATTATTATTCCAGCAAGTGCTAATAAAACCATTTTTATATTGGCTCCAATTACAACAATGACATTAGCTTTAATTTCGTGGGCTGTTATACCATTTAGTGAAGATTATGTCCTAGCAGACATTAATGTAGGAATTTTGTATATTTTTGCTGTTTCTTCTTTGGGTGTTTACGGAATAATAATGGGAGGTTGGTCATCTAATTCAAAATATCCTTTTTTAGGAGCAATCAGGTCAGCTGCTCAAATGGTTTCTTACGAAGTTTCTATTGGTGTAATTATAATTAATGTTTTGTTATGTGTTGGATCTTTGAATTTGTCAGATATAGTCTTAGCTCAAAAAAACATGTGGTTTATAATTCCTTTATTTCCAATGTTTATTATTTTTTTTATTTCCGCTCTTGCAGAAACTAATAGGCCACCTTTTGATTTGCCTGAAGCTGAAGCAGAATTGGTTGCAGGTTATCAAACAGAATATTCTGGAATGATGTATGCAATGTTTTGGTTAGGTGAGTATGCAAATATTCTTTTAATGTGTTCATTGGGATCTATACTATTTTTAGGAGGCTGGCTATCACCGATAGATTTTTATCCATTTACAATTATACCAGCTCCGTTATGGTTAATATTAAAGATATTGCTATTGTTTATACTTTTTTCTTTAGTCAAAGCAATTGTGCCAAGATATAGATATGACCAATTAATGAAATTAGGATGGAAAATATTTCTACCTTTGTCATTGACCTATGTAGTTTTAACAGCAACTTATTTATTTTATTTTAACCTTTTACCGGTAAATTAATTATGAAAATATCTAGATTTTTAAAAACAATTTTTTTGATAGATTTTTTACAAGGTATGATTGTTGCTGTAAAAGAATCTTTTAAAGCAAAAAAAACTTTAAACTACCCATTTGAAAAAGGAAAAATTAGTCCAAGATTTAGAGGCGAACATGCTTTAAGAAGATATTCTAATGGTGAAGAAAGGTGCATAGCTTGTAAATTATGTGAAGCAGTTTGTCCAGCACAAGCTATAACAATTGAATCAACTGAGAGAGAGGACGGAAGTAGAAAAACTACAAGGTATGATATTGATATGTTAAAATGTATATATTGTGGCTTGTGTGAGGAGTCTTGTCCAGTTGATGCTATTGTACAAGGTCCGAATTTTGAATTTTCTACAGAAACAAGAGAAGAGCTTTATTACAATAAACAAAAGCTATTAGATAATGGTGATAGGTGGGAAAGTGTATTAGCTGCAAATATTAAAGCAGATAATCCTTATAGGTAATAATGGTAATTCATTCTATATTTTTCTACATTTTTTCTATAATTGCAGTTTTTTCTGCAATTATGGTAACAGTTTCTAAAAATACAGTTCATTCAGTATTTTTTTTAATCTTAGATTTTATAAGTATTTCATGTTTATTCATAATGATAGGAGCTGAGTTTATAGGAATGATAATGTTAATAGTTTATGTAGGCGCTGTTGCTGTTCTTTTTTTGTTTGTTGTCATGATGCTAAATGTTTCAAGACAAGAAAATGAGTGGTTAAATAAAAAAAAAAATTCTAACCACATTCCGATAGGGTTGTTAATTAGTCTTGTTATATTTTTTGAATTAATTGTAGTGGTTGGTGGATGGAAATATAAACCTGAATTGTTAAAAAATTTTTCATCAATAGGTATTGACGTAAGCACAACTAATACTCATGAAATAGGCAAAGTTTTGTACACTGATTATATACATATTTTTCAATTAAGTGGAATGATATTATTAGTAGCCATGATAGGAGCAATTGTTTTAACTTTTAGGAAAAGAGAAGGAATTAAAAGACAGAGTTATTTTAAACAAATATCAAGAGATCGTAGCGATGCAGTTGAATTGGTTGATGTAAAAAGCAATAAAGGAGTAAAGATTGATGTTTGAAATTAGCTTAGGTCACTATTTGATTCTTTCAGCAACAATTTTTACAATTGGCGTAGTAGGAATATTTTTAAATAGAAAAAATATCATAGTAATTTTAATGAGCATTGAGTTAATACTTTTGGCGGTAAACATAAATCTTGTTTCTTTTTCTATTTATATGAATGATTTATTAGGTCAAATATTTACATTGTTCATTTTAACAGTTGCTGCTGCTGAAGCTGCCATAGGTTTAGCAATAATTGTTATTTATTATAGAAATTCTGGAACAATAAGAGTTCAGGAAATTGACAAATTAAAAGGTTAAAATGGAATTTGAATATTTAATTATTTTTTTACCTTTAATTGCTTCTATTATTTCAGGTTTCTTCGGTAAACTTTTAGGATCAAGAAATTGTGAAATTTTAACAAGTTTATTTGTTTCAATTTCTGCAATTTTATCTTTTTTGATTTTTTATAATGTTTTAAATGAAAATTATTCAAATAACTTAAATATATTTGTTTGGATAGATTCAGGAACTTTTAGTGTAAATTGGTCGATAAATATAGATGCTTTATCATCTGTAATGCTTGTTGTAGTGACATTGATTTCGTCTTTGGTCCATATTTATTCAATAGGATATATGTCTAATGATCCTCATAAGCAAAGATTTATGTCTTTTCTCTCTTTGTTTACATTTTCAATGTTAGTATTAGTTACATCGGATAATTTTCTGCAATTATTTTTTGGTTGGGAAGGCGTTGGATTGTGTTCTTATTTTTTAATAGGATTTTGGTATAGAAAAGAAAGTGCTAATGCTGCTGCAATAAAGGCATTTGTTGTCAATAGAGTAGGTGACTTTGGGTTAGCACTTGGAATATTTTTGATATTTTATTTGTTTGGTACTGTAAATTATAACGAAGTATTTGATTTAATTCCAAAATCATTAAATGAAGATTTATCTTTTTTAGGAATAAATTTTAATTCAATAAATTTAATTTGCATCCTATTATTTATAGGTGCCATGGGAAAATCAGCACAAATATTTTTGCATACTTGGTTACCAGATGCTATGGAGGGTCCTACTCCTGTGTCAGCATTAATTCATGCCGCAACTATGGTAACTGCAGGAGTATTCTTAGTTGTAAGATGCTCACCAATTTTTGAATATTCTCCATTTGCTTTAAATCTAGTAGCAATAATTGGCATGATGACAGCCTTATTTGCAGCGTCAATTGCTCTGGTTCAAGATGATATAAAAAAAATAATAGCTTATTCAACTTGTAGTCAGTTAGGGTATATGTTTTTTGCTGTAGGAGTAGGCGCATATAATGTAGCTATGTTTCATTTATTTACGCATGCTTTTTTTAAAGCTTTATTATTTTTAGGCTCTGGTTCGGTAATTCATTCTTTTAAAGACGAACAAAATATCAACTTTATGGGAGGTGTTAGGAAAAAACTTCCTTATACATGGATATTAATGATAATTGGAACTCTTGCATTAACAGGATTTCCATTCTTATCTGGCTTCTATTCAAAAGATGCAATCATTGAATTTTCTTACTTGAGCGGAAGTTCAGTTGGATATTTTGCTGCTGGTATTGGAATTTTTACAGCTTTATTAACTTCAATTTATTCTTGGAGATTACTATTTAAAACTTTTCATGGCGATTATAATAATCAAAAAATCAATATAGATAATATGCACGAGTCTCCTTTGATTATGTTAATTCCACTATTAATATTGGCAATAGGAGCTATTTTTTCAGGATTTTTATTTAAAGATTTATTTATTGGTGCCGATTCTTCAATTAATTTTTGGAAAAATTCAATTTTCTTTTTGCAACCCTTGAGTCATGATCATCCACCACTTTGGTTTATATTATTAACTCCAGTACTAGTAATTTTGTCTATACCAATTTCTTATTATTTTTTTGTTAAAAATAAGGATATTACTAATTATATAGTTAATGAAAATCTACCCTTGTATAATTTTTTAAAAAATAAATGGTATTTTGATGAATTATATGACTATTTGTTCGTAAATCCTTCAAAAAAAATTGGCTTATATTTCTGGAAAAAAATAGATTTAAAATTTATTGATAGGTTTGGACCAGATGGTATTTCAGCTTTAATAAAAAATATTTCTCATATAGCAGTTAAATTTCAAAACGGATTTATATATCACTATGCTTTTGTAATGCTTTTAGGTTTTTCAGCATTATTGACATTTTTAATACTTAAATAATGGACTTTCCAATTTTATCATCATTAATTTTATTACCAATTTTAGGAGCTGTATTTATTTTTTTTTCAAAATCTAAATCAAACTCACATCAATCTAGTAAATATTTATCTATATTTGTTTCTTTAGCCAATTTTATTTTAGCACTCTATCTTTGGTATTTATTTGATACAACTAGTTCCGATTTTCAATTCTTAGAAGATAGATCTTGGATTAAAGGATTTATAAATTATAAAGTTGGAATAGATGGAATTTCAATTTTATTTGTTATACTAACAACCTTCATAACACCTCTCTGCGTAATTTCTGTAAACAGTACTATTAAAAATAGACTTAAAGATTTTCTTATTGCTATATTAATAATGGAATCATTAATGATTGGAGTTTTTTGCTCACTTGATTTAGTAATATTTTATCTTTTTTTTGAAGGTGGATTAATTCCTATGTTTTTAATAATAGGAATATGGGGAGGTGAAAGAAGAGTTTATTCAGCATTTAAGTTTTTTCTTTATACTCTTCTTGGATCTGTACTAATGTTAGTTGCAATAATTTCAATTTATTGGACCACGGGTACTACTGATGTGACTTACCTATACAGCATTGGTATTAGTGAAAAATATCAATATTTACTGTGGCTTGCATTTTTTACTTCTTTTGCTGTTAAAACACCAATGTGGCCTTTTCATACATGGTTGCCTGACGCCCACGTTGAAGCGCCAACAGCTGGATCTGTTTTGCTTGCTGCAATATTGTTAAAGATGGCTGGTTATGGATTTATTAGGTTTTCTGTAGGTCTTTTTCCTATTGCATCTGAGTATTTTTTTCCATTAATTTATTTTTTAAGTCTAGTAGCAATTATTTACACTTCTTTAGTAGCTTTAATGCAAGAAGACATGAAAAAATTGATTGCATATTCATCAGTAGCTCATATGGGATTTGTAACGTTAGGAATTTTTACCTTCACACAGCAGGGATTAGAAGGAAGTATATTTCAAATGATTAGTCATGGACTAATTTCAGCAGCACTTTTCTTATCAGTGGGTGTTATTTATGATAGAATGCATACGAGACTTATAAATAATTATGGTGGTCTAGTCTCAGTAATGCCAAAATACTCAATAGTTTTAATGGTATTTACTCTTGGCGCAGTTGGTCTTCCAGGAACAAGCGGATTTGTAGGTGAATTTTTAATTTTGATAGGAGCATTTAAAAAAAGCTTTTTGGTGGCCACCATTGCAAGTTTAGGAGTAATTTTAGCAGCTGCTTATATGTTATGGCTTTACAAAAGAGTTATATTTGGAGAAATTAAAAAAAATGAAATTAGAAAACTTAGTGATTTAAATAAGTTTGAAATTTTTATACTCATTTCACTTGTTATTCCTATTATATTTTTTGGTTTTTATCCTGAACCCTTATTAAATACTACTGAAGTTTCAATAGAAAATTTAATATCAATTTACAATGACAGCATAAGTAAAAGTTTGGTAAAAAATTAAATGACAAATTTAAACTTTATTTATTCGGAAATTTTTCTAAGTATATCAATTATGTTTTTATTAATTTTGGGTGTTTTTAAAAAAAATAGTTCAAATTTAATTTATAATTTAAGTATCGTTTCATTATTAACTTGTTTAGCCTTAATTTTTAGTTTTCCAATAAATGAAAATAGAGATCTTTTTAATAATAGTTATAAAATTGATTATCTATCATCTTTTATGAAAATATTGTTAATTACATCAGGAGTTTTTGTTCTCCTTTCGTCTAATAAATATATCCAGATAATTAAAATAAATAAAATTGAATATCCAATATTAGCTTTATCCTCAATTCTTGGAATGATGGTAATGATAAGCTCAAATGATTTAATACTTTTTTATATAGGTTTAGAGTTACAATCTTTAGCATTATATGTATTAGCATCATTTAATAGAGATAATTTGTTGTCATCTGAGTCAGGATTAAAATATTTTGTTTTAAGCGCTTTATCCTCGGGGTTATTACTTTATGGTTGTTCTTTAATATATGGATTTACTGGTTCAACTAATTTTTATTTAATTTCTGAAAATATTAATCAAAATAGTTACGGATTAACATTTGGTATAGTGTTTATTATTGTTGGTTTAGCATTCAAAATTTCAGCTGTTCCTTTTCACATGTGGGCACCCGATGTTTATGAAGGCTCACCAACTTCAGTAACTATTTTCTTTGCAATATTGCCAAAAATTGCAGCTTTATCTGTTTTTATAAGAATTTTGTATATTCCATTTCTCAATATTATTGACCAATGGCAAATGATAATTGTGTTTCTCTCGATAGGATCAATGTTATTTGGTGCAATTGCAGCTATTGGACAAAAGAATCTTAAAAGATTAGTTGCATACAGTTCAATAGGACATATGGGGTATGCTTTAGCAGGTTTGTCTACGGGTACTAATCAGGGTATTCAAAGTTCAGTAATTTATATTTCAATTTATTTATTCATGAACTTAGCGTTTTTTAGTTGTTTATTTATGTTAAAAAGAGAGGATAGGTATTTTGAAAATATCACAGATTTATCAGGACTATCAAAAAATCATCCACTATTGTCATTTTCATTTCTAATTGTTTTATTCTCTCTAGCAGGAATACCTCCTTTAGCTGGATTTTTTGCAAAATTTTATATTTTTTCTGCAGTAATAGAAGAGTCCATGTACTCACTTGCAATAATAGGATTGTTATCAACAGTAATAGCAGCTTTTTATTATTTAAGATTAATAAAAATAATTTATTTTGATCCCGAAAAGGAAAAATTTGAAAGTAATCATAATTTAGGTTTAAAAATATCATTATTTATATCTATTATAATAATTCTCTTATATTTTATTTATCCGAGTCCATTAATAGAAATAGTTGAGAAAATAAATATTATTTAATGAAGTTTAAAAAATTTTTTTATAAAAAAGTTAAAAGCACTAATGACTTAGCATTAAAAAAAATCAGGACAGGATATGGTAATGGTATTATAGTTGCTGATTATCAAAATGAAGGAAGAGGACAGTATGGAAAAAAATGGATTTCATTTAAAGGAAATTTATTTTTGACTATTTTTTTTGAAATTAAAAAAAAAATATCATTAAAAAAAATAACCATTATAAATTACAGTATTATTAAAAAAACAATTAGTTTTTTTGTAAAAAAAAAAATAATTATTAAATATCCAAATGATTTATTAATTAAAAAAAAAAAATTTTGTGGAATACTCCAAGAAATAGCTTTTCATAAAAATTCTAAATTTATTATAATAGGAATAGGGGTTAATCTTGTGAAAAATCCTATAATAAAAAACTATCCAACAACTAATATTTTGTTTGAAACTGGTCAAAAAATCAAAAGATTAAACATAATTAAAAGTTTAGAAAAAAATTATATTAAAAAATTAAAACTATTTGCATAAAAAATTGAATTGATTAAGAATATACAATGTACGTTATTGGCGATATAGGAAATACTGAGGTTAAAATATGTGTGTTTTCAAAAAAAGAAAAATTATTAAAAAAGATAATTTTAAAATCTAATTTAATTAGTCATTTATATCTTAAGAAAAACTTATCTTTTTTAAAAAAATTAAAAATAGATAAAGTTATTTTTAGTAGCGTTGTCCCTAAAATATATAAATTACTCAAAAACTATTTATTAAAAATTTTAAAAGTTAAATCTTTTGAAATTAAACAATTAAATTTAACTAAATTAATAAATGTAAAAGTTAACAGAAATCAAATTGGATCAGATAGACTTTGTAATGCTATTGCTGTTAATGATAATAAAAATAATTTTATTATAGTTGATTTTGGAACCGCTACTACTTTTGATGTAATTATAAAAAATAAATATTTAGGTGGTGTTATTGCTCCTGGAGTTTCTCTTTCTCTAAATACACTAATTTCTAAAGCATCTCTTATACCTAAGCTAAAACTTGAAAAAGTTGACTCTATTTTAGGTAAGAACACTATTTCTGCAGTAAGATCAGGTTTTTATTGGGGTTATACCGGTTTAGTACAAAATATAGTCGATAAAATTTCTAATCAAACTAAAAAAAAGTATAAAATTATTTTAACAGGTGGTTTTGCACATTTTTTTGTTAAATCTTTTAAACAAAAAGTTTTTATTGATAAAGATATTACAATTAAAGGTTTGTTAAAAATTATAAAGTTATTATGAAAAATGAATTAATTTTTTGCCCACTTGGAGGCTCTGGTGAAATAGGCATGAATATGAATTTATATGCTTATGGAAAAAGTGGTTCACAAAAATGGATTATAGTTGATGTAGGAGTCACATTTGCTGATGATAGTTTGCCCGGAATAGATTTAATATATCCTGATCCAGGTTTTATAGTTGATAAAAAAGATGATTTATTAGGTATTGTTTTAACTCATGCTCACGAGGACCATATAGGAGCGATTACTTATGTTTGGAAAAGTTTAAAATGTAAAATTTTTGCTACTCCATTCACTGCAACACTCGTAATAGAAAAATTTAAAGAAAAAAAAATTGATATTATTCCTTATTTAAGAATTGTTGAATTGAATGGAATTGTTAAACTAGAACCTTTTACAATTGAATTTGTTACACTTACTCATTCAATACTTGAACCTAATGGTCTTAAAATTGATACTCCTGCTGGTACGGTTTTTCATACAGGTGACTGGAAAGTTGATCCTAATCCATTAGCAGGAAAAAAAATAAATGAAGAAAAGTTAAAAAAAATTGGTGATACTGGAATTTTGGCTATGATATGTGACTCAACAAATGTTTTTAGCATGGGTAGAGCAGGATCTGAGTCAGATGTTAGAAAAAGTATGCTTAAAGTTATGTCTCAACAAAAAAAAAAGATTTTGGTTACATCATTTGCTTCAAATGTAGCCAGAATGGAAACAGTATTTTATTGTGCTGAAAAAGTTGGTAGACAAATATCTTTAGTTGGAAGATCAATGCAAAGAATTTACAAAGCTGCAAGACAATGTGGTTATTTACAAAACATTATAGAACCATTAGACGTTCGAGATGCAAAAAAATTAGCGAGAGAAAAGATCGTTTATTTATGTACTGGAAGTCAAGGTGAACCAATGGGAGCATTGAATAGAATTTCTAACTTTTCTCATCCCGATGTATTCATAGAAAAAGATGATACAGTTATATTTTCATCAAAAATCATACCTGGAAATGTTAGAAAACATTATAATGTTCATAACAGACTATTAAAAGATGGTATTAATGTGATTACAGAGGAAACTGAATTTGTTCATGTTTCGGGTCATCCCAATAGAGAAGATTTAAAAGATATGTACAACTGGATTAGGCCAAACTCTCTAATCCCAGTTCATGGAGAGCATAGACACATGAAAGAGCAAATCAATTTTGCACATGAAATGAATATACCCCATCCATTACAAGTAGAAAATGGTGATATTGTCAAAATTTTTCCAGGAGAAAAACCTCATATTTATGACAAAGCTCCAAGTGGAAGACTATGTGTTGACGGAGATATTTCAATTGAAGAAGATTCATTATTCATTAAAGAAAGAAAAAATTTAGCAAATAATGGCTATATCGAATTAACATTGATAATTTCAGCCAAAGGAAAATTACACAATAAACCACTAATTTATATCAAAGGTTTGCCAGTTATTGAAAAAGAAGATTTTATATTTGGTCTAGAAGATGAAATAATAAAGATTACAAAAACTTTTTCACTCACAAATCCTAAACAAAATGAAAATTTAATTGAAGGATTAAAAAAAACATGCAGAAAATATACAAAAGAAAAAACTGGAAAAAAACCAATAACTAATATTAATGTGATAAGAATA
>MDSW01057268.1_pt1 | contig 16841 bp, 11 predicted proteins | sample 811171 | NCBI WGS metagenome assembly MDSW01 (sample SAMN05326641, study PRJNA326480) | marine metagenome | isolation source: seawater | place: Atlantic Ocean: North West | collected 2012
GCTGACCCATAGTCTTAGTAGACCAAGATGAAGCACCAACAGCACAAGCAGAAGAGGTTCCATTTAAGCTTAAAGCATCAAATTCAACATCTCCACTTGAGAATTGGAATTTAACTGCTCTATCGAATCCAACACCATTTACTGTTATGGTATTTACTCCAAGTTGTAATGGTACTGCATTTCCATTGAACCAGTTTCCATTAGCGACAGTTTTCACAACCCTGAAATTCGCTCCACCAGCCGGTAAAGAAGTTACATTCATAGTATATGTTTGAGACGCTTGACTAGCCGCTCCATCAGCAACAGTGGTTGCTACAAGAACATAAGGCCATGCACTTGGTCCTGAAACAAAATCACCACAAGCACTTATTAATGATGTAGCTTGAGAAATAGAATAATTGGATGTAAAAAACCAACCTAATAGAGAATCATATACTAGTGTATCTGTCACTATACAGTTTGTTAGGCTATCACTTATAGTACACATAATTGCTGTACTATCAGTAATATTATTTATGTTGAAAGTATTTAGAGTGTCTATATGTGACGCAACTGCATTGCTTGATCCTCCTATGCACTGGCCGGTCATATTAAAATAAACCCAAGAAAAATTAGAATTCATATTTAAATTAGGACTTGAAACTGAGTATATTACTTCAACAGAGTTTTGTGAATTAATATTGATTGAAAAACTTGAATCACAATGTGACCAAGGCATTGTTTGACTAAACCCAATCATAGGAAAACAAAACAATATAATTAGTAGTTTTTTCATAATGTAGTATTTGAATAGCTAATATTAAAAAAATTACAAAAAATTAGTTTTTAATCTTATTAGACTCTTTATAAACTTTAGGCTCATTATATACTCTGGTAATAACAGTATCTGTCATTATTTTCATTTCTTCAATTGAACCATCATCTTTGTGCTCCTTTCTAAGTTCTTCCAACTCATTTTTTAAATTTTCAATCAACTCTGATGATGCCTCTGAATAAATATTATTCATTTCACTAGGATCTTTTTTTAAATCATATAATTCCCATTCATCCATTGAATAATAAAAGTGAATAAGTTTATATCGATCGGTTCTTATTCCATAGTGTGGTTGTACTTGGTGCCATATGGGGTATTCATAATAATGATAATAAACTGATTTTCTTAGACTTTTTTCATCACCCTCAAAAGTTCCTTTGAAACTTTTTCCCTGCATTTCTGATGGGATGTTTAGTCCAGCCATGTCTAAAAGTGTGGGAGCAAAATCAACATTCATTACCATAGCATCTGAAGTAGTCCCTGGTTTAATTTTTCTTGGATTTTTAATGACAAAAGGCATCTTGAAAGATTCTTCATACATCCATCTCTTATCAAACCAACCATGTTCTCCAAGATAAAATCCTTGGTCAGAAGTATAAACAACAATAGTATTTTCACTCAACCCATTTTCTTCTAAATAATCTAAAACACTCCCAACTGCACGATCAATTCCAGCAACACATCTAAGATAATCTTTAATGTAGGTTTGGAATTTCCAATATTTAAGTTCATCTCCTGTTAAAGTGTCATTTGGAGACCAATATTGTCCTTTGTCACCATAGGCTAACCACCGTAAAGAATCTCTTCTTTTACCTGTTAACTCTGCGGGTGGTATTTGTTTCATGTCTCTTCTGTTAAGATGGGTTCCTATTTCCATCATATTTTGACTTGCAGCAAGTCGTCCCTCATAGTCATCATTAAAATTATCAGGAAGTGGAAAATCAAAATCGCTAAATAAATCATGATACATAGAGTCTGGTCTCCAATCTCTGTGTGGAGCTTTGAATTGATACAATAACATAAAAGGCTTTGTCGTATCTCTGCTTGATAACCATTCCAAACAATCATTTTCAATTGCTTGCGTAACATGTAATTTAGTTTCTGTAACAGTATCCTTTCCATTTATACAAAATTGAGGATTGAAATAAGTTCCTTGTCCACCCCAGTTGATTAACACTTTAGAATGGTCAAATCCTGTAGGTGTTGTTCCTAAATGCCATTTTCCAATTACCGCAGTTTCATAACCATTTTTTTGAAAAACTTTCGGAAATGTTAGTTGTTCTCCATTAAAATCTCCACCATCAACATTTTTATAAAATCCATTTATATGAGAAAACTTTCCAGTAAGTATAGACGCTCTGCTAGGTCCACATATTGAATTTGTACAGTAAACAGCGTCCATTCGAGCGCCTTCATTAGCGATACGATCTATATTTGGAGTAGGCGCGAGTTTACTAAGATTAGACCCATAAGCGCTAACAGCTTGGTAAGCATGATCATCAGCCATAATATAAATGACATTAAGCGGCTTATTGTCCTGTTGTTTTTTGTCAGTAGGGCCACACGCACTAATCATTAATAATAATAAACAGGAAATACTTAATGTCTTGAGGAGATTGTAAGAGTTCATAAAAGAAATTATTTTTAGTTTTTGTAATACTTAGATTTAAAATGAAAAATATAATTAATTTTAGACCTTAGTATTTATTAGTATTTTTAAAGTACAAATATAATTATTTGAAATGAGTTGAATGAATTATTAAAAAAATAAAACGTGAAAAAGTATCTTTTATCTACAATAATATTTATATCCACATATTGTTTTGGACAAGATTCTCCAAATTTTTTGTGGTTAGTGTGCGAGGATCAATCATTATTTTTTTCAATTTACGGAGATTCAAGCGCGAATACTCCAAATATTAATCAGCTAGCTGAAGATGGTGTAATATATCAAAATTGTTACACACCCTCACCTGTCTGTGGACCTAGCAGAAGTAGTCTTATTACAGGTATGTACCCTACTACACTTGGTACACATCACATGCGAGCCTATAAAAATTCTACTGAAAAAATAATAAATCCTCACAATTCTCTTCCATATTATAGTGCTAATCCAAAGAAACCGATTCGTTTTTTTACTGAAGATCTAAGAGCAAAAGGATATTACTGTACTAATAACTCCAAAGAAGATTACAATATGAAAACATCTCCCTTAGCTTGGGACGAGAGCAGCGAAACTGCACATTGGAGAAAAAGACAAGAAGGTCAGTCTTTTTTTTCTATATTCAACTTTAATGTAACACATGAATCTAGAGTTTGGAGAAATATAAACTCATATTCAGAGGATGAATTAGAAAATATTAAAACTCCTAATTTATTTCCAAATAATGACGAAATTAAAAGTGATATTCTGACTAACTATAAAAATATTGAAAAACTAGATAAACAAATCGGAGTAATTATTAACCAGTTAAAAGAGGACAGTTTATATGAAAACACTATTATATTTTTCTTCAGCGATCATGGAGGTCCTTTTCCAAGATATAAACGTTCGATTTATGAAACAGGAATACATGTCCCAATGGTAGTTAAGTGGATTGATGATACTTCAAGAGGAAAAAATTATCAATTCATTAGTTTTATTGATTTTGCACCAACCATTCTTGACATTGTAAATATTGAGAGAGAATTTCCATTTGAAGGAATTTCTTTTTTTCAAAAAAATGATAGAAATTTTATTTACGCAGCTACTGATCGTTTTGACGAAAAAAATGATAGAAGAAGAAGTATTAGAGAAAAAAAATTCAAACTGATTTATAATGTTGACACATCAACTCCTATATATAAATCAGTAAACTATCGCGAAAAGATGAGAACAATGCAAATATTAGATTCTCTAAACGAGATAAAAAAGATAACCCCCTATTTTTACAATTGGTTTTCAGTAAATAAAAGTCGTTTTGAATTATACAACGTTAATGATGACTATTATGAATTAAATAACCTTATTAATGATCCGAAATATGAAAAAATTTTTAAATCATTAAAATATCATTTGTTTAAATGGATAGAAGAATCGGATTTTGGTAATGTAAGTGAATCTGAAATGTTAAATTCAATGTTTGGTAAATCGATGTCTGTCCCAGTTTTGAAAACACCGGAAATAATTTCAAAAGATTTAGGATATATCATTAAACCAAATAATATTAATACATCTGTTGGTTGGAGAAATAAAAATGAGACAATTTGGAAAATTTATAGATCAAGAGAGTTGATTAAGCCAAAAGATGATTTTGAAGTCATACTATTTCAACCAGGTTATGAAATACTTATCAAACACTTTAAAAAATAACTATTTATTTAACTAAGAATGGAACATTAGCGACAGAACTTTGTCCTCTTTCGTTTTTTACAAACGCAAACAAACGATAGGCCCCTTTGGAGCTTGGAGTTACAAAAGTTAACTCATTATCATTTTGATTCAAAATTTCAAACTTTAACGGATCTGGTGATTTCTGAATATCACCACCAATTTTATTGCTAAATGCCTCTGGATACAATACATATTCAACAATTACTTCTGTGTTATTATATTTGTTAAATTCAATCTTCAAAGTTGCTTGAGTCGAGGCTGCTAGGATATGATCTTTTCTCCATCCTATATTCTCTAGGGATATATCTTTGATTGAAGGAGCACGTGATTTTGGCCATTTTCCTGTCCAACAAAACTGCATAACATCAACAGCTTCTGTGGGATTTCCATTACTTAAAAACATTCCATGCCAGGTAGCTGTTGATTCTTGTTTTTGGCCCCAAAGGAAACAATAACTTCCTAAACAACGTTCTTTATCTTTTTCTATTAAATCTTTATACCTACGCTGTCGTTGATCTGCTTTTAGACCACTTGGAGGTTCTATCTTTGCTTTCCATGATGTTTTTCTAGCTTCAAAAGGACCGTTTACTCCCCACTCTGAAACAATGTAGGGTTTATCCCAATTGAATTTTCTAAGATTTACACTGGCGTTTTCAATTGAGCCGTAAACATTTATCCCTAAAATATCTATGCTAGGACAATATTTTTTGATGTAAAAAACTTTTGAAGGATCTACTCCTGCAATTACAGTCATAGTTGGATGATTTGGATCTACCTCTTTGATAAACTTCGCGAGAATTTCTATTGTTTCCCAAACTTTAAAATTACTATATTTAAGATCTACCTCATTACCAATACCCCAAACTAACAAAGCGGGATGGTCTTTATATTTTAAAACTTCGTTTTTAAGGAACTCTATTTGTCCTTTGACTGCATATTCATCATTATAATCCATTCCGCTTCTTTCAGGTCTAACATGTAGACCTAATGTTACGGTAAGTCCATGTTTATACGCAGAATCTAACAATGATTTATTGTTTGTACTCCAAATTCGGATAGAATTTGCTCCTGAATTAACTAATAAGTCAAAATGATCTTTGGCGCCGGCTCCTTTAATGTAATAAGGAACATCATTTCTCATTAACTCAAAATTTCCTAAGGCGTTGGTAGTCACTTCTACTTTATTCACTTGAGAAAATGAATTCAGGGCATATATAAAATTAAAAACTAAGAAAAAAAGTAGATTTATATTCCTTTCCATTGTGTTGGTTTTTGTGGATTACCTCGAAATTCAATAAGCTGGAATTCACCAATTTCAAAACGAGACTCTTCAAGTATTTTAAATCTAATCTCCTTGAGTTCATCCCATCTAAATTCATGAAACTCTATAAATGATTTTAAAGGAATATAAGCTTCATATATTCCATTTCCTTTACTAATAAAATTACTATCATTTAATTTCTTTTGAATCCTTCTTTTTTCGCCTTTATAAGAAAATAAAAATGCCTGAATTTTTGGTGTTTTTTCAGATTTTATTTTAAATTTTATTGCCGATGTAGAAAAAATAGATGATATATCTACACGCATCCATCGATAAGGAGAAAAACCAAATGTATTCCACTGATGATCTAAACTAGATTTCTTTAAATCTACCAATACACTCTCATTTATGAAAGATTCCCCAAATTGAAGACTGGAAGAATATTTAGTGTTAATACCCCACCAATGTTCTTTGCCAACTCCAAGTTGGATAGGCCATGAGTTAAATATTTTGACAGATGTATCCTTTGTCTTCTGAAAATTATGTTTATGTTGAACTATTACGATATTATCTATGTGTAAGTCCCCTTTTCTTTGAAATTCAAGACGTAGTTCTTTGATGTTACTCATATTTACGCCATGTTTTTTATAATTGAATGCTTGTAGTGGAATAAGTATCTGTCTCCAAACGGTATCAATTTTTCCTCCTTCAAGATTTAAATAGTTTATATTGGCCCTACATTGTTTACCTCCATAATCAGAAAGAACAAAAAACATAGGCACACTAGAAATTTCTCCAGAATCTATACGAACACGAAGTTCTATCGCTGATGATTCTATTATTGGTTCTAAATTCTTGACTTTATAATTAGCCCATTTTAAACCTAATGCAACATAATTGCATTTTGATGCATTCCAATTTATGTAAAGATGATCTTTCCCAATATAATTTTTAGTGGTTTCAAAAGAAACATGTTTACATGTGTTATTTTTTAATCCCCACAATCCATTTTCATCAGAGTCCGTAAAAAGTGTTTTATATGGAAATTGCTCAAATGTTGAAACTGATTTTGATGGCTCATATAAATTAACATTACGCATTTGTCCACACGAAAGAAAACAAAGCGTAAGTATTACAACAAATATTTGTATAATCAACTTCATTATTGTTGAAATATATTAGAATTTGTAGTGAACACAATATGATCTATGTCTGTTCTTACATCCTTACCAAAGTTTTCAGGACAAATTGGATTTCCAGCAGATGAAGGACATGCTTGACAAGAAATTCGAATAGCTCTGATATCACTTGGATTCATATTAAAATTGATATCCGGGTTATTAGGTGATATAGGTTCAAAATCGGAATATCTAAATGATTTCATTTTCCAACCATTCCAATCTACAGGCACCTTCATTTTATACACCTCCATTGTTGATTCAAATAAATCTGAAGCATTATTATTAGGATCGTCATTAAATGGAGTGTCTGTTTCTTCTGAAATTAAAATATTAATAAATTGTCCTGTGTGTAAGTCTTGTAAATCTGAAAGAATGCCTATGTTAATATATAAATTTTCTGATGAAAAACTAACATTATTAATTTCAAGAGGAATATCAATATTTCCAAGTGACCAATCCCAGTTTACCCTACCTCCCATTTTGAAATAACTATCTCCTAATAATGGTTCATCATTTGCAACAAAAAAAGTCATACCTCCTCCATCATTGTTGTAATAAACAAGACTATTCTCAGGAAGACCATCATCAAAATTCTCAATCCATACACCATTCTCATATGTCTTTGGTGAAACAATACTAATAGTATCTCTTAGAGTATCGATTTCATTTTCAAAAGTCAATTCAATGGTACAAACTTCCTCAGAGAAGAAGGGAACTTGAGATGGACTACCGTTCCACTTAATTAAATTGGAGTCAATAAGATTCGAAAACCCTGTAATCTCTTTTGTAGCGTTGGTAGTTAGACCAACAATAGAAATTTTCCATTGAGTAGGCTTATTAAACTCACAATGAAAAGCAACTTGTTCGCTGTTTGAAAAACTTGGGTTTTTGTTTGTGATTATAAGTGGCTCGATTAACTCAAAATCACCATACAGAATTTCAATTGACGGGCCTTCAAATCCTTTTTTTGTACAACTATGTATTAGACATAATAAGCTCAAGAAAATGATAAGTTTTATTTTTATTTTCATAATTCAACAGATAAAATTAGTACTATCCTATTATATTTATAATCATTATATGGAAGGTCAGAAAATTTCATACCCCACCAGTTGTAATTTAAGTTAGCATATACATTTTTTCTGAATTTATACATCATTCCTGTAGAAACGACATGCTCTTTTTGATCTATTTGTGTTTTTGTAAAATAAGTGATATTACCATAATTATCACGCTGAGTTATAAACTCGTTACCGTTAGATACAAACATGTTGTAAGAACTTTGAATAAAAAACTTATTTACTAACTCAGCATTTACTAACGCATTAATATGATGACTAAATAATTTTAAAGACGAGAGTTCACCACCACTCCTTACAGAAATTTCACTTTTGGATGATATATAAAAGCTTAACTCCTTCTTCCAATTTAGTAATCTGTCAAAATTTACTTTTAGAGATCCTTTTAACAAAGAAAAATTTCTTTTATCATCTGTACCTTGACCTATTACTTCACTAAAATATCCAACATTGATTTTTGCAATAAACTGTTTGTTTATATTGTTTGCGTTTGCGTTTAAATATATACCCGATCTATTTGGGGTAGCTTCCCCATATGGAAGTATATTTGAATATATGGGATTAAATAACATTAATGTACTAGAAATTTCTTGGTTATACCATATATTATCTGACAAAAGATCAAATATAGAAGGGGGTCTTATCAAAGACATATTTGTATAATTAGGATAAATAGAATTTACATTGTTATAATCCAATCTTCTGGTTTGAGCACCCGCACTTCTAAAATTCGGGTCAACATATCTATAACCTAAAGATAATGACAATGTTGAATCTTTCTTAGAGTATTTGTTATCCAATTCAAAAAACATCCCTTGAGTTCTATTCGAGGTTGAATCTAATATTCCATTTTCCAACTCAGAGTGAAGCCAAAATCTTTTTGAAAAACCTGTTTGTAACTTTTGTTGAATGTGATACTTCTCTTTATCAAAAGAGTATATTAGTGATATATCATGTACAGGGTTTCGTATAGATATATTTTTTGTTCCGCTAGCTCCTGGTTCAAATAGATTGATATAATTTCCTGAAAATATTAGTTGTTTATTAATTTGTGAAATTATTGAACCTCCTGAAAGTAAAATATCACTTGAATATGTAGTTTCATTTATTTGTCTTGAACCTATGGGTCTTGTAACAAAAAAATCAAAATCTAAACCTCTAATATATCTATCAAATTCATAAGAAAAATCTGCTTGAACCCCTTGTAATCTCCATCTATTTTCAGTATAAAAATTTTCATAATGAATAATATCACGATATGGATTTATTATATCATTCTCGTAACTCAAAAGTTCTTCGTCATAGTTATAAAGTGTAAATTTAGACTGTTTTAAAAATAAATCTCCAACACTGAAACGAATCTTATTGTTTATAACACCTTTTGCTCTTAATTGTCGAACGTTCACCTCTGTGCCTGATCCGAAAAAACTTCCAAAGGAATTCCGAATTCGAAGTTGTGAGAAAATTTCTATTTCTTTAATTGGGTTAATATGAATATTTAGATCTAATAAACTGTAACCATTAGATACATTTCTAGCAGATAATGTATCCTCTTTATCACTTTTGTTGATAGCATCACGGGTAAAATAGGAACTAGAAAACCCATCAAACCAAATATTTTCTTGTGTCTGTGAATAAAGACTAATATTAGAAAATAAGATTCCAAATATTATATTTAATAATAGCAAGTTTCTTTTCATAAGCTAAAAATTTATTTTTAATTCAAGCATCGTTTCCCAACCTTTTAAGAAGTTTTCAATAAAATTAGGATCGTAGTATGTATATTGATTACAACGGAAAAATATCATTGCGTTATGAGCTATTTTATAATCAAAACCTAATCCAAAAAGCGTATTCTTTTGGTTTCTTGAATTAGAATATCTATAAAAATTATTTAACCCTAATTGCTCAAAAAAAGTATTTGTAGATGTAGCTTCAGGATTATCTCCGATATCAGTAGAAGCATTTCCCAATATTTTCTCTAAACCATAACTCAAAACAAAGGTGGATTTTTCATTTAGTTCAATACTAAAATCTATTTCTTCGCTAAATTGACTAATTAGTGTTTGACTTCCAATTTGAGGTAATATCTTTAATTCATTTTGACAAGTATTAAGACGTGTTAAAGTGAAGATATAATAGTTTTTACCAAAAATCTTGTTATTATATTTAGTTTGTAATTCAATAGTATTGAAAAACTTTTTAAAATTCGCAAGTCCATCTAAAGTTGTATCACTTATATTGACATTTTCAAATACTCCTCTGTATGTAGAATTAAGTGCATTATATGGCCCCCAATCCTGTGCAAACACATATATTCTAGAAAGTGTCTGGCTATTTACGTTGTGTTTATAAGACAATGATGCGTATGAAGTGTCAATTTCAGCAAACATACCAATACCTCCATTAAACTTAAGTCTCCCAAGAGAAATATCTGTATTAATTGATGCACCGTGTCTATTATTTACCGGAAATCCAATTCCAACCATTGGACTTTGATAAGGTGTTCTTATAGTTGTTCCAACACCCTCAATATTTGGAAAAACTTCAAGAACAGATGTATTCAAAAAGTTACCAGTAACATTAACAAACTGAGGTGAAATCCTATAATACTGTAGATCGAGAGGGATTTTATTTGATTTATTTGTTTTGATATTTAAAATTATGGCTTCACCATATCCGAGTTTTTGGATATGATCACGGTAGTTGCCAAGTCCCAACTCCATTTGAACTTGTATCTTATTCCATTTCTTATCTAACTCTAGAGTGTGAATCGAATAATTTCTAGTATTATAAGTTAATGAATCTGTATCTGCCCATGAAGAAAGATAATTAAAAGCTATTTTTGTTGAATGATTTAATAAGTTTTTAATCTGAAAAGATCCGGTAAAATTATCACTTGTCTCAAGAGCTGAGCGGTTGAAATTACTTTTTCCAATAACACCTTTTGTAGTAAAATTAAATGGTAGCTTTGATCCTTTAACAAATATGCCTTGGAATGCACGACTTCCATATCTAATTCCTTGATCTATCAAACCACTATCATAATACCTTGAATAACGATTAATTGGTATTTTGTTTAGTGGTGTTTGCGGTCTTCTTTCATAAATACTAATTCGATTGAATGAACGATTTCCCCAAACAGTAAGTCGACTCTGTCTATACCATGAAACACCTCCTAGTTTAAAATTCAATATTCCATTGTTTGTATTAATTGATGTAGATAGATTCAGTCCAAGATTTAAAGTCAAATCTTGTGTATAATCTTGAGAAGGCCCTTTATACAAACTATTCATCATTAGATCCGCACCAAAAGTAATATTATCTCTTGTCTTACCATTGAGTTTCAACAGAAACATTGGTTCTCTATAAGCATCACCAGAACTAATTACTAATGTTTTTCCACTATTATTTGGAAAAGTCTCTTGTTGATTACGTACAAAACCTAAAAACCTATAATAACCAGAGAAAGAAATTGAGCTTGAAGGATTATTAAAACTCAAAATATTACTGCTGTATGGTTTTTGCTCAACAATTGATTCTTGACCCAAAATACTTAATCCCGAGATAAAGAAAATGCTCAAAAATAATCTCCTCATTATATATAAAAAGTATAATTTTCGCCAAATTACTAAATTAAAATTGTAAGATAAGATTTTAAGTGTGATATTTACACTTTAAATTTAGCATTGATTATACTCAATAATTTGAGTTAATTTCTTTTAAGGGTTTATTTTTCCAAGTAATTCCATCCTGCCATTTAGGAGCTTTGACCTCAATAAGATAATTGTCTAATATATTTTCTAACTCTTTCAGTTTCTCTGGATTTTGATTAGCTAAATTAAATTCTTCCTTCTTATCTTTTACTAAATTAAATAGTAGTACTGATTTATCATCTTGAAATTTAACTAGCTTATAATCACCTTTTCGGATTGCAGAATGGGGTCTTTTTAATGCAATACCATTTTTATAAGGAACATGAAAGAAAATTCCATCAACTAATCTTTTAATCTGTTTGTTATCTTTATTCAAAAGAATAGATGCAAAACTTCCTCCATCAGTCTCTGTAAGTAAAATTGATTTATCTCCGGCAAGTTCAATGATAGTTGGTAAAAGGTCAGATCCAGAGACAGGGGCAGGAGATTCTGAACCATTTTTTATTCCAGGACCCGCAATTAAAAGAGGAACACGGACACCTCCTTCAAAAGCATCCCATTTACCTCTGCTTAATGGATAGTTATAGCTCTTTTCATACTTCTTTGCTCCAGGTATATTTGGTACTGATCCATTATCGGACATATATATAATATATGTATTATCTTCTATACCAAGTTCTTTTATTTTGTCTAATAAAATACCAACACCCTCATCTAAATCATAAGTCATAGCAGCAAATCCATGATCTTTTTGATATAAACCCTTAGGTTTATTTTTTAATTGAATGTAACTTTTTTCTTTTGATTCAATATTGCTATGAACAGCATAATGCGAAATTTGAAGATAAAAGGGTTTTTTTTCTAATGTACTAGATTTGATGAAGTCAATTGCTCTGTTAGTGATAGAAAAAATGTTTTTTGGATCCTTTTTGAATACATTTTTCCATTGACTTTTATTATTATTAAAATTTCCATCAATATTTTTTGTAGCTCCATCACTTTCGTCATATCCAAGAACAGAAGGATTACTACCCATACCCCATTTCCCAAAATGAGCTGTTCTATATTGACTATTAATTTTTTTTAGTGCTTTTGGTATACTAATAAATCCCTCATGATTAATGTGATCCGTATTCATTCCAACACGAATCAATGAAAGCCGAGCTGGCGTTTTACCAAATTGAATACTATATCTTGAAGGGGCACAAACAGGTGCACTTGAGTATGCATTAGAAAATCGCATACCTCCGTTAGCAAACCTCTCCAAATTTGGTGTTTCGAAATAATCACTTTTTGAGCCAGGTTCATCTTGCATCATCTTGACTGATGTTCCATTCCATCCCTGATCATCAGCAAGTATGAGAATGAAGTTAGGAGAAGATGTATTTGTTAACTTTTTATTAGAACGATTAATCTTGTCACAAGAGAAAAAGAATAACATAATACCAAAAAGAAAAATTAATATTTTCGAAGAGTAAAAGAATTGTTTTTTCATTTTCATGAATAATATTATAATATTAGTAATAATAATTGAATTATTTTTTTAGGTAAATTATTTCACCATCTAAGTCATGAATATCACCATAAGTAATATTTTTTTGCTTGTGCATTGGCTTAATATTTTCAAATTGTCTTCCAACACCTTCTGGAATAACTGAAGCATCAGCAATTCTTTGCGCGAGATTTAATTTTAAGGAATCCATTACTGTAGAATAATCTTGATTGTCAGCAAGATTAATTAGTTCATTTTTATCATTTTTATGGTCATAAAGCTCATAACCTAATTCACCATTACTTCCCCATTGTGTTAATCTATAGCGATTAGTTTTAATTGAATACCCATTTCTCCATCTAGTTAGAGAACTTTTCCGAACTGAGGTCTTTAGATTATTCATTATTGGTCTTAAACTTTTCCCAACTACATGCTTAGGTGGTTCAATATTAGTTAAGTCCATTAGAGTCGCATATATATCAATTAACTCTACTGGACTCTTGGTTACGCCTCCTTTGTTTACTGTATATGGAGTGGAAATTATCAATGGAATTCGTGTTGAACTTTCAAACAATGTTTGTTTTTGCCAGTGACTATGTTCTCCCATATGGAAACCGTGATCAGAGGTAAAAACAACAATAGTATTTTTGTCTAATCCAGAGGTTTCTAGATAGTCAAGGATTCGACCAACTTGTGCATCTACAAATGAAATAGTTGCATAATAAGCCTCTTTGATTTCTTGTGCGAGCTCCTTATCCATATTAAGTTGATGCTTTTTTGATCTTATGGATTTTACAGCTGGTTCTGGTAAAGTTGACAAATAATCACTTGCTATCTCTGGGATTTCAATTTTTTGTTGGTCATAAAGATCAAAGTATTTTTTAGGAGCAATAAAAGGAGTGTGAGGCCTAAAAAAACCAAGTGCTAAAAAAAATGGAGTTTCTGTATTAGCAAAATTATCAAGTTTTTTAATTGCCTCGCTTGCTGCAATACCATCTGTTTGTTCATTGTCTGTACCTTCCGCAGCCAACCAACTTAAGGTTCCTCCATACTTTCTTGGGGTTAAAGTATTAACTTTATATTCTTCAATTTTATCTCTTCCATATGGATTCACAGTTTGATCCCAAGAATATATATCATCGTTTCCTGACGTTCCAATAGCACCAGGGACATCGCAGTGAAAGATTTTACCAATACGAACAGATTGGTACCCCTGTTGTCTAAAACGTTGTCCCATAGTAATAACATCTGGAATTGAATTTCTAAGATTCATATTAATGTTTGTAATCTTAGTTTGATTAGGATACATACCAGTCATTAGCGAAGCACGTGATGGACCACACCATGGGTATTGAGCATGAGCATTTTCAAACAACACACCTCTAGAAGCAAGTCGATCAATATTGGGAGTATGTACAACCGAATTTCCATAAGCACCTAAATCACAGTTGAGATCATCAACAATAATGAATAAAACGTTGAGTTTTTCGTTTATTTGTGAGTTTTTTTTATCTATTTTTTTACCCTGACAACTAAACAGTAAAAAAAACATAATGAATAACCTAACATTGAAAATCTGTCTATACATAGATAAAAGTAAACTTATCTTTGATTAATAATAATTTTTCTTGTAATCCATTCTTGTTTTATTAGACAACTTAAAAAGTAAAAAGAATTTTCAAATTGTGAGGTTGGAATATGAACATTATTTTTTTGTGGACACATTTTAACTAATAATTTTCCAGATAGATCTTTAATTTCTAACGAATTTATTATATCATTTGATTCAATAAATAAATCACCATTTGATGGATTGGGGAAAGTGTTTAAAGTTATATAATGAGATGCCTGTGTAGAAGTTAAATTATTAATACAGTCTGAATTTACTCCATTTAAACTTAATTCATCAAATTCTACATCTCCACTAGAAAATTGAAATTTAACTGCTCTATTAAAATTGACTGCAGCTACAGTGATAATATTTGAACCAAGTACCAATGGGATTGGATTTCCAAAAAAATCGTTTCCATTAGCTACAGTTTTATAAACTCTGACATTTGCTCCTCCTGAGGGCAAGGATATAACATTCATAGTATACGTTTGAGACCCTTGACTAACCGATCCAGAATCAATGGTTGTTGCTACTAGTACATATGGCCAAGCAGTAGGGCCTGAAACAAAATCCAAACAATTATATATTAGTGATGTGGAAGATGGAGGGGAAGAAACAACACATTCTGAATCAACCCCATTAATAATCAAGGCATCAAATTCTACATCTCCACTAGAGAATTGGAATTTAACCGCTCGATCAAATGTAACACCAGGTACTGTTATGGTATTTACTCCAAGTGTCAACGGTATTGGATTTCCAAAAAAAGCGTTTCCATTAGCTACAGTTTTATAAACTCTGACATTTGCTCCTCCTGAGGGCAAGGATATAACATTCATAGAGTATGTTTGTGATCCTTGACTAACCGATCCAGAATCAATAGTTGTTGCTATAAGCACATGTGGCCAAGCTGTAGATGATCCAACAACAAAATCACTACAATTACTTATTAATGACGATGTTTGTGAAAACACATTCAAAAAACTCAATGTAAATATTGTTATTATTAAAAGTATTTTATTTTTCAAAATTAAAAAGAATGAAAAATTATTTTCGGAAATTAAATTCATAAATTATTTTGTTTTCAAATTTATATATTTTAATGGATTACAAAGTAAAAAAAAGTTAAACTTTAATGAAAAAACTAAAATAAGTTATGATTATCAATTATTTAGATTTTTTACACATCTAAATCCGACATGAAAAAAAGCACTTTCTGGAGATGAGGAAGATCTTGCAGACAGTCTAAAACCATAACAATAATTTGGATTACACAAGAAAGACCCTCCTCTTTTTGCTCTTTGTGGTTCTGTTGGAAATATTTGTGAATTTCCTTCATATGGCAAATACCAATTATAACACCATTCCCAAACATTTCCTGCCATATCAAAAATTCCTAATGAATTTGGTTCAAAGTAACCAATTGGAGAAGTATATCTAAAACCATCTTGAGAATCAATAGTACTAGGGTATCCTGAAGTCCAAGTGTTACACATATACTTATTATCAACTATAAGATTATTGCCCCAGTAAAATAATTGATTTTTCTTCTGACCTCTTTCACTTGCAGCGTATTCCCACTGTGCCTCAGTTGGTAAATTTTTATCGTAAAATTCACAATACGCACACGCATCACTCCAACTTACTTGCGTGACCGGATGATTATTTGAAGCAATAGTTTGAGTCTTTCCTAAAGGGAATTCCCAATTAGCTCCATCAACTAATTTCCATAAATCACTAGCGTCATCATAAACAATTGCATCTCCAAATTTTTCTGCCTCTGTAATATAATTACTTTCATTAATAAAAGTTCTAAAATCTTCAACAGTTACAAGGTTTTTATCAATTAGGAAGCTTTGCATTATAACTTCTTGTTCTGGTTTCTCTCTTTCTAATCCGGTATTACTCCCAAAATTAAACTTACCACCCTTAACAAACACCATTTTATTAGTATCATCTTCTTCAATGACATCTAAAATAATATCATTTACATTAACATTTTCAATATTATAAAATTTTTCCTTTGAGGAAATATTAGTTTTTTTGTTTGTAACGTTTATACAACTTGAAAAAATAAGTATGTATATAAAAAAAATAAGTTTTGAAAAAGTGAACATAAATATTTTGTAAAAGTTTTAACTATAGAATATTATTATCTTTCATCTGTTTATATCTCTCTACAATAGCAATAGGATTCTCTAAAAATTTATCTAAAAATCATTAATTTTAATACTTCATGTTTTGTTTTTTCACATTTTCTAGAAAACAATTAAAGTATCAATTTAATAGAAATAAAAATAGCCTGAGTAAATTACTCAGGCTATTAAAAATCCATAAATCTAATTATTGAAGAATTAATTTCTTGTTAACTAC